>Ga0058701_10000660_pt1 | contig 23146 bp, 16 predicted proteins | sample AgamicOrMae_FD_97039 | JGI IMG/M metagenome (GOLD analysis project Ga0058701, IMG submission 97039) | Agave microbial communities from Guanajuato, Mexico - Or.Ma.e | ecosystem: Host-associated > Plants > Phyllosphere > Phylloplane/Leaf | place: Guanajuato, Mexico | collected 2012-06-04 | reverse complement strand
GGTGAAGACATTGATATAGGTGGCTCTCAAATACAACAAGAAAAGATAGCATTCCTCGAAAACAATCTCGACCGCCTCACCAAAGTACACAAAGATGTAAGTAATTACGATCCACCCCCCGTCATAATCTTATCGAATCTTATCAAATATGCACTAACACTACCTATTCCAATCATCGACTGGCACAGCTTGTAACCGACCATTCGGAGCTCGAAAGAGAAAAACCGAAACTGGAGAAGAAGGTTCAGATGTATGAGGATCGCATTCACTCTCTCGAGCAAAAATTACGAGAGTCCGAGAAGGAGAGACATAGGTATCAGAATGAGGCGAATAGGATAAAGGAGATGATGCAACGGAATGTCATGTCGACTCGCCATGCGGCTCAGATAGGTAAGTCATAGGGCACCATGAGGTGTGAAAATTCGCCAGTCACGATACATTACAAGATTAAGTTCTAATTCATCTTCTTCCTTATCAACATCTACAGCCAAACCTATTCGAGCTGGACAGTCAGGAATCATAAGCAGGCCTGCTGTTGCGCAGGCTAAATAATAACTTTTAAGAAAGAACAGATCGATGGAACACACCTCGTCCTGTTCCCTGGTAACCAATGATAAATTTTCAAGATGGCATTACGGAAGAATCTTGATCATATCCCTTCCAGCATTTTCACACCCCAGAGTTTTAGAAGATAATAAATGAACTCTTAGATTTGAAATGCGTCTATGTTCGCTACATTCTGAAGAGACATCTCTCATTTCGATTATAGTTGCCATTTGATGTGCGCGCTCACTGCATTCTCGAAGTACCGCTGTAGAAAGCCGCTGAATTGTTCCATTGTGAGCCAAATGAACATTGGATTTCTTATTCAATTTCATATATAACCCCTCAACAATCAAGTGTCATCCAAGAAATCAGTAACACAATCACTGATGTTTCAATCGATCGTTCAACAAGATGAAGCGCCCATATTCACAGATGTCAACCTCTTTGCTACCCGTCCTGGGTCGTAATGATCCTCAAAAGTTCAAGTCCACTCTAGATGGCACCTACAAGCTGAGAGTTGTACAAGCAGTTGATATTAGCAAACCAAAGGCAAAACCCACCGATGAAATAGACGAACCGGAAAATGAGGACGAGGCGAACGAAATCCAACTCAACAAAAACAACGCAAGAATGTTGCAGTTGTGTCTAGCCGACACAAATAGTACACAGGTGAATGCAATCGAGGTTGAGAAGATAGAGATGCTCAATAGTATCCAGCCTAAATGGACAATCTGTATTGAAGGCCCCGTTGAATTTAGGTGCGGTAACATCATGTTGGAAAAGAGACACGTGACATGTATTGAACCACCCGTCCCCGGGGAAGATCCTCCCATTCCACAGCCACAGTTGCACCCTGTTACCCGTGATGATCCCCCGGAGCCCTCTCCAACTCCAATATCCATCATAGATCTAGACGAGGATAGCGAACCCGCCATTATAGACCATGTTGACCCCAAGGCAGAAAAAATAGTTCCTGTGGTTCATGGAGGTAGAGACGCACCTCTAGCTGTTGAGGACTGGGACGAGGCAGATGAAGAAGACGATGACTGTATAATTATAGATTAATCGTTCCCACTAATCCTGAGGTCTCGATTAGCTCGCGGTATAAACTTGGGAATAGATACTTTAATCGATATCAGTGATTCATTTTCGGCTTTCCCTGAGCTTCTTTTCCAACTCTATCAACTCGGATCTTGGTTTGTTATTGGCCCGAGAATATTTTAAATTCTTGATCAATTTTTGGTCGACACCTTTCATCGACTGCTTACGCTGTTTCTTGGGCTTGTATATTCCATTCCTATGATCCTTACGGTTCTGGTGATGTGTAGAGTGGTTCTTTGACTTGGCCATCTTAAATTATTACAGATTCTAGGCGACAAACTTAATAGCGATGTAGATTGTCCTATTATACAGTTTCGGCTTTCCAGATGCAGCAAACGCGGAATTAATCCAGATGAGTGAAACGAAATTCAGACAGTATATCAGTTCTTTGGGATGGCCTTATAGTGTGGGTAAAAAGAATGCTTCCGGCATGCTGCGAATGCTTTTCCCCGCCCCATGCGTCCCCTCCGGATCAGCTCGGCTCAGCAACGCAGCCAAAATCCGCATGTTCCATTAGATCCCACGGGGTAGCATGGGGTCGGTCAAAACTAGACACGCCTTCTTGCGCATTTCGATTCAACTGATCCGCAAAAATTCCGATGGCACTAAACCAATGGAATAACCTGCTACCAGCGATGGGGCTCTCGGACGAACCCGATCGCTGGGCGCTAACAGATTTCTCTAACCGCCCGAAAGCTTTTCTCGATACCTGTGCTCCAAGTCAACTGACTTATGAGCAATCCAACAGCCCACACCAATTTAGTTATGTCGGCCCAGCGACGGTCATGTTGTAATACACCAAATTTTGTCCGATCCTCATGTTGGCTCTGACAATACGTTGGGCTTACTGTTGTTAAAAACTGAACTGCCATTCGGTCTTCATTTAACCCTCGCGTGCGGTCCGACGGACGCCCCACCCTCGTACTTTCGCTGGGTTCGAGCTCGGTCTTGAGCGCGGGGAAACCCTGCAAGTCAGATGGTCGGGAGCTCCAGCCCCCTCGCATGTCTCGGATCAGCGACCGCCTGTCCTTACTGCCAGTCCAGTCGTTCTAATATCATTCTAAGTGCACTCCTTCAAAAACCACGATGACATCTCTGGCCCTGTTGAATTTGTCTGTCACTCGTTTGAATCCTGAAGTAACTTGATGATTTCTAATCCCAATCAGGGCAGAGATAGTGAGCTAATCACACTAAGATTCCGACCCAATCGACGACTCAAACTTATGTCACAGGCTCATGATGCTATATATCTATACAATCCTCTAATCAATGAAAGGGGATATAAATTTCCTTCAAAGGGCACCAGATCAGAACCCATCATAACAAGACACTAGACTATTTAATCTACTGTTACAGGACCACACACCAAGGTGGATGTCTAGTCATGGAGCTTGGCATCCAGAGTATTAGCACGAACCTGAGTAATGTTCGGCAAGATGTTTTCCCTCTTGGTCAATGGACCATCACAACAAGAAAAGGAATAATAATGCAATCGAAATGCACTTGCAAGGGTGTCGAACACAAATCAACAACGAGCCCCTCACCACAACCGAATGCAACCGCTCCATTCACTGAGAAGGACAATGATAGAGAACCGCTCGAATTATGCGACATCTGTAGATATCATCGCCAACTTCCACACCTGCATGCAATGCCAGATATGCTCTTCAACAACAATCTTCTCAGGCTCGAACACTCAAGTGGTGCAGGCATAGAATTCAATCCTCTTGATGCCCTGAAATTGGTCGAAGAGACTCAAGATCCGATGAGAGTCGCCGTGGCGGATGGTTGGCAGAGTGCTCGAGCCGATTGTATGTTCTCTAGAAGCATCGTTAAACCTTTTGACTGGACTTTCACTTCAACCTATCGTGGAACATTGCTCTCCGCAGTCAAGAGGTTGGGAGCTGGACCAGTCGTTGCGAAAACAAGCTCGACTCGAGAAAACTGTAACCCTCGTTCATTTGACGATAGGCCACATTCTGATATCATTAGACAAGCCAACTTTGAGTCAAAGGATACGAATTCTTTCATAGATGAAAGGCCGTGTACAGAAGATGTAGCTGCTAATGGAGCGAAGAATCAGCCCGGAGACTATTCCACCCCTGAGCAAATTAGTTCCCAAGACGAAAAACTTGACCTGACCGTCGAAGAAACAGAGGAGCGAATAAATGTGAACAAGCTCAAATTGAGGGAGGAGATTCTGTTCTACGATGAAGTCACGTTGTATGAGGACGAGCTTGCCGATCATGGCACTGCCCAATACACGGTCAAGGTGCGTGTCATGCCAAGCAGTATGTATCTCCTTGCTCGCTATTATTTGCGGGTTGATGGTGTCCTCGCAAGAATCAATGACACCCGGATTTATCACGATCTAAGCTCTAAATACATGCTAAGAGAGTACACTAATCGGGAAGCCAAGCTAACTTGTCTCAACTTGCCAGTGTCCACAATCATAAATCCAAATGAGCTTGCCAGCCATTTACCTTTAGTCAAGAGCTACTATGAGAGGCTTATTTTACCGAGTGCTTGAGGTTATCGAGCCAACACTTTTGGTAGATGCAAGCTTTTCTACCGATTATTATACTCAAAACTAGCTTATCGGATCTTTAAGATCAGCTGTGTAGATAATCAAACTCTCAAACTAGGATCCAGATCCTACGTTAACCAAAGTGACATGGGTCCATGGACAGAAAAAGTGATCAATTAGACTGTGCTACCACTGGTCGTAGAGTTATCATACCAAATTTTTTCATGACTGATCGAACCGCCGACATTTCTTCGAGAAGTTCATGGCTCAAAGTCAATTTTGTTGTACTAAAAAACTTGAGGTAGGCGAAAAAATAATCTGCGTACTCTTCAACGTCATAGCTCTATGCACAGACGAAACGCGGAAAGCAGATCCCCAGCAAGCGCACTAAATTTTGCAAATTCTCTCCTTCTGGCTCGAGTATCAGATAATTTAGTGTCTGATTATGCTCTCGCTCAATAAAACTGCTCGCAGCATGAGCAAGCTCTCTAGTTTACTCCTTTGTTATTGTTTTGAGCACAATAGATATTTCCCTTAGTTGTACGTTCCTAAGATTCACTAGAAAGGGATCCAGAATACGCTCAATAAATCTGGTGAGGAGTAGTCTTTGACAAAACTATGAGTGTGATGTCTCGTGGCATAGAGAAAGCCAGTGCAGCACTAGCATTTTGGAATTTTAGTTAGTTTTCAGACTAAACAAATATTATGGGAAACTGCCTGACAGGAGGAGCCTCCACCGACGAAGTTTCCTTCATAAACGAAAATAGCCAACAAGGGGACCACGTATCTAGTCTGCCTTCACAAATTTATCACCAGGTAAGAGGGGATTCAATCGCACCTAAGATGATTGTCTAATCGATTACTAACCATAATTCGTCCTTTATCCAGCCTCCCGAAACAATCTATCAATCATCTTCAGCAAATTCTTTGCCCATATACTATTCAACTCAGTCCCACGATCAGAGGTATTTGTCGCAATACAGTGAGGAGGAACAAATTCAGATCGCTAAGCGCATAGGCTTGATTCAGCATCTTCCCACCGGCACATATGATGGTGGTGGGTCGAGTAAGAAATCACGTGAATGTGTCATATGTATGGCTGAATTTGCAATCGGGGACAGCATCAGATATCTTCCCTGCATGCATACGTATCACGCAGTTTGTATTGATGATTGGTTGATGAGATCTTTCATTTGTCCTTCTTGCATGGAGCCAGTAGACGCAGCTCTATTGAGCACTTTCCAGTAATAATGGTGAGCATCAAAGATATTTTAATATTACTTGAACAACAACTACAAGTATTCGTGAGATTCAACTCTACAAGGAATTCGCTATTATGGTCAAATTCCCTGACTGGTAGAGAACATAAATTGCCTATTGAGGATTTTAGAAGTATCGCCCAATGATGAGCCTTCTCATGACTACCGATAAATTTCTAACTCATGAGCGCAAATCAGAAGAAATCACTGTGGTGGAAGAAAATGAATCCGATAGTATGAGTTTTCCATAAGAAAGGAAGTCAACGTGCTATCTTAACAAATTTTCGATAACTTTACTCCCCAGGAGCGAGAAGTTGATCTGTTCTCGAGCCTGTTTCTGGTGTCCTTTTCTCTGCAGAAAGATTTCCAAAGCAAACTAGTTAAAGTGTTTGGGTGACAGTTTTCGAGAGTGAACCCTACTTAAACGGCGGATAATCGTTTCTGGTCGGTTTCCACTGATCGGTGTTAATCTGCTCTATCTAGAACCTCATTCATTTGGCGCCCATCCGGTCATGATGGTCCGTCATGATGCATTTGTTCAACTCATCTTGCGTGGATTTTGCACAGAGGCCTTCCGCCTTTGCAATAGAACGTTGAACCCTCTAGTTTAGTATGGCAAGTGGCGCACCTAAAGCAGTCCGCGTGATAGCTTTTGTTCAACGCATCGATCCACTTGTCGCCAGCCTGAATCGGATTCGAACAGCTCGAGCACTTTGTGGTGAATAGCAGATCCCAGTCACGTCGGCAATAGGGCACATTGTCCTCGAGGTAGAAAGAGGAGTTGCCAAAAGGTTGCCTACAATGTCCACATACAAAGCAGCTTGGATGCCACTGCTTGCCCAGTGCATTGAGGCAGTCTCCTTTGATTTTCATGAGGCATTTGGAACAAGTTGGAGCCAGATGATGTTCGTAACAGGTCTCACAATAGTACTGGCTCCTTCTTGCACCCGAAGATTCGCCACCCCTCTCAATGAAGCCGCAATTCAGCAAAGATCTTTTGCACGAGAAGCAAATGAAGTTTGCTTCACTGCAAGGCTTGCACCAAGTCGATCTACCAGCCAGGATGTAGGGACCATGAATTTCAGTTTTACATTGTACACAAACCGGCAAGACACTGTGTGGGAGACATGCATTCTGATTCGAGCGTATCGGTGCTAGGGATCCCTCAATTTCTCTAACCATATCCTTGTTAGTTGACGGCTCTGACATCATCTCATGAATCGGCCGGCAATTCTGTCCACAACTCCTGTGGTTCGACGCAAGTGTTGGCCTCCAAGTCCATACAATATCCTTACCGGCGCTTGTGAGTCCTCTAGTACTTTGACCACATGAACATTGTCGGTTGCAATGATTTACAGCCGAACAATCAGAGAACATTGTCGATATGGTAGTGGTTCTATCAACTGTCGGCATGGAGCAGATGGTGCAGGAGATGCAACAGTTATTGCCATGATGGTTACAGGCTCGCTTGTTTTGATCTACTGTTGGCCAGTTGTTGGCAACCCCTCGCGATGGGCTGTATTCAGTTGAATTTTCAACCCTTGTCACGTTCTTCGGCTCGTCTTGGCCAATCAATTTGACTGCAGTTGGCGATCGCTGCCAAGAGACCTCTCGACGTTCATTGACGGAGGAGCTATTGTTCGTCGAGCTGGGAGCTGGTTGATGACTTAGCTTATTGGGTTCGAAATTGTAATTTAATCGCATCACATTGGTAACGTGTCGTGCATGTATGTCGCAGTACAGCTTGTCGTTAATTGTGAAGTAGCCAGAGTTTTTTAGCGAGGTTCCACAGGTTGTGCAGTTGAAGCAATGCGGATGAATGAATCGATCTTGCAACTTGGCAAAGGGGCCGTTAATTGGCTGACCGCACTCACAGCACTTGGGCTTGCTGTCGACCACCGTTGATCTAATGCCATCTTCATGGCCCGAACCTGGGAGGTTATCTTTGCACCAGTGGGTGGCATCTCGATTCTGTGGTGACGATCCATGCACTCGATAGGGCTGAGCGGACATAGAGACACCATTTGGGTATATGGTTGATGGCCCTAAGGAGCCAGTACTCGCTTGCTGAGGTGCCGGCGATTTACTCCTTCTCTCCTCCTCCATCACCAACTTGTAGACCTCAGACTCTCGATTTACTGGCTCGTTTGATTTCATAAAATTTATCCCCTTCACTCCAGGAGCAATCAACTCCGAGTGGGCCTCGATGGTTTTCTTGATATTGTTCATCGAGTACAAATCGATGGGAGAATTGTATTGATGATGAACCAACTTCGAGGACATAGTGTTGCTGCAGTTTGGGTCGCTTTGTTGCTCAATCGATTGTAGATCTTGTCGAAACTTTCTGTGCTCGCTCAAAGACTTGGCTGCGCGATTATGCGATTCACTAACCTTTATGATTTCTTGATTGATTGATTCAATTAGACTGTTTGGATTTGATTTCAATGAGGTCTTCGTGTAAATCCGATCATGATGGATACTTTCGCATGATGGAAAAGGTAGCTGTTGGTTGTTCGGCACCGTTTTAGGCTGCCAAATTTGATTCAGATGGCTCATTGTTCTGTCTGCTCGAAGAAACTAGCGGTTATACTGTCTCCAACGAGCTTCAAGGAGAGCATGAGCTTTACTTTCGAACGAAGGGTGTCCTCAACCTGGATGCAGAGCCCATCTGAGGTCTCTTTGAAGCTCACAGGAATGTCTCAGCAGAACATGGACTCAGAGAGTGGATGGATAGATGTTTGAGCGTTGATTAGCAAATCTCGAACGGGTCTTATTTGGTGAAAAGGGTGTTGGAATTTCAGCAATGTTACAATTCGCACACAGAATGCTCATCTTCTGGCGTCCGAATCATGGCGAGACGACAATCGCCGAGATCGTATTCATCATGAGTCAGCCGGATTGAATGACACGCATAGTAAATTCCACACAAACACGAAAGGGTTTTTTTACGAGACAAACTTGCGCATAGCTCTACGCGCTCTCGCCTCAGATTTGCGCAGGCCATCTGAGATTTTGAATAACTCAGACACAATCAAGGGTGTGTAGTCTTTAGTTGGAATTTATTGTCGATGGGAGTAAGTTTAGATGAACATACGTATTTAAATAAAGTTGTATATACATATATATATATATATACTTGTAGCTATATAAGTCTAAGCTGTTGATGTCGTAGTGGATGATGTTTGTCGTTGTTGCCTGGTAAAAGACTTGAAGATCGATAGAGAATAGGGCAGTGTTCGCATTATACCCATGTCATTTTGCGCGAGCGGAGCACAAGTGTCACCGCCCATCTATCGAGGCGAGAGCATCATGGCTTACCTGCTCCTTGTCTTGGTCTTAATGTTATACGATATCTAGAGGGCGATATGCAATTTGAGAACGAGAGTCAACTAGAGTCAAAGAATCTCTCATGTGGTATAGCATTGAGAGGATGACATTTTGCCGACTCAAACTAATCGGAGAGCTCTTGCTCTTGCATTTTCACCAACTTGGCGGCAGCTTTCATAGACTTACTGAGTTTCCTTCGCCAATAATCGGGATTCAATCGGGGCTCTTCCAGTAGTATCTGCTTCTTTCTTTCGGGGTCGATGTTCTCGAGCCAATTGGTCATCTCTTCTATGTAGTTACTAACCGACTCTATATGCTCTTTCTCAATCCGACTACGTTCCTCCACGCTCAAAGCTTTCCAAGCCTGCGAAGCTTGCTGCATCCGCTGAGTTGGCTCTACTTCAGTTGAGTAATTTTCTTCACATAACTTCTTTCCACAGTAGTATAAGTATGTGTTTGGCGCTGGAAGGCTGGGACGATTTTCTACCATACTATAGTAGATCTTCCATTGCTCTTTTGTGAGATTAGCTTTTATCTCTTTCTTCTCAAGCTCTTGTTGCATCTCTGGATGTAGCTCGATGAGCTCATTGATATCCTGTTGATAGCGATCCTTATCCTTGACAGCTTTCTTAATAAACTTTAGCTGTTTCTTCGCGCTCATCTGAGAGAATTTGTCCTTCAATTTCCTCTTCAGCTCTTCAGCCTCCTCTCCCTCGACATTGTCTGGCATCTTTTTCTCCATGTAAATGACCAATGGAGTTTTCGGAGGGTGAGGTAAGTCTATTTTTGAACGTCTAGTGCCATTCTTCCCTTCCCTTTTGCCTGGATTAACAATATCGATCGATTTCGGTTTCAAGTGAGGATGAGATGCCGTGAATTCTCTATGCTCGGATCTATATTGTTCCAATCGCTCTTTGGCAATCTGTATCCAAACCTTCTTCTCGTCTCTATCCATAACATCGAAATCATTTCCAAATTGTTTAGTCAGGTTTTTGAGCTGCTGCTTAGTCAATGACTCGGTATCAACAGATTCGAAGCGATCTTGGATGTAGATGGTCCGCGCCGTTCCCGGTCGTTTAGGTTCCGCATCGTTCACTAATCCCAAGCGCTTCATCTCATTTTCATATGCTCTCATGAGATCGTTGTGTCTCTTCTGGTATTCTCTCCTCTTTCTCTCGCTTAAACTCTTCCACTCTTTCGAGACCATCTTCGAAACCTCGGCCGCAACTGGCATCTCATGTTTCAATTCCTCATAACGGTCCCTGTGGTACAACAAGTATGCAGACGGTGGGCGTTTAGGCACACGCTCGTGACCCAGGGTTGCTCTCTGGATTACCTCCGTATATGTTTTGCGATCTAGATTGTCTTTGATATCGTTCAAAACTTCATGCAGGGTTCTGATACGGCGTGTACTTTTGACCAATCGATCTACCAAGTCCCTACATAGTTCAACGTTACGTCCTGGAGTCGCTATCTTGCTAAAATCGAAATCTTTAACCCCATGATTAACGAGTAGACGCTTATTGCGCTCATTCTCGTGGATCAACTTTTCCAGCATCGTTTTCACCTCATCAAAAGTGAATTTAGTCTGCTCTTCGACATGTTTAATATCGTTGGTTTTCTGAACCTTGGATGATTGGACTGGAGAGTCTTCTGGGGGCCTTTTAATCGATTGTTTGGCCGGAGATTGACTAGGTCTAGGCTTAAACATTGTCGTTAAGAATTCCATACATGTGACAATATATCTATCTTATTGAAGTTGGGAAAGTATCCAGAGAAAACCTTCATATATTATTTGGATAGACGAGATGGTTGGACTTGAGTGCAGGTGGCAGATCGGTTTGAGTTTTGCCAAGTATCGGGCTGTTAGGTGAAATGCGCGCGTTCATTAAAACGGCCATCAGACGGCACCGCACCAGCGTGTGTGGCTAGTAGGAAACTACTGAGGTGAGAGATTTTTCGGCTGTTCCGTCGAGCCATTAGATTGGGCGCTGGGTCGAATCGGCGTGCTTCGAGAGCCGTCGCACAAGAATTTTTAGTAGGATGGTAATATTCTTAGGCAAGCAGCGGCGGCTTTATTGGCAGCGCGATTCTCGTGAGGCAGATGCCCTTTTAAACGGAGCACATAGGCTTCTGAGGATACTTGATCTGCTTGTAGACCTCTGACTGACTAACCACCCTCCAACGGACGCGCACATCACATAGGGCAAAAACGAGCCGTTCGCTTGGATGGACAGTCATCACAGCCAACAGGCTGCATTAGGTTTGCTAAATCCTGGGCAACAGTTGTTATTTTTCAGGCGCGCGTCGCGAAATTAATCACGAATTATCACCATGTTGGTTCAAAATGATACCCTCTATGATTTAAGTTGATCTTAAACTTCTATCGCGCTATGCCTTCAAACTCTACTCTTAACTCTACCAGGCTTTGATTGTCTCGATATCCGGTGAATACCTGACAATACTTACATAACAACCACACACCATGGAACAGATTGATAGTTCCTTCTTGGAGTCTCACAGGAAGAGATTGAATCAGTTGATTGAATCTATCAATAGCCAGGATGCCCAGCTAAATCGATTGAAAGCTTTGAGAGAAAAGGCTAAACGACAAACAGCCATAAACGCGGAATTAAATAATCAGTTAGCCACTGTAAACAAATCCATCAATGAGAAGGATGTCGAGCTTAGACAAGCATTGAATAGAGTTGATAACTTAACAAAACGGTTGAGCACATCATCTGGTCATAGTCGACGCCATAGCCGTAATTCTCGATCGAAAGATCTCTCTGGATCCGAGAATAAAGAGACCACCAGCGGTAGCTCTAATTCTATTAGTAACGGGCGTCGAGTTAGCTTCGATCCCCTGGCATTGTTATTGGATGCGGCTCTTGAAGGTGAGCTAGATCTAGTCATACAGACCTCGAAGCAGGTTCCAGATTTGAACGCCTCCCACGATGAATGCGTTACAGCTTTACACAATGCTGCGGTCGCCGGACATTATGAAGTTGCAAAATACCTGATAGAAGCGGGTTGCGATATCAATGTCCAGGATAGTGATGGCTGGACTCCCCTACATTGTGCAGCAAGTTGTAATAACTTGCCTTTAGTAAAACTTCTCATAGAAAATGGTGCACTCATCTACGCGACAACAACCAGCGACCAGTCTACACCAGCGATGAAATGCGAGAAAAACGAAGAGGGCTTCAAGGATTGCTACAAGCATTTGATTAGTGTTCAAAATAACCTTGGTGTCATCAACAACGGGCGAGTATATGCTTTATATGACTATGAAGCCCAGGAGGAAGATGAACTTAGTTTCAAAACAAACGATGAGTTGACAGTGCTACGTCGCGATGATAGCGAGGAACAAGATTGGTGGTGGGCCCAAAAGAAAGTTCAGCATTCTCCCAGTGATAATGTAGTTGATATCAAGGAAGGTTACATCCCCAGGAATCTAGTTGGTCTACATCCCCGGTGTGAGGCTTACTTGAGAAACAAGAGCAAGAAAGTGAATGTTAACGAAAACAAATGATCTCCAGCTAGACTCAAATCAACACTCAAGATAACTCATGGCATCCATACAAACTCCCGTTTCCTCCATCAACGGGGCGTTGCATTGTACAGTAAGAATGAGAAGCGTGCATTACATATCAGTATTATTTATTGAGTTTTTTAAATTCTCATCGGATACCTTTGGATATCTTTTGATATTGCCAGATAAGGCAAGATTATCTTCTTCATCATGGCCAACTCGAATTTGGTTATATTCTTGATCTTCACTCTCGCGATCTGATCTTCATCGAGGTTGATCACTCCGTCTAACAGCGCTTTAACACTGTTTTTTATGATGTTGTCCCTCCTTTCGACTATCCTCAGGTGTTCCTCTGTGAAAGACGTTGGTGTGATTTGGTACTTCATAAGCAACTTTGACACTTCTCTCCAGTAGTCGCATGGCATCTTTATGAGACCGGGACTGTTTTCCTGTTCAACTCTCAACTGGTCAATGTCTAGTACCCACTGAGGAAGATTGATTTTACACTTTTGCTGTCCGTAGAGATTCAGTGCCATCCATAGGGGTACTTTGAGCGGAACAGCAGGTACGAATGGGCCGAAGTCCCCGTTGATCAAGTTGAGAACGCGATCATACTTGAAATTCGGCACAATTTCGATGAGTTCGTCCTCACTAAGAAACTCGCAGAAGTCCATAATACGTAGACCGTCTAATGGATATCAGGTAGGAATATTAACATTTTGGCGTATTTCACGGCCGTAGTAGAAGATAGACCCTACGGTTTGAAACAGACAACCATGTGTTGATCCCGCAACTCATCGGCAGGATCAAGCCTGCTGCCTGCAGGACTGGCATCGAGGTTGCATGAACCACGCGTGCCTCAACCCGCGTGAACACACTGACCAAATTCCACTGCAAGCACGAGCTTTGATAGAATAGAGAAAACCGCTCCCAGCATGTGCCGTGCACATTCTCGCGTGCGCCACAATGGAAAACGTGGGGTGCAAGTTCCTAGGTCAAGAACTACTCCATGTGACTTAGTTATCTATATTAGTATTTCCAAAACTCCGACTGAAATCAAAAATTCCAATACAAGATGGATAAACCAAGAAGAAAGTCATTCAATGAGAACCGCAATCACGACAGGAACGGTGGCTACACTCCGAACAGGCATAACCAATCCATGAAAGGAGGTGGTGATCAAAGTTGGACAAAAAATCAGAGAGGTGGATTTGACGGTGGACGCGGTGGGCGGGGTGGACGAGGTAGTTTTGGAGGACGGGGTGGGTTTGGTGGCCGCGGAGGTGGGGGCGGAGGTGGATTCGGTGGTCGTGGCGGGGGTCCTGGTGCCCGTGGAGGTGGACCGGGTGGCCGTGGTGGACCCCGTCGCATGAGCCGGGGTGGAGGAGCTGGTGGAGGACTCAGAGGGAAGAAGAAGGTTTTGGTCGAACCACATCCGCGATTCGGCGGTGTATTTGTTGCCAGAGGAAAGGAAGATGCTCTTGCTACTAAGAATCTAGTAGTAGGTGAGTCTGTCTACGGAGAGAAAAGGATATCTGTTGAAACAGACGAGGGCAAGATTGAGTATCGAACATGGAACCCGTTCAGATCCAAGTTAGGTGCTGCAATTCTTGCCGGAATAGGTGAAATTCACATCAATCCTGGCTGTAAAGTCTTGTACTTAGGAGCTGCTAGTGGGACAACTGTTTCTCATGTATCCGACATGGTTGGCAGTGAGGGCAGAGTGTACGCCGTCGAGTTTTCACAGAGATCTGGCCGAGATTTATTATCAGTTGCACAGAAGAGAGCTAATATAATACCAATCATTGACGATGCTAGACATCCAGCCAAGTACAGAATGATGATGTCCATGGTGGATACTATATTTAGTGATGTAGCCCAGCCGGATCAGGCTAGAATCGTCGCCTTGAACGCCACACATTACCTCAAGATCGGTGGTCACATCGTTATGTCTATCAAGGCCAACTGTGTAGATAGTACCGCGCCCCCGGAGGCTGTGTTTGCATCTGAAGTGAAAAAACTAGAGGAGGAACGTATCAAACCATTGGAGCAGATATCACTGGAGCCCTATGAGCGTGACCATGCCGTTGTCACCGGAAAGTTTAGGGCGGATGAATCGTAATACCAATAGATCAAACTGTTGATAATTCACACATTCTTGTAAGATTTGCTCGCCTTAAATAATTTACCCAAGTTGTCTGCAACATCGTCGTCCGTCTCAAGGAGCTCCTGCACAACCGCTGGAGGGTGTGCTTCCGCTGGAGTTTTTGGTAGCATTTTATTTCCAGTGGGCTGACTTGGTTTGGATGCCTTTTTGATGAAGTCTTTCATTTGGCTATCTGGGTTAGACTTGAACACGTGCTTGAGAGTCTTGGATTCGTCTATCTCGGCCTTGATTACCTTTTTGGCTTGGGGTTGGTCTTTTGCCCCTCGTACTAAGACAGAGGCATTGGAGGAAGTTGAGGCGCCCGAGTCGTCTGGTTGCGCGGGAACAGGTTGGCTCTGAGAGGACTGAACGGACTGGTTGGTGGCACCAGGGCTATTGGTTTGTTGTGCCTCTGGGTATCGTTTTGTCTGCTGGGGTTGATCCGCCTGTTGCGGGGTAGCTTTCCGTCGCCCTTTCTGAGGTTTGTTACGTCCTGTCATTCCCGCCCCTGTTTAGGCCTTTCGGTGGATAGGCCCCAGCAACTATAGCACTGAATTGCTTTGCAGTTTAGTTGAGATTAGCAGCGAGTGAAAATCAATTATATAATCTGCCCTTGGATTGTCTATAAGGCTCCATAGCTATGATAGCCGTTAATATGCGAGACTTAATCTCGTTAGTTGAGTTGCGCTGCACGCACAAAAGCTTTTGGATAATCATCTTTAGACATAGCCCACAATGACAAAAGATAGATTTTTTATGAGGCACACAATTGGGCCGTCAAGTAATTATTTTACCAGGTTTATCTCTCATTCGAGCTATGATCAAGAAACATCCGCAGCACACGGACAACCTATTCAGTCTCGGTAATGAACTGTGGTAACATCTCTTCCGGTTTGTAAACCTCACTTCGTGAGGTTTCGATTGGAACGATGAGTTGATCTTCTCACAAGTGTCAATTAGAAAATCAAACAGACTAACTATGGACAATCTCAAGGCATTAAGCAACGTGATAGGAGCCGTGATAATCAATTTGACTCTTGGTACATTTTATTCATTTGGAAATATCGTTCCCTATGTGGCGTCCTATATGCGCAACAACGGAAATCCAACTGTCACTTCCGAACATGGGGCATGGCTAACGGCGGCTTTCCTATTCGGTCAGGGACTCTCAACAGTCCTTGGATCTTTTATTGAAAGATATTTTGGCAGTAGGGTAGCTGTGATCACTGGCTGTATAATTCATTCAGGATCAACTTTCGCGACAATGTTGGCGCTTAACCAAGATTTCCCCACCGTCATAGCTATTTACGGTTTTGGTTCCGGTTTTGGTTCAGGTTTCGCTTACATGGCCTCCATTATTGCAGCCCAAAAATGGTTTCCAACACAAAAAGGTTTGTTTACCGGTATCATAGTTGCCGGTTTCGGTTTTGGTGGGTTAATTTTTACAAATCTACAAACAATGTACGTAAACCCGAATAACATAGCCCCTGACGCCACAGGCTACTTTCCGGTAGAGGTCTATCGTAAGGTACCAAACTTGTTCTTCTATATGGGACTAATTTTCGCCTTGGCACAATCTCTTGGAGTACTGCTGGCCGTCCCTCCACCTACGAGCGGAACTGCACAGGCTGAACCGAGCCGGTCTCCAGGAGATGAGCGAAATAGAACATTTATCGAGGAAGGACTCCCGAATATACGATCTGCTTTCTCGCTATTCAACCACCAGATTTTTTATGTGATAGCTGCGATGATGATTCTGGTAGCGCCAGGGGTCACTTTCGTCAACAGTTTGGGCAAGCGGTATGGTCAATCATACATATCTGATGATAAATTCCTGGCAACAGTTGTAGCTCTAGCCGCGATTGCAAATGCAGGTGGACGTCTCACTTGGGGATTTTTGGTGGACAGATTCACATTTAGTTCTTGTTTTACATTCAAATGCCTTTTATTTGCCTGCCTTATTGTGCTATTTCCATTTGAATTCATCCTCTCATCGAAATATTTGTACCTGGGATGGATGTTTGGTCTATTCTTTGGATTCTCTGGCTCCTTTGTACTATTCCCTGTATTCGTCGACCAGGTTTTTGGAGCAAGATACAGCGGAATAGCATATGGAATATTGTTCATTGGATTTGCCCTGGCGTCCATAGTCACCTCAGTGCTAATACAGTCGAGTATTGGACCTACTTTATCGGACCCGAAGAGAGGACCGGGGGACAAATTTTTGGTGCGTCTAGCTCCGTGTTCCCTCATCGCTGCCTCGTATTGCTTAAGCTGCCTGATTTTCTATATCTGTGTTCCCGTCAGGAGAGTCGAAAACGCCATAAGGCGAAGGAAGGAACTAGAGACGATTAATTCACAAAAAGGTTTGTTCAATCGGTCAGATCTGTTCCCGCTTGAGAGAGGCTCCCTAGCAGAAAAGACCATCGCAGCTCGCAGTGGCGGCAGGCAAGATATAGAGGAATTGGATGGTACAAAGAAAAATAACAGCCTAGGTTCTATTGTGAAATTCACCGGAAGTGGCACACAGGAGGAACCTAAAGTAAAATCTTTCGGATCTCCGAACGCATTCAAAGTTCTCTAAGAGATTCTGGCGTGATTCCTTCACACTTGATGAAATCTTCAAGATCAATATCATTTGGATTCTAGAGATCAATACAATAAAGAAAGTTGTTTGGACAGCTCATCTTTGCTACAGATGCGAACTCCGTGGCACCTCTGGTTATCGGCTATCGCTATCACGTGTAATTCTTATTGAAACATTGAAAATTTTGAACATGGTTGCATTTTATATCTACGATACAGGATCAGCCTTCGTATTCTTCTGCTTGGCATGGCTGGCCCAAAATTTCTGGACGAAACTTTTCACATAAGAGACAGCCTCTTTCTCTGTTTTCGACGACGACGACACACAGTTTGCCTCTCCATAGGGAGGCTCTATGACTACTGAGTTCAGAACAACTATCTTGACGTTGTCCTTCCAAGTGATGTTGGACCTCTCGTAAGTTTTACAGAGCATAGTATATAGTTGCAGCCCCTCTTCACTGACTCCATTACCCACCGCCCGGACGAGGTTTAAGCGTTCTGCCAAAGCAGCCGTTTGTTTAGCCTTGATTTGTTTGGTTTCTATGCTTGGCAATTGATCATTGGAAGAGTCACTTTTTGGTTCCTCTAATATCTGTACATCTGCAACACTATCAAGAACTAGGAAATGAAGATCATGGTTTGTAGGGGCTCCCGATGTTGAGGGTGATTTCAGGATCAAAATTTTACTACTTAGATCAAACGCTACAACCTCCCCCTTGTATATATCATCAAAGCGTGTCTTACATTGAACCTGTTGACCTGGTTCGAAAGCATATGAGTCTAAATCGGACATGACTTTCTTGACGTTTACGTAACTTTTTGATGCCTTCCCAGAATCAGAAGGGAAGGAAAGATCAACACGCAAATCAGACAGAAGTCTGCGGCCTGCCACTGAATAGATTTGATAAATTAACAGATATAGATTATTGATAGATCTCAAAGGCGAAGTACATTGTTACTTTAAATTTATGTAAATGTACTCTAATAGACTGAGGTCCAGTTCTGCCAAACACTCTTAACTCGCGAATATTTGAGAGTAGACCACGCGCTGAATGTTGTTCGCCGAAAAGATCATGCGGTTTCATGGTCCGCATCAACAAAGGTTTTGATATCCAAGCTTAGGGAACTAATTTAACCAATCAGTCCATCATGTCTGTTAATTTGTCCCGATTGTCCATACAGGAGAAGCAGATTCTAGTCGTCCGTGAGATAATCCAAGCGTTGCTCGATGCTAATGAGAAGAACGTGGACGTGGATCTGACCAAATTGCGTTGTAAAATAGCGGCAAAATACCAATCCAGTAAAGTTCCATCACTGGTTGACATAATATCTGGAGTCCCACATGTTTATAAGACAATCCTTCTACCAAAGCTTCGCGCCAAGCCTATCAGGTCTGCCTCTGGTATAGCTGTAGTCGCTGTCATGTGTAAACCCCACCGTTGCCCCCATATAAATTACACTGGAAACGTATGCGTTTATTGTCCTGGTGGGCCCGATTCGGACTTTGAATATTCTACTCAATCATATACTGGATATGAGCCAACGTCCATGCGAGCCATTAGGGCGCGCTATGATCCGTATCTCCAATCAAAGGGTCGTATAGAGCAGCTACGGAGATTAGGTCATGAGGTTGACAAAGTCGAATTCATTGTGATGGGTGGTACCTTCATGTCGTTGTCGCCCGAATACCGTGATTACTTTATAAGAAATCTTCATGATTCTTTGAGTGGACATCAATCAAAATCTGTGGCAGAGGCTGTAAAAATGTCAGAACGATCTAAAACAAAATGCATTGGTATAACTATCGAGACAAGGCCCGACTACTGTCTCAAGAGACATCTCGACGACATGCTTGAGTATGGTTGTACTCGTTTAGAGATAGGATTGCAATCTATCTACGAGGATGTTGCAGTAGACACAAATCGAGGCCATACAGTAAGGTCTGTCTGTCAATCGTTTCAGCTTGGCAAAGACAGTGGCTTCAAGATTGTCTCTCATATCATGCCAAACCTGCCCAACGTTGACCTCGAGCGTGATCTCAACCAATTTGTCGAACTATTTCAAAATCCGGCATTCCGACCAGACGGATTGAAAATTTACCCAACTTTGGTCATTCGTGGCACAGGCCTATACGAACTTTGGAAAACAAATCGTTACAAGAGTTATCCGCCTTCTGTGCTCATAGACTTATTAGCCCAAATCTTATCGATTGTGCCCCCCTGGACAAGAATCTACCGAATTCAACGCGATATACCAATGCCTCTGGTGAGTGCTGGTGTTGAGTATGGGAATATACGGGAGCTTGTTTTAGCAAGAATGTCCGATTATAACCTCAAGTGCCGAGATATCCGCACCCGCGAAGTTGGAATTCAGGAGATCCATCATAAAATTCGCCCATATAATGTTGAATTGATACGTCGTGACTACTGTGCAAATGAAGGTTGGGAAACATTTCTGTCTTATGAGGATGTCGAACAGGACATACTCATAGGCCTACTCAGGCTGCGTAAATGCAGTTCGAAAACCTTTCGCCCTGAGTTTACCGGGCAACCTACGAGCGTAATCAGAGAACTACACGTCTACGGCTCAACGGTGCCAGTTGATACCCGGAATCCTTTGAAGTTTCAGCATCAAGGCTTTGGGATGCTCTTAATGGAAGAGGCCGAACGAATTGCTCTGATTGAGCATGGTTCAAGCAAGATATCTGTGATATCCGGCGTTGGAACGAGAAACTATTATCGAAAGCTGGGTTACCACTTAGATGGACCATATATGAGCAAATCACTGGAAGTTTCCGCAACCCCTGATAGCCACCTCTAATCACGAATAAATAAACTCAATTGACCGAGATGGATTAAGTAACCTGTGGAGCCGTTTGATTTACTGTTCCAATCCGTGAATCAAGCAGCCTCCTGTCGGAGACATTCAAGTTAACCATTACCTAGGGCCATCCCACATGCTTCTTTCGTATGTCTAGCGCCAAGCTAGTCATGAACTCACTTGCCTAACCAGTCCCGTAATTGAATTCGAAGAAAACAATTCCACGGACGAGCGCTGAGATTACGTAGTTTGAGAGATGAGGTAGGATTTTATAGAAAACCCTCAGTTCCCACAGGGTCTTACAGGTGTCGGGACCAAACGACCGGATGTCAATCACAGCACGTGACACCAGTATGGCATTTATTTATCTGAGATAGACCATCTTGGTTGAGTGTTGTCCGGTAGTAATAAGGTGAGCATTCTTCATTCAGAGCCCTCAGAAACTCTTCATCATGTGTTATGATGATCGATTGTAGCTTTATACCTTTTGCAGCCCGACGCTGCACATAAGCACCAATAGATCTAGCCAGGGATCGAACATTATTCTCGTCCAGGTTTGCAGTCGGCTCATCTAGAGCAATGAAGGAGAATTCCTTAACGAAGAGCTCAGCCAGAGTCATTCTAAGTATTATGGCGGCTAAGGCCCTCTGACCAGCAGAGCTTTTTTCTCGCATGACCATAATAGTACCATTTTTACGCATCACCAATTGATAATTATACCCTCGCTGCTTCTCCTTGATTTCATCCGCTACAACCTCTATCGACTCAATATCACCCCCTTGATAAATTTTCTTCCACTTGGCTTGCAAAACATAGTTGATCTTATTTAACATCCGATCGTGGAAGGATGAGATGCTCTTCAAGATGCATAATTTTAGTTTTTCGAGATCCTCCAAGATGGCCCTGTTGCACACCAAGCGACTCATACTCTCAGCATAATTCTTGAACGCGGCTTGGTAACTTTTTGAATTCAACTCCCTTTCATAACGCTTCATCTCTCTCTCCAATTGCTGACTGGCGCCCAGGATTAGGTACTTCCTGTTACGTATTTCCGAAATCTTTTTATCAAGTTCCAGAATCTCTGATCTCCTTATCTCGTAATCTTCGAAGCCGGTCACTTTCTCTTGTACTTCTTTCAATCTCGTCGATGCTTGAACCAACTTCGCTTCATTCTCTTTGATGCTTTTTTCAATCTGCTCACGAATTTCTTTGTCCCGCTGGATTCTGCGGGCTTCAGCTTCTCGCGACAAGGCCTCTTGTTCTTCGTACCATTTTCTTCGGGCTTCTTCATCATCTTCTTTCTCTTTGTCTTCTTCCTCCGTTATCACATTGAACCTGGCTAGAATCTGTTTGATAGTCTCACCCAATTCGGAAATCAAATCCCTTAAAATTCTGACATCGTCTGTCTCTGGAAAGCGATCGACCACCGACGACATCTTACCTAGCTTCAAAACAACATCATTCAGGCCGACTGCCGTCGGATCCTGGTCTTTTTGGCTCTTTCTTTTCGGTTTTGATGGAGGAGGGGGCGGCATCCGCCGCTCAGGTAACGAGGTGGTTTTATCCAAGAAGGGTTGCAACGAACGACGCAGAACGGTCTCTCGTTCAGTTAGCTCATCGACTCTCTGTTTCAGCGAGCTGATAGTCCGTAGATTGTTCTCGTGTTCCTCGACACTTTCTGCCAGGCATTTCTTTGAAGTTTCGACTCTGACCAATTCCTCTTTGATATCCATTGTTTCCTTATGCTTGCTTGATAGCTCATCTTTGACTTTTTCCAAGCTGCTAACGAGCTCTCTCCTTTGCTTAACAACAACACCTCTGTGTTCCAAGTCCTTCTTGGTGAGCTCGATATCACGTTTGCAAGATCTTATCTCATCATCAATATGTTTGAGCTCTTTCTTGTATTGCTGGCAGCCGAATATCTTGTCAAAAATCAATTTGACACTTGCTGAATCGCCCATACACCAGAGGTTGTCCTCTTGATGACACATGATGACATAGTTTAAGATAGCCGGATTTTGAAGTCCGAACATGAGCGGCACACTTTTGGACCATTCTACCAAGCTATTGACGGTGATCCAAGCCCCGCCCTGTTTTTGGTAAGATGAACAAATTGAAGGGGGACTGTTTTTGCTACCGACTTCTGTCAACTCACGTTTAGCAACGCACTCCTTACCCTTGTAATCGATGAATTTGAGCTCGATAAATCCATAGCTTTGGGCACTGGATGCTTTCTTTTTTGACAGACTCTTTCGGACGAAGGTGGAACTATGGACAAAATTTCTACGGCTGTCCGAACGAGGTGGCTCCTCTCCACCAATCATGAATTTGAGCGCCTCAATGATTGTCGTTTTGCCGGTTCCATTGTTCCCAATTATTAAGGTTAGTGGCATAAACTCTATTGTTTGGGCCTGTTCCTCAAACGGCGAGTAGCTCCTAATGCCTCGAATCTTGAGGGTCAGCAAGTGTGAAGCCATGTGAGGACGATTTCCGAGTGTGAAGCTGGCAGTATATGGGAAGATGGGTCAGGATGGAGAAGAGAAAGGGACTAGATAAAAGTTACCAGCGATGGAGATTGTGATAATAGGTAGAGGAAGGTTAGGTTGTGTTTGGGTTCGAGTTGTCATGGATTTTTGGGTGTTCGTGCACGTGTTGCATCATTCGCACACGAAGAAGAGCCCAATGAGAGCAAGCACGCGCGAGCAAAGCTTTCAGCACCGACGCTTGGCGGCCAACAACCTGTGGAAATTTCCTCATCCAAATCGAGGTATCTTACTTGGCACTGCACCGTCGCACGATAGGGCCACACTCGCAAGAGGCATTAGCTCTGAGTCCACCTCGAAACTCCGATCGGAGCTTCTTCCCCTCATCTGAGCTCTCAGACCTATGGCCTCGGGCAGGAGCCATCTTTCGTCGTGCTGAGCCTTCAGCACTCCTTTCCAGCTAGGAGCAGTCTTTAGATAGGCTGTTTTACTTGAACCAGTTTGGAAAGATTTAATCAGTAGTGTGTTCTCATTCTGAGGTCGAGATTACGTGCTCTTGCAAACATCTGAATCTCGAGGGGCAAAAATACCCCTACCACTTGGAGGCAAGCTAATTTAATATTCTCTCTCACACATGGTCTAAATTTCCTCTTGACCCCATTCGGTTAATTTGTCAAGAGAAAAACAGTGCCCAGGAAGTGTAGCGCGGATTGCTAATCCTCTCGTGCCTCAGAGCCACGGTCATTTGAATAATTAGCTCGTTGGCGATTCTGCGCATTTGCGTGGCTGGGAAGACATTATATGACCCACTTGCCT
>Ga0058701_10000659_pt1 | contig 23159 bp, 14 predicted proteins | sample AgamicOrMae_FD_97039 | JGI IMG/M metagenome (GOLD analysis project Ga0058701, IMG submission 97039) | Agave microbial communities from Guanajuato, Mexico - Or.Ma.e | ecosystem: Host-associated > Plants > Phyllosphere > Phylloplane/Leaf | place: Guanajuato, Mexico | collected 2012-06-04 | reverse complement strand
AACGCGGGAAATAATCACTTCGTTAAAAAAAAAAAAAAAAAGTCTTACGAAGCTTTTCGACGGGGATAGCCAATGAGAAATTTCCAGGAGGATCGCCTTTTGACTGAGGAAACTCGGAGTACTTGCAGGTTACCATATTGACAACAGAATATTCTACACCCTCGATTCTGAAGGTTGCACGTGCCACCTTTGTCTTGTGACTATCGTGACGACCAGCCTCATCCTCCTTACTTAGCTTGCGTCCGCCGAAAAACGGCATTTGGCTTCATGACAGAGAAGCAAAACAGAAGCGAGACACAAGGCACTAAGGGTGACCAACACAGAGAAGAAAGAAATATTTTAGGTCGGATAGTCCTAAAACTGGTAAAATGTTCCCAGTTTCATAAAACAAACTTTTGCTTGATATTTATTAATTTTTAGACCGATGTGTGTTTTGGGGGTTGGGGAATAAACGGTACACTTAGACAAACATTTTCTGCCATCCAAAACGCAAATCAGTCAAAAAATAAACAAAAATAGGAAGCAAAAATCACTTTTGGGGAAAAGGGAGAACCGTACTAGTTCTAGGACAATCAGACCTAAGAGATTTTTTTCTGTGTACGCGGTTGCATGCTGTTAATCCCTGTGATGAAATCGAGGTACCACCAGGTTGAACCAAGTACATAATGCAATTTATTATTTCTATACGGTACTCGTAAATTAAGAATGACCTCTTGTTTTTTTGTTGTTTTCTTTTCAGCAGGATTCTTGCTAAAAACAGACATGCGGGCATGTACATAAGTACAGTCTTTGTACGAAAGAGCCCATAAGTAAATATTGAACTTCAAATCGAACAAACCCGCTACCATGGGTCAATTAGGACACTGCGAATGTCTTCAACTCTTTGTTGTGATCGAACTTCATTTGCCTGCTGAAGCGATACCTTATTGAAGCAGTACGACACGACGACGCGGTTGTCGTTGAGAAATGCAATCATTACAATGGGTTCAAAGTCATTATTCTCCGCAACACATTCTGTCGTTGAATGACATTGCTTTTACCGCGACCCGACTCGAACTGCGTCCCCTTCACGAGCCAATATCCGCCTTCGGGAATCGATCGTCGATATGACTGGCTACCGCGACAGCCAATCAGAAAGCTCCTCGTTAAGTTGGCACCAGCAACATATCGCTTACACTTACACCTATCACATTTTCAGCGAAAAACAAAACTTACACGGCAAGGCATACACACACATACCTTATGGAGATATCCACACTACGTCACACTTCTCCTCGAATAAGTTTGATGGAAAACGGTGAACAGACAGATTACTCCCGGCATCTTCAGGGTTATTTCAAGATACAAAAGCGGATTTTAAGTTCAAGTACGAAATACCAGGGTAAAAAGTACAGAAATAATGCTATTGGAAAAATGACATTATATCGTGTTATGTAGTGAGTGGAATTTTCTTTTCATTCCAACCTGGAGTAAAGTCGTGTCATAGAATATAGTCGCTTTGGCAGTCACTGACCTGTCACATTTTGTAAACTGAAAATTCTACGTCACCAATTCATACTTCAGACTCAAGTAAAACTTCTTAACGACAAAATACTCAAGTGAAGAGTCATCTGCTTGTTTATTGTTTTCCTTCAAATTGAAGGAATTGGTCCTCTTGTGACGTCACTGTGGATATCTTCATTACAAATAATCACTGGGATATTTCAATCTATACGGTCAATGTCAAACTCGCCATCCCTTCTTTCAATTTCCTTCATTTTCTTCCTACGAATAGTCACAGGCGAAATCATCATTTTTAATAGGAAATGGTCACTCTAAACGCGAGTTATTAAATGGCAGCCGTTTTTCTGGAGGTGCGTGGACATGTTTTTTGTTGCGACGGCAGTTGGGCAGTCGCCACGACACGCCGCGCCGCGCCGCCGCGTCACGACCAAAACGTGACCACCTCACAATCAAAATTTTGACTAACAATAAAGGGCCTAATACCGAGCGAATCTGGCAATACGCGTTGAAGGACTACGTTAGCACTCGCCAATCAAAAGCTGCAGACTTGAGGTCGATCTGTAAAAGGTGCCCTAGCGTCAACAATGAATCAACACATGAGCCTAAAATTACGCATATGCAAAAGAAATGCTTTGTTGAAATTACAATATCCAGAGGACAATTTTTATTTGATTAGTTACTAAAATTTGTAATGACGACAAGAAAATTAAGCAAGGCGACAAAAAGACTATTGTTATGCCAACAGATACGGTTGTAGTCTGTATAGGAACAAAGCGTGATTGTCGGTGTCAGAGATATTTGTTATTGTGACAAAGTCATCTTTTGCGTGCGTTCTTTATTTTTACTTTTTTATTTTCGTTTCCTCTTTTTCCTCATTTTTGAGTGGACTTTGAATTGCCTTTCTAGGTTACTAATTAAATAACTGCTCACGGCAAAATAGCAAAAAAAGACAAATTGAGAAAAAGAAAAAAAATGCAAAACAAGGCAAAATGACAGCTATTAAAAATGGGGGGAAAAACATTTACTTACGAAGAAAGGATAAGAATTTTTGTAAGGATACCCACCAAAAATGAGCACCGTAAACTAATTTAAATTTCATAAAAGCATACATTGACGCGCTTTTTATATTCATGCTGGTCGAGTTATACATACATGTACCGGTACTGTCACAAAATCAAAAACACTTGAAAAAAATATCGGCAAATAAAAGAGAGAGTTGTGATGGATAAATGCGAAAAGACCCAAAACTTAATTTCACGATCAAAGCACGGAAGGTTTGGAAGCTGCTGAATTATCTACCTGTTGTTTCCTACCCTTGTCCAAGCTTTCATTACATCAGCAAGTTCAAAGCAAATCAGACCATCTTCGTGGAAAAGTTGGGCCATTTTAAAAATGAATTTGGTGAGGCCCACGACATTTTCAGCAAATCTAAAACCGTCGAAAATTTCATCCCAAGGCAAAGTAGGCCTACAAAGAGCCTTCAATACATCATCGAAAAATCTATCAGCACCCTGAGATGATTCACTGTAAATTTGAATCAGTGAGTGTCTCTGGGATTCAGTAAAAATTCGCGAAATTTCAGTCAATGTAGCACCATTAAAAACAAATCAGAAGCGCCATATTGACTGAAATTCGGTGAATTTTCGCTGAATCTCAGAGACTTTTACTGATTCAAATTTAGAGTGTTCCCTTGTCAGCTAGCTGGTTCCCGAAGCCTTCGTACACCAACTCACAAGGTGTGAGTCTGCAGTCCTACTTCCGAAATACCCGGTAATTATATCATCTCAACAAAAGAGATATGATACATTATGAAGATGATACATTATACCCTCGGCAAAAAAACGGTCCGGATCACGTAACGTCATCGCGACTCACTTTCTTATAGCATCCCTCTCCGCCGGTCATCCGTGAGTTTGACAAAGCATAAACAATGGGTTTCCCGCCCACGCCGATTTGAATTTGCAAATCGGTGTCCTGAGGCGGCTGAAATGGCAGTTGGGATGAACCCGGACACTCACAAGCGTGGGTTAGGCCCATCTCAACCTTTGGGAGAAGTAGACCCATTGCGAAACGTGTTAGCTTAACTGTCGATACATAAAAACGTTGCTAAGCAAGAAACTACACTTCTGCAACTCTTCCAATACGATAATACTCGTTGCATCAAAACCAATATTGAGTCCAACAGTTAACTTTTTTTTTCTAATCAAGCCTTTAAGAGGAAACATGAAGCGGGTTTTGCGAAACAAAAGTAAGTACTTGTTTAGTTCGTGGAACACCAAATTCAATTCAATAATGGTTTACTGTCAGAAAAATAAAATACAGATTATGGGGGAGGGGGCAAAGTGAAATTGTTCGCCGATATTGGCATGAATGGTTTGCTTGATGGGTAGACTAATTGCAGATACTATTGGCACAGAGCGTACTATAATTTATTATAGCATGCCTCTGGAAGGTGCAAGGAAAGAGATGACAGATATGCGACCAAAAGGGTTTAGGCCTAGATGTTGTACGCGTACTTGGAAAGCTTCATTTTCAGCTTATTTATAGCTACTTAGGCGAATCTATGTAACCCTTTATTTAATATGGTGTTTCTTTTTTTGGTCATTTTTTCTGGATTAAATATTAAGCATTGAGAGCAAATTAAATACTGTTAGTTGGGCACATAAGTACCACCTCACGAGTTATTTCCGGGTACATCACTTTTTTTAGGTATTTTAACATTTACGTTCTTTTGGCAGGAAACATAGTTTTATAAGAATGTTCACACCTTGCATTTGTGTAACTGTGGGAATTTGTCAGACAAAATAGCTGCCAAAACAATGGATATTATGCTAAGTACAGTAAATAGGTAGGATCAGTACAGGCATTAAAAGTCATTCCGCCCTTAATATTATAGTAAAGTAGCCAACAAACCCTCAAACTTCAGATCAGTAAATTTCGCCGATTCTTATTGAGATTTTGCTGAATGAATTACAAAAAACTGAAGATCATTGAAAGATCACCAAAAAGTAATTCAATTATGTTCACTGAAAATCAGTTGTTTTTGCTCTATGAGGCCTCAAGATAAAAAAAACAGCGATTTCCCACTAAAACAGTGAGTAATAAGCATAAGAATCAGTGATTTCTTCCTTATATTTCAGTGTTTAATAAGTCTAGTAATTCCTTAATCACCTCTTCTAAACACAGTAAAAACTAACCCCTGTTTTAGGTATGAAGCTAAAACACGGGAAGAGCGTAATTTGGTTATTTTTAAAGATACCCCTATGAATAACCATATCAATGCAAAGCTCTCGACGAGACAATTGATATAGTTGTTGATAGGTTTATCTTCAAAAATAACCAAATTACGCCCTCCCCCTGTTTCACTTGAAACAAGTGTGGGACTACCTAAAACAGGGATAGTTTTTACTGCATATCCGGTAATTTGATAAAAATTTTCACTGATTTTCAGCGAACTGAAAATCAGTCGAATAAATAATTCTAATTTAGAGTAGAAGAAAACTGGAGGTAGAAAACGCAACCTTTAAACTTCACAGCGTAAATTGTTAATGACGAAAAGATGAGAGGGCCGTTCTCTTGGGCTTGTTGAGCGTAAACAAGCTCTTCGTAGAGGCACGTAGGGCACTGCGGCTGCAATCAATGTCTTGACTTTTCCAAACCACAATATCCATACATTATGGCTTATAATTAAGCGGTTGGTTACGCTTGTGTAATGCTATTGTCTCTTCTTTCGAAATGAACACCCATCACTTGTTCGGCATTTTTCAGTACGCCTGGCGACGGCGAGTGCAAACAAGATGCGCTCCTTTCTGGTCTACAGAAAACGCATGAATACGAACAAGTCTGATATTTTTTTACAGTAAGTATACACTGTAAGTTTGAACAATGAATTTTTCATCTCTGGGGTGTTCTGCAACGCGTTTTGAGCGTAGTCGAGCGGAACTAGGTTCTGTAGTTTACCTAACTAAACCTTGATAGCTTACTCTTAACCTAACCTAATCCAATGGTCGACAATGCTTACTCTGATTATTAGCAGTCGCCGGGAAGCAACCGGTATGGTGACATACGCGGAGCAGAGGGAAAGGGAGGCACTTGGCACTTGACCTCTTTTTTGTTAACCTTGACCTATTTTTGTTAACCTTGACCTATTTTTTGTTAACCTCACTTATGCGGTCGTGCGTCGTTAAGTCTTCATACTGCAATGAAGGATTGAACCACGATCAGGGTGGAATATATAGGTGGAACATTCAAGGTCTGTAATTGGGAGTATAAGTGCGCCTTAATTACCAGGAACGAACGGGCGGTATTTATAGGGCTCTACCGGAGATCCAAACGCACGACTAATACATCTGACGACTTCAATAGTTTTCTTTGTATGTTCAGAGAGACTGCTGTGTTTATCGGCACCCAGGGTCAAAGATATGAAATCCTGATACATAAAAATATATTTAATTTTTTACAGACCAGCGAGGTGACATTTTTTTTCCAAAGAAACTGTAATTTACTCCGAAATAAGTAGAATTTTACAGTCGAAATAAAATTAGTTAATTTCGCATTTAAGGTACTGTACTAGAAGTCAAAGCAAAAACAGAGCGGGAGGGAGGATACTCCTGCAAGAAAAACTTTTTTCGACGAGGAAAATTTGGCTGAATTCATAAAGTTTCACTAAGGATTTTATCTTAATCTCTCCATGGTGTGAATTTTGCTGTTTGCAACTCAAGCATACTAGAAACACGCCGAAAGGATCGCTTTTGTACAGAGAAAAGTACTGCTACAACAATTATGATACGATTTTCTTCCATTGACTGCAAGGATTCGAAATCCTTGCATTCTAATGGTATAATCTTATAAACTTACTGTACGTACCCACTGCCCATTAGAATAAATTGCCATTCATTGGTCTTCTCCCAGACGTCATATTTTGACGACCTCTTCCGAGCAGATTACAAAAACATTTCCAAAACTTTTTTTTTGTTTTTTTGGCAAGTATCAGATCAGGATTTTTTTAAAACACTTCTACATAATTTGATTATTTTTTTAAGAATTTCAACTTAATTGATGTTTACTTGTTAGCAGGCATCAATTATACGTATTGTCTACTAGTTTGAAGGGCCATCCCTTTCAAATCAGTTACGCAACTTAACGACCTACATCTTCGATCTTTCCATGGAGGAAATTTTGCTGTGATTTTAAGCCCTGTGTCGTAAAGTGTCACACCTGAATGTTGTCCTTAAAGTGAAAGCTTTGACTCATCCACAAATGTTACGTGGGGCAAACAGAATCGGCAAGGCGCTATAATGTTCATGTCTGTATTTACAAATGCGGTAACGGCAGGTGAGGGTAAATATCTCAAAAGTGAGGTTATGTCACGGTCGGAAGAGAGTGGGCGGCACAGCTATATCTCCCCCTATTACACGCGCTGTTTCATCGGGAAAACGCCGCTTTAAACCGTGAATTTTGAAACGTTTTAAAAAATAGACTCAGCGGTTTTGCTCGAAGCTGGGTGTGGAGATGAGCCATACCCAGGTTTTCAAGGTCAATGAACATTTTTGTGGCTTTCCTCGTACCAGCGCACATTACATGGATATCTATGAATATGTCCTACATATTCATACGGATAACATACGGATAATATGGATGTTGGTCAAACTAAACCTTACTAAGACCCACCTGACAAAGCGTTAACATTTCTCACCAAACCAAATTTAATTTTAAAAAAAAACTGTAAACCAAACTTCCGGGTGTCTGGTGATTGTCTTCTTTTTAGATTCCCGGCTGATTTCCGGATCTTTTCCCATACGTTCCCAGATTTTTCTTTCTAATTTAAACCTACATTAAGCTATGTCTTGTATTTCGACCCCCACCCCCGAAAAAAAAGGTTAGGAGACTCTTTGTGAATTTATGAAAATTAAGGCATTTTATCTCACTCAAATTTATTATGACCTTACAACATCTTACGTATTTTCTTTATTTTTTTCACAAATTGCTTGCCAAAAATATAACTGGAACGCGTAAATCGGTCAACGGAATGGGAAAGAAAAAATTACGACCGAACTTTGCAATTCCACTTTTTTTCTTAGAAATAATATCATTTAATGAAACTTCCCGGATTTCCCTTCGTTTACTGAAGAATTTCCGGCACTTTCCCGTTTTTGTTCTGGTAGTTCGTCTTTTTTTTCCCTTTTTTCCCCAGTCAATCAGTTTTTTGGCATAGTCCCGGTTTTTCCCGATTGCTAGACACCCTGAAGCAAAACCTTACACAACGAATCACACCAGATATTACCATAGAGCAGGCCTAATAAAAACCTTGCAAATCAAAACGTAACAAATCCTAAAGATCAGTAAAAGTTACGTATACGGGTGATGAAAAAAATCTTTGATATGATGATAAATCATCTTAAATCAATCGTCTATTTCAAATCAACGTTGAAAAGCAGCGCAATAATAGTTGTTTTTTCGTCTTCGAGGAAAACTCGACGGGCCACTTGTCCAGGTGGGGGAGCTTGCATCACCGGCTCTCCATGCCCGAGAATCGCGGTAATAGCCTTACAGAGTTGCGCACAGGCTTTGAACCCCGCCCGCATTGAACCCCGCCCGCATCGGGTCCTGCCCGCATCGATCGACTCCCGCCCGCATTGGGTCGTCCCGCCCGCATCGGATTCGGATGCCGGCTTCCTGCTCGAAAACAAAAGAATCCAAGTTGGTACATCGCGACGTGTGAGGGTCGGCCGGTCGTTCGACAGCTAGGCAGAGCACACGTCCACCCAACTCTGGAGAAGATGCGGCGAAGACGGGGGACGACGGCTACGTTACGTCAACATTGCGAAACTTACACCATAAACAGCTCATTATTGTACCAAAACCCGCTTTCAAGATGAATGGGGCTTTCCCATAAGAGTGCGCTCGCTTTCCAATCGTTATTGGGTCCATTTTTGGGGAACCACTACCTTTCCTACGAACGCCTTTGAATAACACGCCTGAATCGTGACAGTGCAATCAGCTCTCTAAAGAAAGCACTGTATTTGAGAGGTCGGATTTTCTTACTCTAGTCTTCCATTTTTGGTCTCTGAGCCGAGCAAAGAGGCAGCAGAGCGAGGCATATGGCGCAAACCAGCATATAAGCAAATGATGATTCTCTGAAAGGGTGTCCGTCCATGAAGCGGCATAAAGCGATTGCCGAGTTGAGCGGTAGCGAGTTACAAGACCAAGTCAAACTGAGTTAAACCTTGCACCAGGGTGAAAAACAGGTTATAACCAAGAATAAATGGAATGTCTAAGATAGAGAGAATATTGGAAGTTGGGTGTAAAAATAATTCTAGACTATTTTAAGAAAAACTTATCTTTTGCTTCAGTAAAAATTAAATCTTGTTTGATTTCATACAATTCAATTTTGATGAAATAGATAATAACTCATTCTTGAACTAGTAGTGTAGATTTTTTTGAGGGGGAGGGTGAATTAAAACTTATTAGTGTTGACAACACCAGAGGAAACATTATCCCTTCCCAAAGTTGAATCCTCCTTGAGCTGTATGTTACTTCAACAGGCTGGTTATCTTCTCCTGCATAATTAAAGCTGTTTTGGTTTGTTTTTGTTGTTTTGTTTTGTTGTTTTTTTTTGTTAGGGGGAAAAAGACAGACGGCGCACTCAAAAGCTTTCAATTTTTTTAAACAATTTATAAAGCGAATGTTTGTTGTTAATTGGCTATTGATAAGGTGTTCATGTTCATGCAAATCGACAAATATATTATAGACCGTCGCAGAATTGTACATCTAATGACGGTACATTTGCACCGAAGTACATTTGATAATTAATTTTGACCGCTTTCTGAACGTCATTGCATTGTGAATCATACTTTCAAAAATTCAAGTAAAAATTTTCTTCCTCTTGTATTTCAAAGAAGTTTAATCTTTCATTGCATACGTACAACTGCGCAGATTGTAGGATTACCGTGTTGAGAATGTGTCTTGTGTCTCGCTCCGCTATCGTCCCGGATTAGCGACTAAGGCGGGACTAAGGGGAGAACACACGAGGTAAAATAGACAACCTCTCTTGTATTTACAGTGTATGAGATATTTCTGCTATAAAATAGCCACAACTAGAATGGCACTTTTCTTTCTAAAACTCTCAAGACGTGACCTCTGTTGCAATCATGCAGAATCACGGCTCACCTTTCGAAGCTCGCACTTCTATTACTAAAAGTAATACTTGAACCAACTCAATAATATTCATGCGGCATAAAGCGCAGTAAGAAAAATTAATCTGTCTACGTCTGTTAATTGACCATAGATAAAGAATCTCCCTCCGAATGGACTTCTCAGGAACAATCAGCGGATCTTTCCGCAGAGTGCAGATAACTACACAGTATGAATGTGTATATATGGCTGTCGTGAGTCGTGAGCAGGGAGCTGTTTTATGCAAACATGAGAAATTCAGCTGTCACAGTTCATAAACCTCCGATCGGGTAGCCTTTAGTGCTTGCGTCCAGCATGAGAAATTATTCAGCCGCCTGATAATTGACTGACTCCATAGACAAAGAATGAAGTTTACTAACTTTACAGACAAAGAATCGCCATGAAGTGAATCCTAAGCATGATTGCGGCAAGGCGGGTAAGTACATGAAGCAACTCCTCTGCCAGATACTTTGAGAAAAATCCTCATGTTTAATTAATGAGATTTCTTCCCGATAGTCTATATTTTCCATGATCCGCGAGGGACGGCTCAATTGGAAGAGCAGATGCTTACTTTGTTGATAAAAGCGACCATGTCTAAAAATATCAGCGTCTATGAATTGCGGTTTACAAAAATCTACAGAAGATACCAGGTCTAAGTGTGTCAAAATAAAGGCATTTTCGAGTTTGGAAGGTGGATCGACTTCAACTCCTCTCCTAAGAGCTAAGGTCCTATCGAATTTAACGTCATACTCAACACACCCTAGTCGATGTATAGATTATAAGGAGTAAAAATTGAGAGATGCGACTCGAATTTTGGTTAGTTTTCAAAAGTACCGGTATGGACGGCAAGGGAAAACAGTGGATTCCCGATACTGACTTTGGCGTCATCTTGCGGTTGTAGCTCAAACTCTCGCTATTGTCCATGCCGAAGGGCCGATAGTTTGGGCTGCTGCCGCTACATGGCGCCAAGGTCAGGGTTTGGGATAAAACTCTTTTCCTCCTGACGACTGTTACATCGGTGGAAAGCGGTGTCAGGGCCTTTTAAGATCGATTGTTAATAAACAAAACTTTAAAATAGATATAAAATAGATATTAAAATTGATAGAAAAATAAATTTAAGTTGGAAAATTTAATGTTAAAAACCTAAAATTTCCCGATATTACCAGCAAAGTTCGCTGCAAGTTTCCTTCCAGGCTTGTGAGCAATCTCCAATATTTTTCCAACGCCAAACTAATTTTTTTAACAAATGACTACAAACGCCACTTTTCCCGGCGATCCATTTCCCCTTTACGGGCAAGCAGATAATAACAGAAAAGGGTAAAGAAAGAAAAAGGATAAATGGGAGCATCCAATTATTAACTGCGTTTAAATCAGCGGTAAAAAAAAAGCGTCGTGGGGAACTAGGACGCGAACCTATGTGACAGCAGGGAGAGTCGAGCACGCTGATCACCCAGCCGTCCAGTCGAATACTTTCATACAGGAGTTAATCGATTGACCGCATTGCTATTTATCTCGCGCCAAGCGGTGCGGAGCTGGCTAGGCTCTTTCTTTGCTGAGCGTGTTCATATTTCGCGCGCTCCCGAAATCAACGCTCATTGGTCCGTCGTATTTGGGAAATTGGATGAAAACGGTGAGTTTCCGACCCTATGTTCTTCGGATATTTTGTTTAGAATTTCATTCCCTACTCAGGGCTCCCGAGAATGCTAATAAGATTTTTACATCTTGTATAAAGTGGAATGCAGAACTCGTTGGGCAGATTCCTTGCAATCCTTGTTATTCAGGCATGCGACCGCTAACACATGTGTTAGCGAAACAACTAGGTATGCATAGTTGTTTCGTAGATTCAACTATTACGGGACAACATTATTAATTCAGCGTAACTTAACATTACCGAATTCACCTAACCCGACAAACATAACCAAACCCTCTACCTGATGCTGACCCACCCAAACGTACCAATCAACTCAGTGCCGACGAACTTCCGATTCGGAAACCTTCCATGTCAAAACACTTTCATGCCAAAAAACTTCTTGTCGAAAAAAGTCCATGTCGAAAACTTCAATGTCGAAAAACTCCCGTATCGGAAAACCTATCTCAAAGAACGTCTGTGCCAGACAACTTCCGTGTCGGGAAACTTTCGTATCTAAGAACGTACGTGTCGGAGAACTTCTACAGAGTAGAACTTCCTCCATCCAAGAATATGCCGCGTCGGAGAAATTCCGTATTGGAGAACTTCCTCATTGAAGAACATTGTTTTCTCCAGTACTTTGTGCTGGGGATCCATTATGCTAATAAGTGCTACAGCCCATGAGCAATGAGCAGTTTTTACTCGAAGTAAAATTATTTCTTCTTCGAAGTTAAACCTGCTCTTTAGGGTGGTTTTCGCTTTAATTCTGCTGAAAGGTGAGGTTCCTAAGAGCGGGAGCCAGTGACCTTGAAAGACATTCCGTCATAGGAGTGACGTCGTTTCAACGTCATCAACAGCTGGTCCAATAGGCGGAGTGACTGTGAGTTCCAGAAACATGCGTCATGCCTTGATAACATAGATTCCAGTTCGGCACGACTGCTCCGATGCAGAATTCTTTTGCTCGCTCGGAACTTCACTCCTTCACAATTTAGAGTTACGTAACTAACTTGATCTAGAGTTAGGTTGCGTTTTGGTGTTCTAACAAAATCGTTAACAACAGATGAGATTCTAAGCTATATTTCGTTATGCTTTCACAACAAACACCCCTGTTTTAGGTAGTCCAATACCGGTTTCGATAGGTTTTAGGGAGCTCTTTACCTGCCCTGGGTGCGAAAAAAAAGGGGGTTCCTCGGTAATTTTTCAACGTAGACCCAAGTTCAGCCACATCATTGGAAAGTTCCCGCCGAGACCTATGTAATAAAAGGACTGAACCATGAGAGTAACTTCTCATGGCTGAACATACGTCTATCTTGAAAAATAATCAAAATACGCACTACCTCCATTTCATTTTTACCCAAAACAGGTAAGAACACTCTAAAATGGGTGTTTTGTTTTTGCTGTGTAGTACGATAAAGGAAGAGCGAAATTTCGTTATTTTCAAAAGATAAATCTACCAACAACTATACCAATGAAGAGGTCTCGTCGAGAGCTGTCAATCGATATGGCTATTGATAGAGGTATCTTTACAAAAATAACAAAAGATAGCTCATCCTCTGCTTTAGCTAACTAAAAAAGGTATGGAACTACCTGAAACAGGAGTTAGTTTTTTCTTGTTCCCGAGAATTTAAAAGGTTGCATTTCACCCAATGTTCCACCTTGATAACATCTTATAAAATTATACACAGATTAGCGTCATGTAATCGCGCTGGTAAACTGAATAAGCACGGATATTCTCCGAATGCTGTTTTAAGAAGAAAGCTGCTTCGTTCAAAATTCCAGTTCTTGGAAAATTTCTTCCTAATTCAACCTACACTTCCAAAAAAAAGCCCAAAAAATGCAACTTTGTTGGTTGAATCACTCAACGACCTTAGGAGACTTGGCCGTTTTTTTATCGATTTCCGATTTCGCGTTTTTCCGTTCTTTTCCGTGACTAACTCCAGCACCGGCGCTCGGCTCCTCTCAGCCGCCGGGAAGGTTAACCGTCGGAGAATCTCTCCAAGGGTAAAAGGCTGCAACAGGGTTTGACGCGACATCCAATGATGCTGCATTGGGGTTTTCCCGTTGCGATGGTGCAACAGCTTTAGAAAAAAATCCTCAGCACGAAAGGATGGATTTGTCTTTGCAAGGAGAGAGTAACTGGAAACCTTCATAAAAAATAAAAATAACGGCACTATTTAGCTGCACTTTTAAAACAAAATCTTTGAATTTTCAAATCCGTTGATTAGAATTTTTATTCACTTCCCGGCTATGAAATTTCAAAATACTTTTCTTGTAAATTTTCAAGAAAGTTACTTAATTTCGGTATCTTTTTTGAAAATTTACAAGAAAAGTATTTTGAAATTTCATAACCGGGAAGTGAATAAAAATTTTGATTACTGGTTTTGAAAATTCAAAGAATTCGTTTCAACAATGTGTGCTACGAACGCGACAGTTTTCCCGGACCAAATCACATTACTTTTCCAGAGATTACTGCCGCAGTAGCAAATGAAGTTCTGGGAAATGAAGATTTTCTGAAAATAGGGAAACTACAGACTTAGGTACTCATGAAATGTCAATTTTGACGACAAAACGGTCTGCATTGGTAAAGTTTTGTAAAGATAAGGTGCGCGGGGTTGTTTAAGTATAGTCAGTTTACCAATGTTTCACTAGAAAGGGTATAGTATTACGATAAGTAGAGCAAAGTTAAGTAAGGTGAAGTTAAGAAAGTTAAGTATACGGTAAGTAAAAATCACTACAGTAGAACCTCTTTAGAGCGTCAACCTCAGGGCCACTCAAAATGGTCGTACTAACGGGGAGCATGCACTAACGAAGTGCACTAACCGTAAGATATAGTTATTCTATCCGCAGAACTGGTCCAATCGGACTTACGAACGAGGGGGACGCATTATCGAACGCTGTACTAACGGGGTTCCATTCTGTCGGCCTGGACTATTACATCGCAAACGATCGATTTGACCACAATTTCACAAATATAATTGAAAATGTGCGAGTAAATACTTTGGGTACAATTTTACTCGCTACGCTAGATAAATGTTCCCGTTTTGAATTCATTCCTTTTTCGTGCAAACAAGAACGCGTTTCTTTTTCGGTTTTTTCATTCCTCTTCTTTTTTTAAGGAACGCTTTCTATTTTTGAGTATCATTCCGCCCTCTGTTGCAATAATCAATATTGCTTTGAGGCGGCAGGCCTTTTATCCGGCGGACTGGAGATCGCAAATAGATTGAGATTTCGACCTTTGTTTTCCTGCAACGGAAGTAGCGGAAGCTGCGCCGACGGCGGCAGCGATGCGGCGGCGGCGGCGGCGCGCTGGTTGCGCAACAACCAAGTTTCCGGGTCTGCCATTGTCCGCCATCTTGCTGCTCACAAGTCAACTTGCTAGATGCTGCCTCCTCTGGACCGCGCCCAGCTGACGAAAATTCCGCGACACTTCGCAAGGACGGCCCCCTCAGAGTTAAAAGGAAAAACCTGTTTTTAGGGAGTTCTTACCTATTTTGAATATGAAAATAAAACGGAGATACTGCATAATCTAATTATTTTTCAAGATGGGCCGATGTTCCGCCAAATCATTCAAAAAGTCTCGGCGAGAGCTTTCAATTGATGTGGCTGAACATAGGTTTTTCATGAAAAATTACCAAAATACGAAGGCCTACTATCCCCGGTTTATTTTCATGCCGAAAACAGGTTTCCTATAACAGTATTTCGCTTTTACTGTGTTTCTGCTCGATTCACCCACAGGGTATCCGGGACAAAGCTATCACCGGGCTTTAATACGTTCAGAGTTAACTAGTTAATTCGCAAACCCTTTCTGATTTTAGGCGAGAAGATACAGATACACAAGTTTCGGAATGTCCTTCTAACTTAATGTATACTAGACAAGATTCAGCGGAGGGGATTCGTCTGTGGTTTATACACGGAAGCAGCAGAGTAAAGACCTTGAGGTCGTAGATCCTGCGGTAGTCACCGACAGGGACCATTAGGAAGGTACTTACAAAAACCACCTGTAGGGACCGGTCCTATTTGAGCAGGTCGTGGTGGTGAGGTCATGGAGGGGTCTCTTCTCCGCCCACTGTCTGGCCCGCGTGCACATAACACACGCACTAATTTTTAATGTTATCAACCTTTGTTTCTTCTCGTTCAGCTGATTTTAAACCTGTTTCTGATTGCAAAAAGCATGTAGGTAACTACAATTCAATTTTTGGAAATTTCGCAGTTTATTATCAAAATGGTCGATGATTTCCGACTTTTACCTTTCCAGTAGAGTTTTTCTTTTGGATCAGAATATTAAAATAAAAAAAAGAAAAGCATGACGAAAACACGCAAATAAAAAAAGAAGTAACAGGGTTTGGGAATAAATAAAATGTTAACTTATTAAAAACCCCTTTTCGATATTTTAGCTTTTTTGTTTTGTTTGTTTGTTCTAGTATTTTTGGCAGCATAGGTGTGTTGACATGAAAAGTTTTTTTGGAAAAAGCTTGACCCGAAGAAATACATCCAAGGAATTTCAACGTGCGTCGAGAAACCCAGTATTGTACGCTGTTGTAAATTTGAAAATAACCCAACTAGATAAACCTATCCAAACAAAAAACAACCTAAAAAAAATCTAGCCGATACAAACCTACGTAATTAAACTCATATTTACTTAAAAATAAATGTGCACGACAAGTGTTACACGTGCCTCGGAAATTTAATTTCTTTTAAATATATATACATGTATATATTTTTTTTAGAAGTTTAGTTTAACCCATAACAGCCCGAAGTATTTGGAGTGAAATTTAGTTTAAAGAAATTGGAGGGATTTCTCTCATTAAAGTACGAGATTTTAAGCTTTGAAAATGCGTAAATTATTAAATTTCAGGTTTCCAGAGGGGTGATATTTTTTTTAAATTGCGACAATACTGAACTGGAAAGATCCTCGAAAACATTTGTTTCTGTTTCCGAACGACATCGATGGGAGGTAGCGTGTTGAAGTTTGTAAAAATAAGGCTAAAAAACTTGTTGACACGAAAACTTTCACGTGAATGTATATTTAAATTGAGTGCAATACATGTCACATAGTAAGAAATGCTTTTTATCACAGATCACGGTTACATAGTTACTAGGCAGATGATTATTCAAAACTGAACCTGATTGAAGTAACTTGAACTTTAAGTCGATTCGTCATGGTTTGTAATACGTGCAATAAAAAACATGCAATAAAGTCTGGCCGGTTTTCCAAAGCGCGCTTGTCCTCAACAATCATGAATCCCAAGAATTCCAAGGATAAATCGACAAAGCGTTGCTTTCTTTCTTCTTTTTACCTTATTTTTTCTTCTTTTTTTGTAAAAATTTAAAATGTTGTCATTAATATGTGATATATTTAACACAGATAGCGCTGTCTATATTACAAAAAGAGAAATGTAAATTTTACGTAGACGCAACAAAAGTCAAAATACTGGTCTGAAAACTTCTCACTTAAAATATTCACTAAATTTCAGTTACATCGTTCTTAAAATAAGTATTTTATGGAAATCAAAAAAGAAGTCTGTAATTCAGAGCATCAGAGCATGATTTGATCGATTTTTTTTTTCAGTTCAAAGAACTAATTTTTGTTGCATCTGACTTTAGGATTCTCTTTTTACAATGTAAGTCTTCGTATCAACCTGCTCTAAATGAAAATGTGAGATACCAAAGCCTTTGGCGTAATCCATTTTCATAAATTCGAGTGCAATCGACTCAAAAGTTTAAAATCAGGCCTAATCTTTTAAAATTGAGATTGCCTCCGCATTCTAAAAAAACGAGGAGCCAAGTCGATGTAATTAACAATGTCACTCAGTTCATCTTGAATATTTATAACTTTGAGCACAGTTACCGCTTTAAGTTGGATTTATTACACCAAATAAATTTGCGTGTGCAGATGAAACTAAGGAAGTCTTGATTTTGTAAAAGAGAAATAAAAAAGTGGCAAACAAACGGAATTTGATGGAGGATGCAAGGTCTGTCTCCTGATCACATCATGTTTGTTTTGGTAAGTATGCCATTTCAGATCTCAAAACGCTGTTATATCAGAGACGATAAATTACCTTCGTGTTAGCGAATTCGGTGAAAGCGAACACACCCACAAGAACCGGTCGTTTATTTTTATGTGATATTATCAAAAGATGCTCCTGCCTGCATGACAAAACGTTTCATAATGTGTCTACAAACTGAATGGTATTATAAAATCTAGGAACATACTCAAAACCGATTAAAATCGGAAACCAGATTTCTGAAGGTTAACCAATGACGAAAAAGGCACGCAGGGTAGACCCTATGGGATCGTTTTATCACAGAACCGGTACCAAAATACATCCCGAAATGTCAACGATTTAAGACGAAATATTTCTTTAAAGGAACAAAGGGGGGGGGGGATTGAGTAAATGCGCTCGATTTTTCTCCTGTGTATTTCTTTCAATTTCCATATTACTTCTATTGTCTTAAGGCTTCAAACCGTCGAACGTAAACTGGATCGCTTTCGTAAGCAAAATTACTTACACGGAATTTGATCAACTTTAAATTTATTTAACGCAGTTGAGACCTTGTTTAAAAGCCCCGTGTTATCGAGTGTCTGCGATTAATAAGTTTGTTTTGTGCCAAAGAAAGAATCTCTAGCAAAACAGTGGAGTTGTGTAAACCTGCTCTACTCGTTACATTTTCGTGAATAACTCAGTGACAATTACAAGATTCGCCGTCATCTAAACGTTACCAATGGACGATTTCACATCGATTTCATAGATTTAAGGTTACTTATTGTCCATATTGCATGTTCGGAGCGACCTTACACTCACATCCGCACCCATCAAACTATAAAGCTATTCTCCGAAGGTGGCGTGCTTCAAACTTGCTATCACTCGGACCTAAAAATTTTACTTTTACGCAACAAGACAAGGTAACGAACTTTACAGCATAGCTCGATTTTTTATTCACTGATGAAAGTAGTTCCAAGAAGATAAGCAAGCAAAAATTTCCTTTCTTATTTGAAGCCAATACAACTTAATTTCGGCGATCGAAGTTACCAACTTCGGCGCTTGGTTTTGGTAGTATTTATATTATTAAGACTGATTCTTTATTTTAAAAATAAAATCTTAGGAATCGGAGAGGTTATCATTTTGGTGATTTCCATTTGTTACAAGATTACTCTAGAGGGCCTTACATCACAATAGAAACGATGCACCCATTTTAGAGAGTTCCCACCTGTTTTAGCTGTGAAAATAAAACGGGGATTACGTGTTTTGTTAACTCCTCAAGATAGACCTACATAGCCACATCAATGGAAAGCCCTCGTTGGGACCTTCCTAAATATGGAGCTGAACATAGGTCTATCTTTGAAATTAATCAAAATACGTACTACACCCGTTTTAATTTTGTTCCCAAAACAGGTAAGAACACCCTAAGATATATGTTTCGTTCTAACTCTGATGGGTTAACAGAATTGCACCTGCAGAAAAGGGGAATTAGTAGTTTGTAAATCATCACATATCTTATAATTATAACAGAATAAACACATGAATAAAATGGGGGAAAGGTATGTCGGTGAAATAACCATATTTCCGATACCACTGACCCACTGACGGGCTTATATTTATGTACATATGTATAAAGACACATCTCGTATTCCGTATCTGTTCTATACTGATACATTGTTTGTCTAGCATTCATATCTTTTGGCTTAATTCCAGATAAGTGAATCTGGCGGACTTTTATAGGTCATTGAGTTGGGAACTCATAGGGGTGACGTCATACAAGTTTAATCGGAAACATGACACATGTTTTTCGAAATGTCAGCGGGTAAATGCAATTATTACAATTGAAAGTACCGACAAACATCTTAGAAGGCTCTAAACAGCTTAGGTTCTTGACCTGGATTTTTGCACATTTTTGAGATGATGCAGAACAAAGGTTGGTCTATGATGTGAGTGTGTAATGACACGGTTTGTCACCGATGTACTTGCATCGAAAAAAAATCTTGCCCTGTAAGAACCGATTGACAAACTATGATTTTAAAAAAGTAGACAAAAAAGAAGAATTAGAAAAACCCTTAAATTATCAATCCTAAATATTTTTATTTATTCTTTTTTTGTTTTCGTCAACAAACATGGTTTAATAAAAAAAATAAAATGTTTTAAAAATGGTCTTAACAGTCCGGAAGCAAATGTGGTTTGATATTTATCTTCAAATGAATAGCCAAAAAGGACCGAGCAATAAGGATTACAATCAACCACAAACGACCATAATAAACAAGAATTAACCAAAAGGAAACCAAATTTACATTCCAAAAGAACCTAAAAAATTCTTGACCAAATAACTTTTAGCCAAAAATCTCCTTAGCTAAGAAAAAACACTACTTTTTAAGGGGGGGGGGGGAGAAAAACAAAAAAAGACGAAGTAAAGAGAACAAAAATAAAAATAAAAAAGTCAAGGGGTAAAAAGGAAGGAGAAATAAAGGTGACACTCAAAAATATTGCTAGTCCTACGGAGAGACTATTGACACTCGAATTTTTCCTGAATTTCTTTTGGGAAAATTTTATTTGGGTTTGGGTCACGAAAAAAAGCCTGGACGGCGTTGCAACGGCTAAAGGCAGGTGGATTCGCGCTGAAGTTCCGTACATTTAAGCGTACACGGGAAACAGAGCCGTGTGAATAACCATGACCTGATAATAACGCAAGAATTTTCCCATTTCCACAGACGTATTATTCGACTAGTCTCCAGTGCCAGTGGTTCGGACACGCTAGTCCTGAAAAACCTAATTTACATTTGAACAATAACTCTTAAAATAGCGGATTAATCTAAGTTTTTGCCATCTTTAGGATATCGGGAAAATGTGAATGGTACAAAGCGAAAACTCCACAAGGTCACGCTGTATCCTGCATCCGGGATCTCCCAATGCTACTGCCTTGCTCGCCATTGCTATCAACATCAAGGCCTCCTGGAATAAATTATGCATCTGCAAATTTTCACTTTGCAAAAGTCGCCTACAGCCATTTGCGATAATTACATAAGAAGAATCGCCAGTTGATCATTTAATGCGTGAAAAAAACTGCTCTCGACAATCATCAGTTCTTCACGCATCAGTTTCCGATTTAAAGAGCACAACCTAAATATTCGTGCGAACAATACGTTCCACGTATTTCTAAAATATTAGAGCTTGTCTGAAAGCTTTTCCTCATTGGAGAACAGGGAACTGCAAACAAGTATAGAATTTGGAAACCTCAAACCTCCAAACTCCCAAACAGTCTATTTTCAAAAGGAAAAATCTAAAATTTTGCAATGAACTTAAGTAAATACCGTACGAATTTTGATGCCACTTAAAGTTGCCTTCAAAAACATCACTATTTGCACTCTATAAAAACTCAAAGAAATTCTCATCACCTCTAAAAAAAGTCTAAATAAAGCTTTGAATGTTGGAAGTTTTCAATTCACGAACCTCAGCACCCCACGCAACACGAAAACCTAAAAATCAGTGTCATGATAGAGAAAAATTAAATTATATTTTTCATACTATACACTTCAATCTACTTTAAACATTAATTCCAAGCTTAAAATACACTAGAAGTACACTTTTATCACACATAATACGGTATTTTACCAAAAGGGGGAAAAAGCGACAATTTTGTGATACGTGAACTTGGAATGTTCTGAAGAGTTTTACAGTTACAATAATCACTCAAATAAATGATATTTTTGGCGCTAGAGGAACAATTTCTAGAAGTATTTATTCTAGATATCTAGAACCTAATTTGTCCGATTATTTTATGCGCTTTCAGCTCATTGTCAGCAACTAGACGTTAGAATAACAAGTATTTTCAGTGTTCCAAATGATTAAAGATAGTCTTTTCTTTCTTTTTTGTTGTTTTTTTTTCTTTTTATTCTTGGATGTTTCTGTCATTGGGTTTCGAAAGCGTAAAAAAAATTGAAACACGTGTCTTTTGAGTTGAAACCGCAGTTTTCAAGGGATACAATATATCGCACGGGGATTAATTATTTTCTTCGTCGAGAGAAAACTGTTGATGTGTTGTTGTCCTCCTCTTGCTGACGATATTTTGTTTAAAAGCCGAGAAAAGCGCCAGCGGCGCGAGGCAAAAGGCACGATACCACGTCAAAGTTTACATAACGGTCGCCAAGCCGAGCGAAGCGATAGGAAATCAAAGAATAGGGCACCTTAGGTAACGAAAGCTTCGTCGACTTAGAGCCCTGAAAAGTACAGAGGCGCAGGTGAAACCCATGGCCGCCAAGTTCAGCCCCATTTTCCCGCAAGGAATACATTGGGCATTTCATGGCGATTCCCATGGCGGGGGTCACCATTTGCGCCTCTCTACCTTTTAGGACTCTAACTCAATCTGGTTGTTTCTAAGTCGTTAATTCTTATAACGTTAGGATCAAAACACTGTGAAACATAAAAAAATGCCACCTTTCAAATTTGCAGCGTATGAAGTAAAGCACTCTATACTATTTCAGCTTATCACGAATCATCAAATACTATAAAGTTCGGGCCAATACCAATTCAACAACCATCCTGCAGCTTGTGTGGTTCAAACAACTCATTGAGTCTTAAGCGCCAGGGCATTTGACTAATCAGCAAAAAGCTTTTTATCGCAAACTCGGACGCAAATGCAGTACCTATTTCTAAACAGCCAAGTACTCCGTCCAGGCTCACTGATTGCGAACACAATCGATTTCGTTATGAGGCCGCTGTCCCAAATAAGTAACCAGGTAACCGACCATGCGGGTGCCTTTATTCGAGAAGCTACACGCAATGGCACCACCAGGAAAGGTCTGTCGTCTGCTACACTTTTGACAAACCATTCGGAAAAAAAAGCCTTTTTTTAGTTGGTTTTAAATGATTAACACGTATTAATTTGATTTCTATCAAATCTATATGATTTGAAATTTGGACCAGGTGATTTTATGTTGACTCCATTATTCATAGGTAAAGTGTGTACTGTGTACACTGATAAAAATAATGTTCGTCTCTCTGGTGCCTGTTTCGCTAAGTCGAACAGCCATAATGGACACTATAGTGTCCATTATGGCTGTTGCACTATGATATCCATTACTATGTACTATGATAACCATTGAAAGTATACTTTCAATGGTTATCATATTTCATTTGACATTCTATTTTATATTTTATTTTATATTTTATTTTATATTTAATTTTATATTTTATTTTGTATTTTATTTTTTAGTTTATTTCATGTTTTATTTTATATTTTAGGTATGATAGGATCATCACAAGCAAAACCAGAATTTTCCATGAGCCCTCTCTATCTCAGCTATCTTGAGCCTCTTGACTTTAATCAAAATATTTCCCTGTTTAACTTATAAGCGAGGAACAAGGCCTACACTCTAAAGTTGTTGCATTTTCTACTTCTACATAACCTTGGTTTAAACTTTCCATTACATTCACGAGGATTAGCGACAACCACGTTGGTTAGGTTAGGTTTCCTGATTCACACCGCTTTGCTCAGCTCAGCTCCTCCGGGCATGAGCTGGTCTCATGCTCCGGGCCTAGCACAATGCCGCTAACTTCTCGACGTTAGTAAACGCCGCAAAGAGGTAAGCGGAATATGGCTTGGCAATGATGCATTAAAGGATATACCCCAAAGTGACGAAATGAAGATGAAAAGCTGAAAACGATAGTTTGTAAAATATACATCCTCGCATACTTGTAAAAGTAAAATAAGTTTCACCATCTTGTTTACGAGTTTGAGCTTGTCAAAAGTGACAAAAAACACACGGTCATATACTGAGACCTCATCAAAGAAAGTGCACAATCGAGAAATAGTTACACCTAGTGAAGACGAGCAAAAAAAACAAAAAAAAAAAAAAAAAAAAAAATTT
>Ga0058701_10000658_pt1 | contig 23197 bp, 19 predicted proteins | sample AgamicOrMae_FD_97039 | JGI IMG/M metagenome (GOLD analysis project Ga0058701, IMG submission 97039) | Agave microbial communities from Guanajuato, Mexico - Or.Ma.e | ecosystem: Host-associated > Plants > Phyllosphere > Phylloplane/Leaf | place: Guanajuato, Mexico | collected 2012-06-04 | reverse complement strand
TCAGATGATATTGGTAAATAGTGGTACTCATGACGACTGAACTTGACCTTAGTCTTTTGTTCCACAGGATAATTCGTCTTGATCTTCAGGTTCAGCGCCAGACATCTTGGACCCGGTTTGAGCGTTAATTTTGTCTTCTTATCTACACGAAAAACCTTCTCCTGCAGGTTCTCACCTGCATTGATGAGTATAAATTTGTTCATCTCACCTTTCGGACGAACACCGGTTCAATTCTTGTTCTCTGGTTATAATAACAAACCCTCTCTTGGCTAGAAAATCATAAAACAATATATGTCAATGCTTCACTTTCTCAGCCAATAAATAGTATCGCTGGGTCGGTTAAGAATCTAATGGCAAATTCAAAGATTTTGATCAGCATACATTGGGTTGACAAGTAGCTGCGCTCCTCCATCATGAGCTGACTTGATGCTTGTGTTTGATCATGGATCGCCACGAGATTCAACAACCGATGGTGTGGCGTTCCGAATGGAATGGGTGAAAATTTTCACTCAACTAGTATCTTGATAATTACTGCTGGCGAGACACCAGAAACATTCCTCCGCAGCGTGACAATGCTAAGCCGGAGATCAGAATTATCGACCGAAGTGCCCGTCTGGCCTGTCGTAACTTTCACCCCATATCGACATGATCATCAGATAGGCAGTCCGTGTAACTTGTTCGAAAAAATCGAGTAAGTTCAACTTCAACAGTTCCGACATTGTGTCACCATTATCTGGCCATAGATCAGCCTGGTTCAGCAACCACTAAACCAAGGACGCTATGGATCTGCGCAAAGCGGAGCTCGCATCTCGCGAGCGCCATCAGAAAGAGCCTAGCTGCACAGCAATAGCTGCCACAATTGAGTGGGGGCGTGCAGCACGCACCCTCGCGGCAGATGGGGGAGAAAGAAAATGTTTGTGATAAATAATAAACGATATTATTGCTAGTTTATCGGAAACTTGTACAACATCATGATTGGTGTCACAAGTATACCTCTGCTTTACATCTAATATTCTTGTAAACGGATGCAAATCTTTTCTCAGTCTCAACCCTCACCTGAAATACCTCAATGTTATCGCCATCAAAGCCTCATCCAGACAACTCCAGCTGTAATGAATCTCATTGATGATTTTGAGCATTTGTGAGTTCAAACACTCACATTCAACCCAAGATGACGTTTCCGTCCGGATCAATTGAAATAGACTAGCACACTTCAATCAATTCCCTAATATGGATGAAAATATTATATCACTGCTCGAAGAGCTCAGCCTTAGGACGTCCGTTTCTGAGGACGAGGGAGCCAGTAGTAGTATTTCAAGTCCTGCCAATGAACAATTATCTAGCAACAATTCCGAGGAACATGGTGAGCTCAAGAATGCAGTTAACACACTGTTGAAGCAGCACAGAAATTTTGATTCTCGTTATGATAAAACGAAAATGTTAGCAGCATTGCTGGGCAACATAGATCTCGTAACTGATGCAGTCAAAAAAATTAACCAATCAATTGCAATCGGTAAAAAGATGGAGGAAATCTACCGCTCCTATTACATCAACCCCAATATAGATCTAGACTTGAACGAGATCAATCAGTTGATTAGAGCCTTCTCAGAGCTATATGAGAGTGAGAGGTATGTTCGAGAGGTCAATGTTTCTAGAGTGTATCAAGCTTACTGTAAAAAATTGATCGACATATATAACTCAAGAACTCTTGGAGACTATTCCGAAGATAATGATTGCATGATGCTCTAACCTAAGCTCTCCTTCAGATCGCTTAGATTGAATTAATCAGTGTTGCAACCCAAGACTGGAGGAATCCTTGAGATTATGGCACATTTATTGTATCAAGAATGGTATATTGCACAGGTCGGGACTCAATAATATAAGATGCTTCATCAATACTCTCCATGATCGTTGAGCAATTTGACGTAGTTAGCTGGAAACAAGCCACTCACGCGACGGCCTCCTGTAACCATTGTACCTTTGTACCAATCCGTGCTTACTTTTTCAATGTTTGTGATCAGTTCATCAACTTCGAACGAGAGCTCATCTCCCTCTCTTGCCGTATATTCATATATGGTTCTAGCCATGAGTCCGGCACCTTTGATCTCTGGATCTACCACTGGCACTCTAAGTTTGATTTCGTCCACTGGTGAGCGGGTTCGCAACTGCTCAGTCGGCGACTTGCTAAGTTGTTGAGAGATGTACTTTATATCCGTCGTTCCTTTACCATCGTTCTCATCATCTGAAGATCCATGACATGAACTACTACGCTCTACATTCCTCTTCGTATCGTTCTGGATAATCTTGTTACCCTCTTTGACGATCTTTGAAACCACTTCCTCTTTAGTCGTTTCGCTTCTAGTGTATACCTTTGGCCGCACATTCGAATCGATTTCGTCCTCGACCGGATCGAAACCGTCCAAGAACTTTCTGGTTTCGCGAACCTGATTCTTGATCTCATCGAAGAACTCTCTCCTCCTGGCCTCAGTTCTTCGCTTGAATTCATCCTCGCTTTCGCGACACAGGCTTTCAAATCTCTTACTTAATCCTTTGATGTCGGTGCGAGGTAGGTTATCGCTTGATGACAAGGTTTGCTTCGAAGATTGCACATTTCGGCCACCGGAAGGTGATGCCGAGCTCGGGCGGTAAATATTTTCAGTGGACAATTGCTTTACATTCGAAGAACCAGTGGGAGTCGCTGAGGACCGCAGTGTCTGTCCCTCGAAGTTTCTAGGCACATAGTTCAAATCGTTTGAACTCTTGGTCTCGTAGTTTGAGGTCTTTTTGATTACTTTAGAGATGTCTGACTTACGGCTAACTTTACTCTCTATGTCTTCGAACTCTTTCTTGAATGCGTCTATCTTGTCTTGGATTGATTTAAATACTTGAGGTGCTGACGATCCATCGAGTTTGTCTCTCGAAGATGTCACAGAGCTTTTCTCCTCCTTAAATATGCTCTTGGTGGTCGTCGTTGTGGAGTCTTTGATGGGCGAAGTAGATGTTTCAGTCTTGACAACTTTCTCTGATGTCTTGAAATCTCTCGGTTCGATATTGGTAAACTTGTCCCGATTCAGGTATGGCGATTCTGGTCCCCATCTTGAGGTGAAATCTGGTTTAGATGCAATCTTGGGCTTGTCCGGCGTCGACTTGCCGGAGTAAACTCGCTTAGAGTCGATAGTGCTCTCGCTGAAAGGAGATGATCCGTCACGTATTCCACTCTCACTGCCACTGGTTGAAGTGTAGACTTTTCGGCTGATCTCCTGGGTCGATGAGTGCTTAGACATTCTCTCTTCAAAACCTTTGACGGACTCAGATGCATCCCTGGTCTTAGACTCCGGAACGAAAGTTTCCAACTTTTGCGAAGGGTGTCGAAATCTATCACGCATCACTTTGTGTTCTCGGTTCACTTGATCTATAAGTTCATTCATGTTGATTGATCCGACCGTTCTTCTAGATCCCCATCTTTGATCCATCTCATCCATGTCTTTGACATAGTCAGGATCTGTCTCCCAATCGTCGAAGTCGGTACTGACCGCTTGCGGCCTTTTTGCACCGGCGCTGGAGCGATTTTTATTCATCCTACAGGTCTCAGTCTTAAGATTATCGGATTAATCCAGAGCCAAGTTCTTCCTCCGCTGAGATCTCGAGAGATCTTGGAATGCAATGGGTAGCTAGAAATATCAGAGCTCGATAGTTGAATAGATATCAACAAGTATGAATAGTTCAATGTGAATGTAGATTATTTGATCGAGTGCTGTCTCTTGCAGACACTTGTGCACCTCTGCTAGATTGAGCTTTGTTTCGAATGTTTTGATTAAAAATATAAGCAAGTGTTCGGGAATTCTAAATACGATGATGAGTTTTAAGCGGAGAATATTGCAAACAGCGTGGCAATGAATGAAAATTTTACACTTGATTATGACTAATATCTAATGTTTGCTTTTCCAACTCTGCTTGTGTGTTTGGCACGAAGTGAGACGCTGAGTTGGTAGCCTTATTTTGCCGACAGTTTATCCAGTGACTAATTGACGAAATCATTAGATTGTGGATTTACTAGCCTGTGGTCTCCACCGTGGGCGCAGTAAGCTAATGGCTCTGAGGAGGCGCCTGTGTTTCCCCTTCAGATACAGGCAGACTCTCTTGCACTCACGCACATCATCGCTCGCCAGGCTTGAGAGCTCTAACTACTGCTGCACTGGGTTAGACGATGTTAACGATTAAATTTTCAGCCAGTCTTCTAGTTGTAGCCTATGGTAAGTGAAAAGACAAGCAATTGGTTTGTTTTAGTCAGCTGCTATAATCAATCTCAAACTGCCACTGGTCTACAACACACTCACACACAATTGCTCTATTCTAGATGAGAGGCGGCTCTCAATCTACAATACAGTCTCTTAGAACAAAAGAGTATGGAAAGGAAATGATTTGTTGGTCGTTTACTTTTGTTGCTCATGGTTTTGGCGGCAATATAACAATAATGTCAATAATGTTGTCTAAATGAATGAGGGAAACATACATACACTCATATAAATATACACATATACACATATAAATTAGCCTAGACTAAGCTGGATGCCATTGTTTAACTTACTACCTGCTTACTACAGCTTATTGGCCGACAAGAGTCTCTCCTTGACACCCGATGCTACTGGAGAGAGATGGCGAAAGTACACTCTGGGCGTAGTTCAAATGAAGTTTGCTGCATAGAGTTCGAGATTCATGACATGGGGCTCACAACAGGAGGCAGATTTGCAGCCTTGTTGGTTGCGTAACGCATACTAGAATTACGGCAACTTGTTCTGCCTCACCCCAAATCTCGCAGTTTTCATCGGCAACAACTAGCTGATGTTGTGCACTTGATTTTGTATATTTATGAGTTTTAGAAATATTTTTGTTTCCAAAATCCCGTAGGTGCAGGCGGAGTAGAAACTGCTGTGTGGCAACGGGCCTTTTGGCTAGACTGTGAAGCTCGCCACCAGCACGTCGGAAGGGCCAGTGGTAAAGGTCTCGAATTTTCCGACCAGAATTCAAATTCTCAGCCCTTGTTTGAAAAAAGGGTTGGAACTTTTAGTTTCAACCCATATGGGGCTGGTGATCAGACAGACAGACCTTCATAAAAGTCCAAGGAGGAAATCTAAATTGTTGCTATGACACAGTTGCCAAGTCGATTGATGAGATCGGAAGCTACGCTATCTTCTGTCGCATTGCTCTACCTCATCAACCGGCTGCCTATAGATTAGCCTCAATTTCAGCCCTCGAGAAAATCCTCAATCATTGTAGTGATCTAGCTCTTGAGGTTAGATCAATCTTGTCATGCATGAAACTGCGTATGGCCGCTAGTAAACTCACTAAAACTTCTCGCTTGTCTTGAACACATGACAATCAATTGCACACGAAGCAGTTTGACCTAGAGGGCTGTTATCATCTAGTGATGATAGTCTACTATTCATTTATTCAACCGGGTGGACATTCGTCTTTCGTGAATTTCGCTACATAGGAATATAGAGGAATGGTGTAAACCAGATTACTTGGGCCACAGTTTCCCCTGCTTGCTATAGCTATCACAGTCCAATGTTTTAATTCCTTATCGTAACAGAGGGTTGGCCCTCCGGAGTCGCCCGGACAAACGGAACTATCAGTGCGCCCTAGTATAAGGAACCCTTTTCCGAAACCGCCTTTATAAGGGAATCGTTGAACCTTCATCTTTTGGATGAGTGGCTTCACTTTGCGAGCACCTGGAGATGGTTCATAGTTGCCGGCCCCAACTTGATAGCACACTGAATTTGGTCCCGCGATTGGAATTTTGTCTCCTGACATAGGCCAGCAAGCGGGTTGGACAGAGTTATTGAAGGAGAGTTTGTCTTCCAATTTCAACAATGCAATATCTGTAGTGTCATTCATCGTTGGATGGCGACATATTTTGGCCACCTTAAAGTTTGTGCCTGCCGTCTCAACATAAATATTCTTTATTGTTCCAGCTACGACAGTTACTTGACTGGGATCAATCTGTTCGTTTTTCGAGTTCCTAACACAGTGATAAGCCGTGACCACATGATATTCGGAGACAATCACTCCAGAACAGTATACCTCGGATACATCTACTGCTTTCAATTGGACAAAAGAGGGAAATTCGCCCTCATTCACGTCATGTCCATTGAAAATATTTCGAATAGTGCGGTTTTCAGTATCCGATTCAGTGTGGGTTTTGCCGCAACTATCGCGTAAAGAGCAAAGATAACCGTACCTATCTTCATCACAGGAAGTTTCCGATACTATCTGAGGGATTTGCTTCAATAAACATATCGTAATTGATATCTTCCAGAGCAGTTGAGTCCATTTTGACATAATTACCGCTACGAATCTTTTCGCTATGCCTAGATAATAATCTATGAGATAAGAACACGAGATTGAGTATTTGGCAGCCTTTGACGCCAGCCTAGAGTTCGAGGGGCGAGAGGGCTTAAAGGATTCATGTAATCGGAGACGACTGATCAATCAGAGACACTGAACGATATGGAGCACCTTCTCTGCCACAATCATTCGAGTAGAACAGGTGTAGATCTCAGGTTCGGAGAATTGCGAATAAGCTGATGACTAGTTCATTGGAATTTACAACCTCTGATGGATGACGAGGACGTCCGAAACGACGGACGAGGCTTACAATCATCGAGCTTCTTTGGTGAGGCGTTGGTGCACACTTCCGTCGGGCCCTTACAGTACATGATTGGGCCCACATTCAGAAGCTTCAACAAGAATCTGTCATTGATAGTAAGATAATCGTACTTCGATTGAATTTCGTGTCACTCAACTGCGCCTCTGAAAATTGAAACGAATTCATACGAAATCCTGTGATAGTTGATAAATGCTAGTTGCAGCAGAAGGCATGTGAACAGATCAAAACTCTGTCTCTGGAGTGCCTCCAATCGGCTCATACTCGCTCGAAGCTTCTTTAGCTAACCTAGTCTGCGTGTCTGACCGAGACCCATTGGATCCCAGCTGATCAAACTTGCGATACTTTCTGGGTCTCTGATCTGATCGAATTGAGTCTAATGCTGCTACGAGTCGGAGCCGTCGTTTCAAACTTCAATGACTACCTCTCATACTCCGAGGAACCGCGAAATTTCAATCGGAACTCATTCTTTTGATGCTGCATTCGAGTTGATGAGATTCTTGAGTTGATTGAACTGTCCCTTTCAAACGAATAGACTTTGATTTAGACAACTGGATAACCTGACAAATTCAACCATACTAAACTGTAAGACTTGAAAGTGTCTCGGAAGCTCGTGGCGCGCAATATCGCCCAAAAATCACGTTCACGCATTCACGAGCTGTTCGGATCAAACTGAAGGCGCCATATTGTTCAAACAACCATAAAAATCATGTCCTCCCACGCGGAAAGAATGATCAAAGAGTCCGAAATGGATGATCGACGAATGGCCATCGGCGATGATTTGCATTCCACTTGTTGCACGTCGCGATCCAGATAAGTTTACAAGTTCTCTCTAGGCAAGATGCTTAGCTCGGGGCATGATGGAGATAGACTGTCTGTCGAAGACTTGGACAGTAAGAAAGAGAGTGAGAGAGAGAGAGAGAGAGAGAGAGAGAGACAGACAGAAATGGAGTAGACTGCGAATGAGACACCAGAGATTGTAAATCAACATGGCGCAAGCTTGAACATGAGCCTTGCCGCTGCTCACACTAACATGAAAGCGAGAGCAACGGCAGCAACAACAGCCACAACCACAACAACAACAAAGGGGACTGCAAATTATTAGTTATTAACTCGCTAGTAATGGCGCTAGCTTATCGGCGATGGCGATTTCACTTTTCTCTATCGAGTGCGCCAAGTCAAACTAATGAGCAAAAACTGGCACAGATTTTCACGAATGTGCATCAAAGCACAACTTGTGCACTTGCTATTTGACAAAATCCTGTGCACCAATCCAAAACTCTGTGCCATTCTCATAGTTTCCTCTCTGTGCCCCTGTCTCTCTCACTCACGAATTGCTTGCAATTTATTTAGTTTGTTGCTTACGCCTCCTTGAGCCAACTGAAAATGTAGTCCATCTCGACGGAATTTAGATAGCTCAATAATATTTGACTGCTATCATCGTCCACGTTAACATCTTCGATATTATCGTCATCGCTACTGTAACACTAGCCTATCTCAGACAAAGCCATTTTTAGAATAATATAATAGTAATAATTTGAATAGCTCCGGGATTAATCATCATTTGAAAGAACTTGAAACGACAGTTACCTATTGTTGCAATCATTCCAAATTTTAGATACCTGACTCTTAGACTGCTAGTTGCAATATTTTCAATCAAATATTCAATTTCTCTGGCGTTTCAATGAATTGATATGCAGACTCCATGGTTCGGAAGAAGGATCATAAGAATTATCATGATATCTATCCATTTCACTTCATTATATTTGAAGGCTGGAAGTTGTTAGCGCATTAATATAATATAATATTTTGGCATTCACACCCTGGGCCACATTATATTATCAGTCTATGTAACTCATAAAGTATATGTGTGGTCTTTTATAACCTTGATGAAATGAATATCATCATGTCGCGAGCCCTTTCACCAAACCATCATCAAGCGCATCCTCTGCCGCCCACTACCCTTTCCTCAGAAGACCGACAAAGAGAAAAGATGCCTCACCATCAGAACCACCAAAGGCATGATTACCGGGATCCCGCCCAGGCGGTTAGACAGCACCGTTTGTCATCAGTGGCTGGATCACGTCACTCATCTAGAAGATTGAGCTCGCCATTAGACTTCACAGATAGTATACCATTCAATGAGTTAAAATTATCCACCGAAACTTTGGGAAGTGGTTCATTTGGAACTGTCTACAAGGGTAGATGGCGTAGCCTAGATGTGGCAGTTAAGCACTTCAAGACACGTGAGGAAATCGACTCATTCTCTGTTGAAGTGAAGCAACTGTCACGAGTCAGACACCCGAATATAGTCAAATTATATGGAGCATCAAGTCCATCTAAAACTGCCGCTTATCTCATTATGGAATACGCCGAGGGCGGATCTCTCAGCCATTTATTACACGATTGTAGACATCAGGATTATGATCTCAGACATGCCTGCAGTTGGGCCATGCAAACTGCACGTGGTGTAGCCTATTTGCATAGTTTGAGACCAAAACCTATCATGCATCGTGATCTGAAACCGGCCAATCTCTTATTATTTGAACGCGGTAAGATACTAAAGATTTGTGATTTTGGTACAGCTTGTGCTGTCAAAACTCAGATGACAAACAATACAGGCTCAGCCTCTTATATGGCACCTGAGGTTTTTTCAACCTCTAGTTATTTAGAATCGGGTGATGTTTTCAGTTGGAGCATAATTTTCTGGGAAATATTAGTGCGCCAACAGCCTTATTATAAGCAATACTCCAACCCGTTCCAAATCTTATGGTGGGTCAACAATGGTACTAGACCCAAACAAATTGAAGATTGCCCTGAAATCATATGGAATCTGATAACACGTTCTTGGGATAAGAATCCCAATATGAGGCCCACAATGAAACAGGTGGCTCAAGAGATGGAATTTATATTCTCACTCGCTCGATCCAGTGATAATGAGAGCGATGTTGAAACTAAATCATTGCCGCGCACCCCTGAGGAGGTGACAACACCCACTAACAGCACAAACCCACTCGCTCAGAAGTGTGAACAAGTGCATAGCAGGTACAAGGCCTTTGTTAATAGGTTCATAACTAGCTCAAATTTCAAGAAATCACCTCTAGCTCAAGAATCTTCTGGAGCCTCTCCCTCAGTGTCATCGGTATATGCAGCTCAAGACGCCTTGGAGCATCAAGAAGCGATGATTGACCAAGATAACCTCTCACATGTTGATATTATGGCGCATGAAAATGTTTCACAGAATAGTTACAATCAGATCGACCACTACGAACAACGAATCAATAGGGTCAGTCAAGATTCAACTCGCTCAACGTCCACCAACAGTCATCACCCATCGACTGCAAGTACCCAAATGAAAGCATTTATGCGGCACATCGCACTATTGAAGGCGCGTTGTGATGAACTAGAGGAAGAGCTAAGATGTGATAAGAAGAACTCAGCAGCCGAATCATTCAAAGAATTTACCGATCTAAAGATCAATATCGAAAAGCTTAGAGCCCTAGTTAGGGAGGGGAGTGGTAGTGGTGCATCTACGACAGAGTGTGCCAAAGCAAGGTTTGGGGATGCCTACCATCCTCCGACGCCACCACCCACCAATCACGGACCCCACAGATCTCATAATAATCTGCAAATTCATGACTATGAGAACGCACCTCCCCACATAGTCAATGAGAATTCATGAGGAAAAAGAACTAATGAAAAGAAAAGCAGCCTCAATGATGATGTGTGGGCTCCGATTTAGGAAGGGAAAAAGATCAATTATACTTGAGAGATCTTCAGATAGGCTAAGAGTGTGATAATTTGATTGATGGCATTTTTGCGTACAGATTTTTGTTCAGTACGTGGATGATAGGAACGTATGCAGCACGAGGAGCATTGTGTCAAATTGTTATCGAATTCTTGTCCATCTGCTCCAATAATTGGAATAAGTTGCCAGGATTTCAAGGGCTATGGCTAAGAAAACACACTTGAAGTGGAAGTTTAACGATCAGTTGATTGTAAAGCTTAGTCCTTTAATGAAGCTTTAGGCATTGTTTACTTTGTTTCTATTTACAACCCATTAATGAAAGAGACACTTTAGCTCATCTGAACATTGTTGTTTGCTTCTGCACTTAGTACATCTAGCGAGACTAGTGAGATTGAGGAAATTTTACCCCTATAGCATCAATTGTATGCGCAATGGCTGATATATTTCAACATGCTCAGCAGCCTCTACATGGATATCTAAACTTGTTGTTTCCAGAGTAGTGTCGGCTCGATTTATAGGCACAGATTGAATTGATTTGGTCGCTTCGCGACCAAAACTGGAAGAGTCTAGGAAGTGACCAAGAGCCAGAGTGCTTCGCAGTGACCGTTCAGCACATAATTGAGCCACTCGACAAGCTTTGATTGAGTTCTCCGTCGTCTTCCTCGAAGTCGTCCCGACGACTATCCCCTTTATGCACGCTTCGTTTGAGATGCATCCAAATTGGTCCTCGTTGGACTGTTTCACCTTTGTGTTCGTTCCGGCTTAAAATTGTCAGCTAGTTCATTGCTCGGCGAGCCTAACGAAGATAGAAAGTGTCGATTGAGGAGAGGAATGGACTAGTTTCGGCGAGAACAAGGCTTGGTGGAAGAGTTTTGGGCAGTGGTGGACTAGGAAGAAAAACTAGCGAGAGAGTGAAGAGGGAGACTTGTGCTTGTTCAGTCGGTCGACTGGATGTTGTGATTAGGAAGATGCGACGCTGTTGGCTGACAATGGTGACAATAAACACTTGTCGCCACTCTAGAGCTCTTTTTCTCCACTCGAAGAGACTCTTCCGCTGATTTCTCGCTACTCTTTGTGTCGATACGGTTCGGCTTGTCTCGAGACATTACATCTGGTGGAAAGGACGACGAGAAGCGAAGCGTGCTCCAACTGTCGACTAGCTTTCCTGTTTCCTAGACTTAGCACACGAAGATTCGCTCCAATCTGTGTATCCACAAACACACTTCATATTGGTAGCTCTCCTTCAGTCCAGAGGAGCGCCTAAATCTGTGGACAACTGTTTGGTGGCTCTAGCACCAACAGTGAAGTGAAGAGGAGGTCTCAATTTTCCGTACAAGAACAACACAATGGCGGTTGTCTTTGTTCGGAAATTAGTTAGCAAGGCAACTAATTTCCAGATTAGACACGCACCAAAGGGGCGCTCAAAGCCAAAATAGCCTCTTCGAAGAGCATGAGAAGTGTTTGCGGGAGATCCTTTGGTTTGGGATTGCGGCACATCAGCTACGAGCCTTGTGGCACTCATAAGCAAAGGTTGGAGCGGAAATTGGTTAATCTCCGGAGCAGTACACTTGTTGTTCACAAACCATTGAACCATTGCCCAATCGCCAGACGAGAGAACAAGCAAGCACTCATAATATGGGCACAAAGAGAACAACAAGATTATCACTCTTTCTTTCTTTTCCATGTTTTTTCACCCGCCGATCAACAGCGGTGTTTCCTCGACCGAAAAGAAGGGGAGATAATTTCGCGGACGGAAATGGAAAGCGATAAAGAAAGGGATGCGTTCAGCTGATCGAGACTTGAAGTCATTCGAACTGTTCCGAGCAGTCTGAACACTGTCTTCTGGTCATCTCCCACTTCTGTTGTTCATCTTACTGTGAAGCTAGCCAGCTGTATTTGGTTGTAGCTGTATCACAATCATGGACCGTCGGCGGATAAATGTGTTCATTTATTGTGGTTTAATGTTGCGTTCGAACAATGCAAATACAGAAGCTAAGAGGCAGGAAAAGAACTGTGTGAGCCAGAGACGAGCCGGCACTTCAATTGAGTTCTCTCCTCTCTCAGGCACTGGATGATTAGGTAGAAATCTAATCAATCAGCAGGCCAGTCTGCTGGAGCCAAGTCACCAGGAGCAACAGAGACAGAGGAGTTTGTGTTAATCACCATGGCGCTCCTTTTTGCCCATAACAAGGCGCTAGTTCATCACGCGCCACTAAGCGGCAACAAGTGGCTCTTAGTAGCAAGACTGACCTGGCCACCTGTTGATAAACGTCAGAAGGCAGCCAAGTGGGCAGCCGCCGGCAAGCGAACAGAGTGTGTCTTTGTGTGTGATCTTCGGAGGCGCCAATCTAACGGGGAACAACAATCGATCAAGTCTCCCCAGTGGTCGGCTGCGATTTGGCGTCCAATTTAGAAAGGGAAGTTTGGAGTGTGCATGTTTGAAACAACGCCAGAATTAATCCCTGTGAGTTGTTGGCGCTCTCGGCGAGCTCAAGATAAGCCAGCCGCTTGGGTGGAGAAAGTGCTGGCAACAAGTGGTCGGCCTGCTGGACAGCTCTAGATCAGTATCTTCAGTGGTTTTCACCATTGGGAGTTTCTGTCTTTGCGGCATTTGTGGCGGCGAAACACTGCATGAAAGTGGAAGTGTCAAAGACTTGGCCGAGCGCAAAGAAACAAAAACACAATCTGATGGTTTATTTTTTCCTTTCCTTTCCTTTCCTTTCTCTTCTTTGCGCCGCAAACAGCGCCCACCTCATACAAACAAAGCAAGCTCGGCACCCACTAGGAAGCCGAAACACGCCCACCTGACGCTCACTTCCCCTCAGCCTCAAATGGAAGCCACAAACTAAGACCAGAACTTACCTCCCATGGTCCATTCGAGTCTAAGTCTATCTTCAGACGCAATCTGTGGCACCCTGAGCGTAATCAAAAGTTCCCAATGCTTTTAGTTGCACTTCCTCGAGGTTCCTCTTCCGACGGAAGTTTTCTCCAACTCTCTCTCTCTCTCTCTCTCTCTCTCTCTCTCTCTCTCTCTGTCGGCCCACAACCACTGTCACTCTGGCACCCATTTGAGAGCTCCCACAGTTTTGTAAAAAAGAGTATATTTATATGCTTTTCTTCTACGTGTGTATCTATTTGCATGAATGGCGCCTGCGGAGAGGAGCAAACAAGCAAGTGCTAAATCGCGGCCAAATTGGTCTGGTTCCCACCAGACAGGAAGAAACAATGGCCGCCTCTTTGTCCATGTCTGGCGCTTGTTGTGGGCGCAAAATGACTGGCCGCCACAGGAACAAAAGTGCACCAAATAGGCTGAGCAGCGCCAGACAGCAGCTAAAAAGTGGACTTATCTGAAGGGGGAGGGAGAAAGTTTTCTGGCAACTTTATTGAAGCAAGTCCAATGTTGATGATGATCCGGCCGGCCGGCCGAGAACAATTTCTGCTCTCCCCTCGTGGAGGAAACAAGCTCCCCTTGCTTGTCTCACATTTGTCCAATTCTTTTCTTCTCCCCTAAGACTGCGCAACTTTTCTCCTTTTCTTTGTTGTCTCATCTCGACTCCCATTGGGCACTGGTGGCCTGATCGCAGGCAGACACAGGGATTGAGAGTGTCTGCCAGAGAGTGCCGGCTCAACTTGTTGCTGTCCGTCTGTTGCCAGCCATTGGCCGATCGGCTAGACCGGGTGTCTAACTAGGATTATCAAAAGCAGACTGGTGGCTGCTCTTAGTGCGCCCGAGATGGCAGGCAACATTTTTCAATAGCAATCATTATCCGCCAGCATAAATTCATCAGAATCGGAGCGCCAAAAAATGGCCAGCAAGCTGCGCGCTTTCGAAATCACGAAGCGCCGGAAAACAAATAGAGACAGACGGACAAAAACGATCAGTTTTCCTCCAAATGGGTCGCCTCCGGTGGCCCATTTGGTGTGCCAAGCCATCCAGTGAGCGAGCCGGCAAGCTTTCCGCTGGCCAGCTCGCTCGACAGCTCGCCGTCTTGCCAATGTCCCGGATGCTCGTCCCCGAGTGAGTGTGTTGCCTAAGTGGTCTTGTTGCGCGTTCGTCACACACGCCAAACAACTTCCTCTTCCTTGAAGAGTGACCAAGTGACCAAGTGGCTGAGTGAGCGAGCGAGAAAGAGAGACAGTCGCAAGGGGAGAAAGTCACTCGGAGTTGGTTGCTTGCTCGCTTGCTCGGCCTCGTTCGCTTTCTCTCGGCGTCCATTTTGTGGTTGTTTGCCGCAAAACTGTCCGTCCAAAATGTCGGCTCTCATCCAAAATGATCCCGCATTTTTTCTCTTTCCATTGCACGTCATCGGTTCCATTCAAAACAACAACAACAACAACAACAAGGAGACATGCGCCGCCAAATCCGCCGCAACCTCCAACGGGCTCTTCTCGAACTTCTTCCTTCTCCAAATGAGCTTCACTTTATCATCATGTCAAATGAGCTCTCGAGTGCAACTCTTTAGTCAAAAGAAGGCATATTCTCTCTCGCAACCAGCCAACTGGGCTGCTCCTTATCCAACTCGATGCGCAACTTTCCCTTTTTCTCTCTGCCTGTGGAGCAACACCGGCACAAGTCTATGGGGAAAGCAGTGCACTTGTGCGCGTGACTCGAATCCTCTCCCTTGTCTGCCCCTTTGCACTGCTGGCCGCGGACGTGCTCCAATGGCACTCCAAGTTGCCAAGCAAATGACGCCAAGCATGTCCAAACAAACCAAACACCCAACTAGATTATGGGAGCTCATTTTGTGGAAGTCAGCCAGTGAAAAGTAACACACAAAAGTAACACACAAATCTCCAGTTACGATTGAACCCCCTCCTGCTCCCATTTGCACGCCACATCCACTGCGCGCCAACCGCAACTTTCCATAACTTTCGCTCTCCATTATAATCCGTTATATGATTTTTCTTCCTCTCCTTTTTCTTCTCCTCCCCCTCGGGCCGCCGGTGATTATTATTCACAGCATTGGCTTGTTTTCGCCAACTTGCCTCCCTTCGAATCAGCTCTTAGGTCTGACCAAGCGACAAGGTGAATGCACATGGATGCGAGCTCGGCCAGACGCCAGCTTAGGGCGGCAACATTGTAGACCAAAACTCTACAGACTGCCCTTTTTCCTTCACCTCCACAGCATTTTGCCGCTCCCGAAACGCCGGAACGGACTAAGTTTAGCCCGGTTTCAATGGGCGAAAGTTTAACAGGTGGACACCCTCGGCTGTGGCGCGAGTTCCTCCCTTGGAATGGTGGATTTTGCCGACTTTATGCGGCCCGCAACGCCCGCTGATGCGGCCTCGCCTAAGCACCGGCGACTCTCTACGTGACATGGGCAGCCGAGAGCCGATTGGAAGCCACGATTAAAGACAACAACGCATTTCCGTGGCCCCGGGCGCGATGGGGAAGCAGCACACTTTTGAAGTTATGTTTAACATCTCAGTTTGGCAACGTCTTAATGGATGTTCCATTTGGCAAATTTCCAACACTCTCTAATGAACACTGCCTCGAGGAACAGGTGGCACACGAAGTGAAGTGGATGGAGAAAAATCGCCACCTTTGAGGCTGGCTGGAAAGTGTGTTCAGCTGTATGAAGCTGAGAATGTCAATCGAACGGCGAGCAACAGGTGCTGAGAATGGGCATGCATTGGTGCACGCAAGTGCTCGAAATGGCGGCCATCTTTAGCTCGCCGGCCAGTGTATGCAAAACGGGCCGCCCGCCAGGGCAAACGAGTGGCCGCAAGTGCAAGCAAAAGGGAGCGCATCCAGCGAGAGAGGCTCTTCTCTTGCTCATCCGGAGCAATAACCGAAGGCGAAAAAGTGTTATTTTTCCCTTGCCACAATCTTTGTCATGGAGATGCTTCTTCCAACTGCAAGCTGCCTTGCCTGAGCCAGTCTCTCTCATTTGTGGCCCACAACCATTCGGGGAGGAAGAAAAAAGAAGCGGCCGAGATGAGGCGAGCGCTTTTTCTTTCTCTCGAAGACCAAGCTCATGTTGTCACACTAGCAGACACCTGATGGCTCGTCGGCCAAGACTCTCTCACTCTCCAACGGTCTAGACAGTCTCTGGCGTGCGCTGACCGCCACTCGAGGAATGAGAGCCCTGGCCAGCCGCTCGGGCTCGCCTTGGTCACTCTGAGTCTCCATCTCGATCAAACACTAACAATGATTGGCCGGCCAGTTTGGAGGCTCGAACTCGAAGTTCGAGGAGCTCGAAATACAAACTTACACTCAAGAGCCGCCTGTTGCAGTGAGAGTCTTGCTTGCGACTGTGTGCACGGAACAATTGGCCTGAGTGCGACCAGTGCTCTAACAGTGTTGCATGGAGTCCTCCAAACGAGAGTGAGACAGATGACGACAGCAGCTCATGGACACAATATGCAAAAACTAGCCCACCACTGGAGACTATGTTTATGTCTTGGACAGAGATAAACACACACGAGCTTATTCTGCAGGCTTGCTCCAGAGTGTGGCAGTTGAGTTGAAGGTGCAAGTGTTTATTTGCGCCTGGCAAGCGTTTGGCCACATCTTCCAAGCACAACAACAGTCTCAAGAGTTGCCTCCAGTTCTCTTCGTGTTGCCCCTCAGCCTCTGAGCCTTAGCCTCGGTCTTTGGCTCGCTTAGACCGAGTGGCGCTTCCCAAAGGCGTGCTTCCAAAAGAAGGCCAAACACTTTTACACCACAGACCACAGTGTGTCTCGTTGAGGAGCGCACGCAATTTGCCTGTTGGGCTTGTTGTTGTCAGTTTGTTTTGCTTCCTTTCCACTTGTTGCAGGTCTACAAGAGAGAGCGAGAGAAATCGCAATCATGCCAGCGACTTATCTCGCAAGCGCAAAACAATGGTCCTCTATTTTGGAGCACAACTCTCGCTCCGAGATTCCAATTGGCTTAACCTTTGCCTCGGGCACCATTTCGGCCCTTCGGAGCACGGGTCTAACAATTTCGCCCAATTTTTTCACCACCGTTACATCCAAAAGCCCCCCAGACAGGCAAGCACTTTTATCCCATCCTCTCTGGCCGGCGTCTGATCCTTTGCTGCTCGTGCATGCCAGTTAATATGTAATTGTGTTTGCCAAACGCTCCAATCCGAGACCTCCTCTAACTGCAGCATACAGTGCAGCATAAGCCCCTCCATGTGCTTCCATTTGGGCCGCCAGACCAAAACAATACCCGCAGATCGCCGGCGAGCACTTGCACAACTCGGCACCCTCTTGGTCTTGGTCTTGTGCCTTCGAGCGTGATCGAGTGCCTCCTCGTTCGCCAGCCAATTTGGCGAGCCGAAAATGGCCAGCCAGCTGGAAAGCCTCAGCTCCATTTCATTGTCCGCCCCAGACTCTCTCCCGGCTGGTGGTAAGTCACAAAATGAATGGCTAATCGTCGGTTTGGCGCCCAATGCATCACAGTGGTCGGCCATCTCGAGACAAAGCCGCACAAGGAGCGCCCACTGGACAACAACAAATCTCCGAGGCTTCTCCTCCGGAGGCAATTCTTCCTCAAGCTTGTCTGTTATTCTCCACTCTCGACCGTTAACATCAGTCTTGCCAGAACTCCTCGCCTGTTTGTTTGTCTCCAGTTTGCATCGCCTCGGTAGGCCATCATCAAAGCGTGCCGTGTTTCGAGACGAGACTTTTAACGCGCGGCTGTGCTCTGCTGCTCCAGAGCGGCTGGACATATTTGTCCGTTGCAACATTGCCGCCCAACAAGTGGCCAGCAGAAGGGTGCCAGCCTGGAGCTTCGAGCCCGCCAACTCTTGGGCCTGATTGAAGCCAATTTGGAGTGGGCCGCCAACAAGTTGCCTGGGGTGAAATTTGAGGGGAGAGAAAGTAATCGATTGGGCGGAAACAGGCGGCAGTGTTGCGAGGCTAAAGTGCTCCAATGAATGAATTTGCAATCAGCCAGAAGGTGATCATCCTCGGCTGTACTTAGCTCTGGCTGTGGCGTGGCCATGCGCCGAGGGGTCGATTTGGAGCGCCGCCAGAGCACGAACTGGCCAGAGGATCACGTAAGTTCCGCCGGGTTGCTCTGTAAAACATTGGCCGCGAGATAATTGTTGTTGGTTCTGTTGAGTGGCGCCGCAAGGCAGCAAAATTGTTCCAAACTGGACACCAGCAGCAGGCCGGCCGGCTGGCCGAGTTGCACGCCAGCCGGCGCGAGGCCAAAGGTGCCAAAGGTTGCGCCGCACTGGAACAAAGGTCCGGCCGGAGCCAAAGGGCGAGCTTATAGAGAGAGAGAGTCTTGCCAATGGGCCGGCCGGGGAGACATGCAAATGAGCCATCGGGCGGGGAAGAGGGGCGGCCGAGTTCGTGTGTCGGGAGGGCATTTAAGTGGCGGTATTGTTGCGGTTGTTGTGCAGCGTTGGGGAGACGCCGCGTGTGCCATACTGCACTGGGGTTAGTCTTTAGCATGCAGTGTGCAACACTGTTGTCTGTGAACAGAGTTGCCTACGAGCAGGAGAGTGTTGCCTTTCTCTCTTTCGTCTCCTCTGGCAAGGCTCTTGTCTTGTCGGCTCTGAATGCGCCAATTCTGTTGTGTTTCCAACCAGTGCGCCGACCAAATGGGCCCAGAACGAACGAGTGAATGGGCAAAAGGTTGGCCGAGGAGTGAAAGTTGGTCAGGGAGGCACAGGAGAGCGCCGGAACATTGTGCACCGTCTGGATGAAGACGCGCCAGCCTGGCTACCATACAAGTAAAGAGGAGCACACTAGATGCAAGCTAGCTTGCCGAGTGCCCTTTTGGACGAGTTGGAGCGAGCGGAAAAATGTTTCTCCGAGGCGCCCAAAGTGGCCGCTCGCTCGTGCCCATCCATTCATGCTCTCGTTCATGCCAATCGGCCGCAATGGGCTCACTCAGTCACTTAAGAGGGACGAATTTCTATCTCCTCCGGCCGACTGTCTCTCTTCCGGATCATGTTCCGCCACCAATGCTGCTCAGACTCTGCCATCTCTTCCAGTCACTTTCCCTCGCTTGCTCGGGCCAAATCTCACCCCGCGGCCCATCCAAAGTCGCGCTTCGATTGGGCCAGGCGGAAGAAGTGCTCGCCTGAGCCAAGATCACAAAGTCGCCGAGGGATTCCACAGCCGCCACCTTTGCAGGTGGTGGGCAATTATCATTACTAGCGAAGAATGGGGAATCAAATTGCAGGCTATCAAGCTTGCGGGAGCAACACTGTGCACTGTACAGTGTGCAGTGTGCGGCCGGCCGGCCAGCTGGCGTTAAGGTGCGAAGCCTGCAGCTTTCCGCCGCCAAGTGGCCGCTTCCTTCTTGATGCGGCCCTTTCATCGCCCAGCCGGCCAGCCAGCCAGCCAGCTCACCACCAGCCACTTCGAAACCGGCACTCTTCTCTCTTCCATTCATTTATTCGTTGCTCTTCCTTTGAGTGGAGCTCGAGACAATCTTATTTGCAAAACGCGCTTAGCCAGCGGGCTGGAAAGGACGAAAAAGAAAGGACTTGCTGGAAGAATAGAAAGATCATATGCACGAAGAGGCTTCGGTGGGCCAAATTGTCCGCTTCCCATTGGGCACCGTCGAAAAGTCGCCTCTCATTTATATTGTTGCACATTAACGGCCAGTTCAAAGCACTAATCTCCAACCAGCTGCTTTGTTCAGCTGCTCGAGCAAGCAAGCCAGGCTTCAACTTTCCACCTCAAGCCGCAATCCTTGCGACCTTTTGCTTCCTCTTTCGGCGCTAATTTGCAACTCCTCCAAGACAATAAGTCACCAGGCGAGCGGATCGAACTGCCAGATGCAATATCTGGCCGCTCAAATCTGGCTGCAATGCCTAATCAAAGTGGAAACAGAGCCAATCATGCGCCGACTTGATCCTTCCGAAGAAACTTTGACTCATCACTTATTCTGTGCACTCAAGAGAGCTTCTCTAAGTGAATAAATACGATGGACAGTGATCAGAGGACGCCCATTTGTTTGCTGGCAAAGTATCTGTGAGCCTAATGGAGAATGCTCAAAATCTTGGCAAAATTTGAAAATTTGAAACGACCACATCAGATGAATTGGGCAATCTTTTCCATCATTCAGCATGACCATTTCCGGCCAAAGGAAACGTCGCTTCCTATTAGACGTTATCTCTTTGGAAGCGTTCGGAGAACAATAAATTGAACGCAATGGATTGCACTCTCATCCTCAGGATGAAAACAAACATAAACTCTTTTATGGATTCCCTTGACTTGGCACTCGTGGTGGACCAACTGGCCACCTGGGGGCAGTCCAAGTGGCTCGTAATCAAGTATTCCAGATTAAACGATGACCAGGGCTGATTCTATTTGCTTTCTGCCTTGTTTGCCCATCTTGTGTCAGTGGTTTGTTTTGAATAAACTCTGAATTCAGCAGAACAGAGCAGAGGATCCATGATCTTTAAGCAGAGGAGGAAGCGAGCAACCAATCAGCATAAGTGAGTTCTCGGATCTCCGTGTGAGATCCCGTTCTATTTTTAGCCCGCACAAGAGGGGCAGAAAATTATAAGACTTATAAGTCTGTCTTATAACAGGCCAATTTCTTGAGCACTCACTCCGCCGCTAAATGGCACTTGTCCTCGCCCCTCGTGTGCCCGTCCACACACACACAAGCACTGGACAGCTTAGCTCGTGGAGGCGTCCAGGAGAGGATATCTTTTGAGAGGAGCTTTTGCTCGGCGCTCGATCGTTTGCCAGAGGGACGGCCGAGCGGAACAGATGAATTGGGCGGGAATCAATCTTCGGAATTGCATTCACGCCACACAATTTGGACCCCATTAGTCAGCCTGCGCCACCCGAGCGGCTCGCTTGCCCAAGCGCTCGAGGCTGGCCCGAGTTCAGTGTGGTCTGATTGGCTTGGCGAGCTGGCGGCTCGTGATCACATCGATCAGGAGCGAGCGGCGGCGGCGGCGGCGGCGCTCGGTGGAGCTGGCAAGCTCGGTGTGGAAACAAAGACAGTAGCTGGAAATTTGCTCAGAGGTAGAGGCGCGCCGCCTTGGGCAGTGGAGGAGCGAAAGCTAATGCAAATTAAAGAAACACACAGGCATTAAAGATACTCTCTCGAGTGAGATGAGCTGCTCATTAGATTTTGGTTTCTTCTAGCAAAATTTCCTACCTGCACGCCGGCGAGTGGCGAGTTTGCTTAGCTCGTCTGGTGTCTGTGGGCTCGTCGTGTCGAGCACGAGAAGGAGCCGCCAGCTTGAGAGTGGCGGCGGCAGAGTTTATGCTTAGACTCGGTGGAGAGTTGCAACAAGCTAGCTTGTGTGCACAATTGTGCACAAGAGGCGGCCAGAAGTTGGGCAAAAGTGTCGGACGGAGGCAAAGAAGGGGAGCGACCAGCTTTGGCGCCGTTCGAAGGGAGTTCTCCTTTCGGCTGGCCGAGAAAGAGCTAAGGAAGCGCTCGAGATTAGTGTCCAGCCGGCGCCTCGGCGATAAGAGACACGGCCAGTCCTCGGGAGCGGCCGGCCAGTGTCCAGGAGCAGGCCGCTTGACACTGTTGAGCCCCAAGCTCACGTTCGAATTGCGCTCCGCTAGTATAGATGAGCAGATATATTTATATAAATTTAGATAAATAGACTCTTCATCCGGCAGTTGGGCGAGTTGGCGACGAGTGCCAAGTTCGCATGGGCTGGCTTTGCATGCGCTTCGAGAGTCGTGTGTCAAATTAGATAAACTGAAGCGGCAAAGGTTTGCGGAGTGGGACAAACACTGGCAAGAGACACACTGGCAAGAGAGACTCGCAAGAGACACTCGCGAGTGACCATTGGGCGGACTCAATAACATTTTGGCCCACAGTGAGAAAGGTTGCTCGTTGGAGAGAAAAAGAAAAAGGGCACACATACAGAGGAGAAGTGGAGGAAAAGGAGAAGCAGAAGAGGTTAAAGAAGGCGAAGAAGAGGCGTTTAGTGAGGCATGCAAAATGGGCAAATGGCAAGCTTGCGAACTTGGCCAGCCAGTTTGGGGGCAGTTTCCTCCCGTTTTGCTGCTTGGCCATTGGCCGTCCATGGAACAAGCGGTCGTTCCGTTGGAGAGAGAGACAAAACTGCGTTACATTTAATTTACTGAGAAAGGGAAAAGTTGCCAATTCATTAATATCATATTAAAATAATCATCAAGGGAAAAGTTGGCCCGCCAGAAACTGGCTCTCCAGCTGTGGCCAAGCTCATGGTGCTGGCTGCTCGCTGCCGCCAAGTCAGGGCGATGCTATATTTTTTCTTTTTGCTTTTTATTCTTATTCTCATTCTCATTCTCTCTTCCCAAAGGCAACCAGATATGGCGGCTGGATGCAAACTAGCCGCAACAAGTAAGAGTCCCTCTCCTCTCGGGGCTGCTTGCACTCCTCGGCGCCACCTTAGCTCGAAGTGAGAAACTGTGGAAACGAAGCGGCGCTAGTGGAAAGCTAAGGGAAACTGTGCTCATGATTCAGGTCGATCGATCGGCGCTCGCCACCGAATCGACCTGATTGGGTGGCTGGGCCTGAAACAAGCCGCTGCTTAGCCCCAACGCCCAGCTCATAGTTCATAGTCAATTTTGGACGCCAACAGGCGAGCGTCTGCAAGCCAATGCGGCCAATAATTTCAACACACTCGCCTGGCCATCAACAAGCTAGGCCGACAGCACGCCTTTGGTGTGCCTCCATTTCGGGCGGCCAAGATGCAACCGAGTTGGTTGGCGCTAAGCTCGCCAACGCTCACTAATTCGCTTCCCTCGTCCTCCAAAATCGCCTCCCTAACCTCGGCTGGCGGTAACAAAATTCGCTGTAACAAAACTGACAGACAAACAGACAGCCAGACAGACGGACAGACAGGCGGCTGGCCGGCCGGCCGGCC
>Ga0058701_10000657_pt1 | contig 23207 bp, 19 predicted proteins | sample AgamicOrMae_FD_97039 | JGI IMG/M metagenome (GOLD analysis project Ga0058701, IMG submission 97039) | Agave microbial communities from Guanajuato, Mexico - Or.Ma.e | ecosystem: Host-associated > Plants > Phyllosphere > Phylloplane/Leaf | place: Guanajuato, Mexico | collected 2012-06-04 | reverse complement strand
CCTTAGGCGCCATCGGCTCGCATTCAGGTGCAAGTGGGGTGCAAATCTCTTAATTTCTCCTTGAATTTTAATTGGAATTTGAGGAATCGGAAGCGCTTTGCAAACCATTATCAGCAAGAAAAGTTTTGAAACCTAAATCTTTGGCGAAGTTCTTTTTGCTGTTTCAGTCTCCAATTAGGCGTTGGCAGCTCCTATTTTTGGCAATGTTAGCTCTTCGTTTTTGGCAGGGTTAGCTCCCCGTTTTTGGCAGTGTTAGCTCCCCGTTTTTGGCAGTGTTAGCTCCCCGTTCTTGGTAGTGTTAGCTCCCCGTTTTTGGCAGTGTTAACTCCCCATTTTTGACATTTTTAGCTCCCAGTCTTTTCATTGGCAGCTCTCATTTTTGTCATTGACAGCTCTATTTTTGGCGCAAACAGCTCTTCTCTATGAAACCACATTAGCCGTTCTTTGTGATTTACTACCTCAACGTTGACAGCTCTCTTTAAGCAGCTCTCTATGCTCTCGCATAACCTATTCAGGTACTCAAGAGTTGAGTAAATATGACGCGGTTTTATAAGTCAGAAACCACTGCTGTTTAGAGCTTTTTACATTTGTTATGACCACAAGTATTTTGCGCTTTTTACAACCATAGGCACCTGTAACCTTCCGTTACATAAATTATTCGAACCAAGGACCCCAACTTCGTCTTCCGAAGAAAGTCGACGACTTCGGCCTTAAATTTAGCATATTTATCGACGTCGCTGTCATACACTCACCACGTCAGTTTTGAAGACTGCATTTTTTACGTCTTATGTTCCAACCTTCGATCTTTCACTCGAGGATTAACGAAATTAAGTTATAACGGCGTTGATTAGGTTCTTGTAGGCAGGGTGCCTTCCCGATCTGAGCTGTCGTAAGCGTGATGAAGCTTGCTTCTCAGGGTATATTGCAAAGAAGATTACTTCTTTTTGGAAATCGTGCGTGATTGAGTAATGACTTTGATACGGAGATGAAGGTAAATGAGAAATTCCCGAGGGAACCAAGTTCATCTTGCAAGCGAAACCGCAAAGTGGCAAATAAGAAATGCAAAGCAGGCAAGTAAAGGAGAATCTGCACTTAGCACCGCGCGCGCAGACAGTTCCGTTGCACCGCTCGCGCTTCTCAAACTCAAGCATACGTTTTCCAAGCGACTCAACATGGAGACGCTCATGGAGACCCTGAAAGAGACGCTCATGGAGACACTCATGGGGACGCTCATGGAGACGCTCATGAAGACGCCAATAGAGACGCTCATGGAGACGATCATGGAGATGCTTATTTGGACGCTCATGGAGACGCTCATATGGAGACGCTCTTGAAAACGCTCATGGAGACGCTAATAAAAACGCTAATGGAGACGTTCATGGAAACGCTTATGGAGACGATCTTGAAGACGCTCACTCGGAGACGCTCATTAAAACGCTCATGGAGAAATTCATGGAGACGCTCATGAAGACACCAATAGAGACGCTCATGGAGATGCTTATTGAGACGCTCATGAGGACGCTCACATGGAGACGCTCTTGAAAACGCTCATGGAGACGCTTATAAAAACGGTAATGGAGACGTTCATAGAAATGCTTATGGAGACGATCTCGAAGACGCTCTTTCGGAGACGCTCAAGGAGACGCTCATTAAAACGCTCATGGAGATGCTCATGAAGACACCAATAGAGACGCTCATGGAGACGCTCATGGAGATGCTTATTGAGACGCTCATGGAGACGCTCACATGGAGACGCTCTTGAAAACGCTCATGGAGACGATTATAAAAACGGTAATGGAGACGTTCATGGAAACGCTTATGGAGACGATCTTGAAGACGCTCATGGAGACGCTCATTAAAACGCTCATGGAGACACTCATGGAGACGCTTATGGAGACGCTCATGGTGACGCTCTAAGGCCTAGCGTACCCTAAGATGTAACTTTGAACATAATAACTGCCGACGGCCTAACCCAACTTAATCACTATCATTACTCACGTTTTGCGCCTCACCATTAACTCTTACGTTTGAACCAGTCGATCTCCGAAATCGGAGGAGTTCAATCTACTCCCGTGCAGTATTTTTGCGCTAACTTCCAATAAAATAAACAGCTGCTTAACTTGACGGAGTGTCTATCAGTGTTTACGAAGTGCATCCGGGCAGCCGGCGGACGTCGCCGCCGTTATCCGCCCGGCATGCGAGCCTTTCCTGTCTTAAAGGCCCGGACAAAGTGCCAGTCATTGACTGCCAATCGCTGAGCAGGTCTTAAGTCGATGGCTCGCTTGCACTGCGCACTCTCTGGGTGGCATTTTAATTTTGCTTGCTATGTCGTCCCGTGAAGAGGGAAGTCACGCCGTGAACGGCCTCTCGTATCTTTGGGGTTTAAACGGCGAAGCGGAGAAAATGAAGGGACGTTTTGTGGTCGGAGGAACGCGGACTCGGCCGGATCCATATTTGGATTTCGGACTCTGAAATAGCTGTGTTTTATGTTGCGAGGGGGCAGCAAGCTGTGGTTGCGTGAACTAAAATTGGACTGATGAAAAAGTACGCCTACATCTATTTTAGATAGTGTTTTATTTCCTTTTTGGGGGGATTTGTTTTAGTTAGTGAGTGTGTTTTGTTTTTCTTCTTTTTCTCTTTTTTCCTTTTTTTTATTTTTGTATAGTGTTTTTTTAAATTTAATTTTATCTTTTTTGGCTTTTGAGGAAGAATTATCGAATAGCCATTTTAAACCAAAGGGCTTTGCAGGTGTCTTTGATTTATATGGTTATTTGTTATGTAAACTAACTATATAAAATACATACTGATATTCAATGTATTCCGAATCAATAATTCTCGTACTAAAATTATTGAACTAGACAAGCGCTTCCTATGAATATCCAAAGGTCTATCTCAAAAACTAACATACGTTCGTGATATACCCTTCACAGTAAAAATGAAGGGCCTGTTTAAGGGAGTTCTTACGTGTTCGAGTGTGGAAACAAAACGAGGGTAGAACGTATTTTTGTTATTTTTCAAATTAGACTAATGTTCAGCCAAATAATTCAAATGGTCTTGGTGAGAGCTTTCCATTGATGTGGTCGAAAGTGGGTCTATCCTGAAAAATAAGGGAGCCGTGCGTATTTTGTTTATTTTTAAAGATAGCCCAATGTTCAGCCATATCATTCAAAAGGTCTCGGCGAGAGCTTTCCATTGATGTGGCTGAACATAGGTCTATCTTGAAAAATAAGGGAGTAATGCGTATTTTGGTTATTTTTCAAGATAGGCATATGTTCAGCCATATCATTCGAAAGTTCTCGGCGAGAGCTTTCTATTGATGTGGCTGAACATAGGTCTATCTTGAAAAATAAGGGAGTAATGCGTATTTTGGTTATTTTTCAAGATAGACTTATGTTCAGCCATATCATTCGAAAGGTCTCGGCGAGAGCTTTCTATTGATGTCTGAACATAGGTCTATCTTGAAAAATAAGGGAGTAATGCGTATTTTGGTTATTTTTCAAGATAGGCATATGTTCAGCCATATCATTCGAAAGGTCTCGGCGAGAGCTTTCCATTGATGTGGCTGACTATAGGTCTATCTTGAAAAATAAGGAAGTAATGCGTATTTTGGTAATTTTTCAAGATAGACGTATGTTTAGCCGTATTGATGGAAAGCTCTTACCAAAACCATTTAAATTATATAGCTGAACATAGATCTATCTTGAAAAATTACCAAAGTACCGGTACGTATTAACCCCGTTTTATTTTCACATCTAAAACATGTAAGAAGAAAATGGGTGTCGTTTTTTACTGAAGTTTCGTAACCCGAACAGGTTCAAGATAACCCAAAACGGATGTTGAAATAAAAGGGCCACTTAACGCACTGCGTTACTCCTGAAACGAGTTGTGGGGTTCGTACCATGTTAGTTGGGCCCTTTGAATATGACGTTCGGCTGGCAAGTCAATTTTTATTTACCGCTGAGAAAATCTGCGCGCACGCCGAGTTTCTTTTTAATGAGCGAGATTACTGCGCTTGCTCCCGCTTCTCTCATTTTTAGGCTCGCGCTGCAAACTCCTCGAGGAAGAAAGGAAACCTCAAAGTCGGAATGATCCGAATGCAAACATATGCGAATTCCAGCGCAGCGAAACCTGTAATCCGATCCCATCCAGCAGCCGTTGTTTTATGAGAAATATCAGTGATGTCAGTTATGAGAAATATCGAGGTCATTTTTGCTGATGGCTGCGTAATTGCAACGGCGGTTTATTGCGCGGTGGAATCGATACGTGATCGACTTCCGGTCATATAACGAGACATCTCGAAGATGTTCCGAGAATACACATACAGTATCAGTTCGTATACACTGTATATTTCAAAGCTGACTTTGCGATCTCTTTTGTGTTGAACGTCCTGTTCCGAAACCGAATCGAGCGAGGCATAGGCCACCTGACATATCGTACCGAAGTCTGATGACGCTTATTCCACCTTCATCAGGGTGTCTAGCGACCGGCAAAACCGGGAATTAGCTGGGAAATTGAATGATCCGGGAAAAAAAACGGGAGATGGCCGGTAATTTTGCAAAAAGAAGGAAAATCGGGAATTTTCATTCAATGGGGTACTTGCCCATTTTATTTCTGAGATAGCCATTTGAAAGAGCTAAAAAAATAATGAAAAAAAAGTCCAAAGGAGCACCCTTCTACCATCAGCCGATCGCCTGTGACGTCACAAGGCCCGACAAATTATCGGGCCTTGTGACGTCACAGGCAACTTTCAATTCGATTTCCGGGCGATCGACTGATGGTAGAAGGGTGCTCCTTTGTACTTTTTTTCATTATTTTTTAGCTCTTTCAAATGGCTATCTCAGAAAAAAATGGCCAAGTACCCCATTATATTAATTTTGAAAAAGAAAAAATGTAAAGTCCGTTTCTTGCCTTTTTTTTCCCCAAGGAAAAAACAAAGCAATTTTTTTCCAGCAACTTCCAAAATATATCTCTTAAACTGTATTTCTTGGGGGGAGGGTCCAAGTAAGAAAAAGCTTAATTTAAGTTTGAATTTGCAAGTGAAATTTCGGGAATTTTCGGAAAAAGAGATCCGGAAAAACCGGGAATCAGCTGGGAATTTGGAAAATGGAAATAGCTAAACCCCCTGTCTAGGCGACAGTTCTCATAATGCCACAGAATAATAACGGCATCTGGGTTGGCTGACCGGAGCGATTGTGAAAGAGAAGTGCTTTTTGTCCCTTTGAATCGCGTTCTTTTTTTTTGTCTTTCTAAATAACCACACAGTATAATTGAAGGTTTCCAGGACAAAGTCGATTAGAAATAAGAGTACACAGTAAACAGTATGGGTTTAATTACAACGCAGCGGATTCAACCCCCGCAAGTTATTATTTTACAAGCCTGGTGACGGTTGAATAGAACATGTCTTCAGGCAAAATTAACCGCACAGGAAGGTGTTCCTACCTTCAAAATGGGGTTATTCAACGAAAATGTGTAATATTACCCCTGAACAGGTTTGAATTACGCAGTTATAAGGTAAATTTTCATCTCAGGGGGGTTCAGATATAACGTGGGTTGAAACCGCTGCGTTGTAATTTAACCTATTCTGTTTACAGTGTATGTAAACCTTTGCTTTTACAGAGATATTGCGTTATTACGTTGAACGGTTTTCGATATAATCAGCCCGCTTGCTGAATCAGATGAGTATCAACTAGAATTGTTCACGTTCATTAACATAAAATCATTCGTCTCAGGCCCCTATTTTAAGGACCTTTGCAGATTGGAAATACGGCTTCATCAGTGGTTTATCGTTGGCTACGACTTAAGATTCTTATTCTTAACTTCATCCCCTCGGAATCCCAGTCCGTTTTATGAGTAGTCTGTATTTTAACGGAACTAGCCTCTAATTGTTAGTCGGAGGAATCGAGTTCTCGTAACATTTTTATGGTTAAAAGGCCACTGAGTAACTGCGGCTTTATCACAGAGATGTTGCTGTCTGCCGCCGCAACAAGCGCACCTGCTCACTGGACACTCGTCTCATAGAAAAACCGTTGCGGATGCTGTTGGAATCATACAGTACTAGTTTACCGACAAAGGTCCTCGCCTCAAGTCCTGTTTGCTGCCACACTGTACAGTGGCCCACAAAAGTCATGACCTCTGCTTCCATAAGAAACACTTGGAAGCAGGGGTCATGACTTTTGTGGCCCACTGTACATTTTACAGGTTGCATTTTCTATCTCTTTTTTTCTTCATTTTGAGGCTGAGCTGATTGGTTACAATGCGAGGCAACTAACACGTGTAGTTTCATGTTGTGAATCATCATAATGTAGGGTAGAACGTAGAGGAAAAAAATATTACCCTTCAAACATCAACTTCAGTAAACTGGATTTTTTTTCTCTTATCCCCTTTTCACTCGGATGCGGACTCTTTTCGATCCCAATGAAAATCGTTATGCCTCAACCAAATATCTTATTTAACCGATTTGTGCCCACAGGAAGTTTGAAAAAATTAATTTAAGGAAATAATCAAAACGTTTTGGGTCAAAAATTTGCAAAATGGTGTTTGTGAAATGATCAAATTTTTTATTTGGGCAAATTTCGAGTTACCTTTTTACTTAAAATAAGTGATTTTTGGGAGAATTTTGCATGATGGTTGATGTTTTTGATGGGTCGATAACAGCCCAGTCGGCAAAAATCGGTTAATTATTTAAGGGAAAATTTTACTTGAACTCTATGTAAACTTAAACTTCTATTAGTTTTGAAAAGCATTTTGCAAAATTTTTCGCGATTTTTTTTCTCTGTTAATTTTATTTTTTCGCGTTTCCTGGGCTTAAATTGGTAATTGAATGTTCTAGGTCGGAACTTAATGTGCTTTTCTGGATTTTTTAGGATTTCCGCATACAACAATTTCTAGATACGTCACGTACTGTCTCAATCGTCGACAATTTTCAGTGACAGCATTCTGACAGTGTCATTTTTTGTCCCACAATTTTTTTTTAACTTTGTATCACACGTCAAGCTTTTTTTTAAGATAAGTTGTTTGAGAATTAACCTTTTTTTTTTATTTTCGTTTGTTACAGCTGAGTGACGAAGTTGCTAAGAAAAAGGCTGAATATCAGAAGGCGCTGGAAACGTACAAAATGACGAGAAATCGCTTCGAGGAGCATTATATTAAAAGTAAGTAAAAAAGCTGCTGCTTCAGCAATTTGAAGCTTGAAACTTAGCTTGAACAGCGATTCTCATAACGGAGCAATACTACGAGTCCTTGTGGTCTCAACTCTATCCTCTTCGCTAGGCCGCTTCCCAGCGGGCTATCTATCGGTTTGGGCATGGAGAAAGCTCGAATTAGCATTCAAATGGACGGGTCTGTCAAATTCGGTTATATTTTTGACTTTTCCTTTAACGCTCTTGGGCCATTTGTTTCTGATACACGGGTGAAGATGTTTGTGGTGGCCACACGATTCCATCATCGTGATGTAAGATATCTAAGTGTTGGACATCATCCGTGATGAATAAGAAAGTCTTTTGTCGTGCATTTCTGTTGTGTCGTCAATTTTCAGAATTCTGATATATCGTTAGGAATATTTGATGCAATAGTCATGAAAACTTCAGAATCTTTTTAGTAGTGTTACCTGAGCTAACAACAATATGAATTGCTACCACAACAATTACAGCTGTCGCCGTAATAAGTGATATTTTCACAACTTTTCTGGTTTGGTGAGGCTTTGCGAACCGTTTTGTGGAGGGAACGAAGTTATTTTCTCAGGGCTGCGTTCGAAAACACCACTCGAAGGGTATTCTGTCTTTGTCTCTTATGATAACTCCATGCGTAAGACAAAGATAAAACATCCTCGGGTGCCCTTTTCGAACGCATCCCGGTGGGAATTGAACTCAAGAGGAAAGAAATCGCAATATTTTAAGTCGGGAGTTTGGAGTGTTCCTCTTAAAAGTTGGGTGTGTGCTTCGCAAGAGCTGTGCTTACACTCTGAATTTGAATCAGTTAGTCTCTGAGATTCAGTGAAAATTCACTAAATTTGTCAATATAGCACCACTGAAAAAAATCAGTGGTGCTATATTGACTGAAATTCAGTGAATTTTCACTGATTCTCAGAGACTATCACAAATCAGTGAGAGTCTCTGACTGTGAGATTCAGTGAATTTTCACGGATTCTCAGAGACTCTCACAGATTCAAATTCAGAGTGTAACTACCGTTAGGTAAGGTTAAGTTACGTGTCCTGTGTCTCACTCCTTCTTCGAGTAAAGTGGAACGGAATTCCTTCTTTGAAACAAACAACGTTGCTGCCTGTTGCAGCGGGTCGTGGCGGTCGAAAGGTGGACGACGTCCGAGACAAGTGCCAGAAGGCTTGTCGCAAGCTGCACCTGACCCACAACGAGTACGTCCTCCTGCTGAGCGAGGCCACGGAGTTCGAGCAGGACTTCCGGACCGTCCTGCTGCCGGGCCTCCTCGAGGCCCAGCAAGCCATCCAAGAAAGCTTCGTCGTTGCGTGGTGAGTTGCTCGCGGGGGAAAACCGCACAGGAAATTGACAACCAATTTCTCTCCTTTTTTTTCATTTTTTTTCTTCTTTAGAGAGGTACTTTTGTTACGTCCGGATTGATTTAGACAACTTGAGAAACCTGTAAGAAATGTCATTAAAAGCGCTTTTTGTTTTCAACTCATTGTCAGCATGAATTGACGAGATCGAGGGGTCAGTTACTCCTTTGGGACTTTGTACACTGGATTTCAGGGATTTCAGATCAGATTTTTTGGATTTCGAGGATTTTAGGACGGATTTCAGGAATTTCAAGGATTTCAGGGATTTTTAAGGATTACAGGAATTCCAAGAAATTGAGAACTTGAAGACTTCCAAGGGTTTTAGGCCGGATTTCAAGGGACTCAGGTCAAGTTTCAGGGATTTCAGCGATTCCAAGTCGGGTTTTATGGATTTCAGGCCAGATATTAGGGATTTCAGGTCAGATTTGAAGGTTTTCAGGCCAGATTAGGGAATTCACGTCGGATAATGAGGATTTTTGGGATATTACGCCGGATTTTGACGATTTAGGCCGGATTTCAGAAATTTCAGATCGGATTTCAACGTTTACTGGGGTTTTACGGAGTTCAGGTATTTCACGGATTTCAGGTCGGATTTTAGGACAATTTGTACACGGAATTTCAGAGTTAGTTGGCCCCTCGCACGAAATAGGTTCACGCCCAAGCTCGTAATATCGAGATAAATTTTTGATACATTTTAGGAAAACTTCAGCCAAGCCTGTAACTTTGTCTCCTTATCAGATAAAACGTTTTGTGCGAATGTTCAGATCTGCCTGAGGCTTTGCGGAGTTTCCCGTGAATTTCATTCATTCGTTTATCAATGAAAGCTTAAGAACTGTATGAAGTTGTACAGCCCTGTGTATCGTGTAGTTCAATACGACGTTTTCTGAGTCCTGTCAATAATGTTACCCTCCAAAAGTGGCCGTTTTAAGAAAATTAAAGTGAACTTTTTGTGTAAAAAAAATATAAAGATCATTATCATTATTTTTTCTTATTTTTACTTTGAGAAGATTTTTACTGAAAAGAAGCGGTTTTACTCAAAGCTATGCGTTGGTGCACGAGATGGGTGTTTTTTTAATTATTTTTATAAAATTATTTTGTGTAATGTGGTGACTTAAATTGTATGGGCCAATAACTGCCACGGTGGGCCATTAAAGTGTCTCTACTATGGGTGAAAAATTGTTTGGTTGGTACCTTGCAACCCTGGGAAGTCGGAACGCGACGGAATTTGCGAGGTAGGCAACCTCCCGCTCTGTTCACAGTAGGGCAGATTGTGTTGCCTACCCTCAATTTTCAAGTCTGTGTGTCGTTGCTTATCATACGATACAAGGGGAGATTGAACCAAGATGGAAAACTAGAGGTAAAAAAAACGCAACCCGCCGGGAGGGTTAGAAACACGGGAGAGGGGATTCAGACACCGATACGCGTAGTGGAGATACTCATGGGTGCATTATAGACCTAATTCGTCCTGACATGGAAATTGCTTGACCAGTGTAGCCAACAGCATTAGTCCCGGGGAAAACCCTGAAATCCTTATCTAAGAGAAGGCGCGACGAAACTCGACTGCTATAGTCAAATGTGGTTAAACGACGAGAGATAATATCAACGCCCAATAGTATGCCCCTCGTTATTACCTCGTAAGAGCGAGGCAGTTTGTTTATGATTATAACAGAATGTGTCTCGCCTTAGAGGCAATAAAAGAAACTATTACAGGTTTTATCTAGGAGCACATGACCACGCGAATCGCAATACATAAACCTTCCTCTTGGAGTTCATATCTTCGGAATGCCTTTCTTCAAGACTTCCTGTCATAACCTAATTTAACAATATCGTTGCCCCAACCGAATCCTAATCTTAACTAACCTGCTGCGCGATATTGGCAACAGCGCTAAGGTTAAATAGGAGCAGCTTTATAGAGTTGCCGTAATACGGAAGAAGGAATTATTAAAAGTCGTTTCTGAAAATTTTTCTTTAACCCTTTACCGCCCAGCGCGATGCCATTCGGTAACAGAGAAAAACATTTTAGAGGATCTTTTCAGTTCAGTATTGTCTCAATTTAAAAAATATCACCCCTCTGGAAACCTTAAATTTTATAATTTAGGCATTTTAAAAAGCTTAAAATTGCGTATTTTAGTGAGAAAAATCCTTTCAATTTCTCTTTAGCTAAATTTCATTCCAAATACTTTGGGCTGTAAAGGGTTAAAAAAGCAGATTATGACTGACCAAAAAAAATGAAAGCAAACAGCTGGTTAGCCTGAAAATCAGGGGAGAAAAAGTATTTGTTTTTGAGAGATGGCTGGTTTATGAGGGATGTTTGTTTAAGGCGGGCTGCTTTGCAAGAATTCGCAAGAAATTTGAACCTGACTGGAGAAGGATTCGCGGAAATCCAGTCGCGGCTGATCAGCTGTGTGGATAAGATCAGAGCCGCCGAAGAGTACAAGGACTTCGCAGAAAGACACAAGTAAGTTTCCTATCGGACTTGTCAGTTTAGTTTCTCATACCTGCCCCTTTGAAGCAACTGAGTTTCTCATACCTGCCCCTTTGAAGCAAATAAGTTTCTCATACCTGCCCCTTTGAAGCAAGTAAGTTTCTCATACATGCCTCTTTCAAGCATATTAAGTTTTCCCATACTTATCTTTAAAGCAAGTTAAGTTTCTTGTTAAATATATATTTCTCTATGAAGCAAGTTAAATTTCTCATACCGGTCTTTGTGAGGCAAGTAATGCTTCTCTTACCTTGCTCCATTAAACAAATTAAGTTTCTCCCTCTCGCCTCCTGAAAGTACCGGTAAATCAAGTTTCTGGTACTTGTGAAGGTTTAAGTAATAGTATTTTCATTAGCTCTCTGAAGCCATTTAAATTTATCATTCTTTTTCAGGAATAATGTAGCCAATCCGGTATCGTTCGGGTTTGATATCTCTTTAGTGGAAGACGTCTCAGGAACCCTTCAGCCGAACTCTCTTGTTGTGGACAACTTAACCATCGAAGAGTTGAGAAACAAACAGACTGAAATAGAAATTGCCTTAAGACTTAACCAAGAAAGACAAGCGTCTCTTCTATCGGTCAGCCCCACCGCCGACTCCAACGGCACCAGTCTCATGGACAGTTTCAGGTAACCGATTCATTAAAAGCCTGATTTGGGCCTCCTAGATTTTGTCTCGGACGCGAGAGGTTGGATACCCGCTTTTGTGTAGACGATCTCCGGTGATGGCACTATGAGCAGAATCGTTGATGTAAATTATATGTTAACGCAATTTCTTCAAAAGTTTAAGGACTTTTTTTTTTTTAGAAAATTTTTTCAAAAGATTTTGGTTTGAACGTCAGCTATATTGATTAGGTAAAGTTAGGTAAACCGAGGCTGGGTTAGGCTAAACAAGGTTGTGTTCTCATCTGTGCCGTTCCGCACGGCGGTCTCCAAGCTCATCACCCGCATCAGGCTTGGTGTCCGAAGGGCAAAATACTTCTGAAATCCGGTGTACAAATGTCCTGAAATTCGACCTGAATTATCTGAAATCCGGCCCAAAATCCCAGTGCTCCCTAAAATTTCTGTAATCCTTGAAATTCGACCCAAAATATCCTAAATCCGGCGTAAAATCCCTGAAATCCTTGAAATCCGATGTGGAATCTCTGGAATCTAGCTCAAAAACCTTGAAATCCGTCCTGAAATCCTTAAAATCTGGCCTGAAATCTATGAAACCCGACCTGAATGCCTTGAAATCCGACCTAAAACCCTAAAAACTCTTTGTATCCTTAAAATTATTAAAATCCCTCGAGTCCATCCAGGAATCCTTGAAATCCGTGAAATCCGACCTGAAATCTCTGAAATCCTGAACCCCGGTGTGCAATCCCCAAAAGAGCAATTTACCCCTCGTCGGTAACCGTTAGTTAAGTTTAACTGGAGTTAGGTTTACACAGGTTAGTTTACTTGCCTTTTTCGCCTCACTGTTCTTGCCCCAATACGAGAAAAAGTGGAATACTACAGGTAGGATATACAATCTTATAAATTATAGTTATAAAGGATGTTTCCGTTGACAGGATAGCGGTGATGGACGGCGTTTTGAGGCACAATAAATCGTACAGTTACGATAATAGAGACTTAAATGAACTTAAAAGCGAGTGTAAACGGCTGAGCCGGCAGGCGGAGGTCATCAAGGGGGCGTTGTCGTCGCTAGGATGCGAAGATGTCCCTCCGGGATGTGATCTTTCTCTGGACTCCTCGTTTATTGACAGCCAAGATGGTCTACAGGTCTGTATTAACCCTATTTTACTAAATGTTCCTATGTAGTTAAAACGGATTGCTTTTTGTAGTATTTGATTGGCTTATATCAATGTTAAAATGGGCTCAATTCACAAGCTTTGTTTCATGGAATTAACGGGTGGGATTGGTTTGTAGTATTTGATTGGCTTATCAACCGTAAAATGGGTTCAACTCCCAAGCTTTTTTTCATGGGATAAGCTTTGGTTGTTCTAAGATTATTGGATGAGGGATTGGATGACTTAATCAGTGTAAACGGCATTTCCGGGTCCCTGAGTCCAGAAAGGCTAAGCAGCTTGTTCGCAGGAATGGGATAGGCCTACTGCGTTTCGGAATAATAATGCACGACACGTGCGAGTTTGGAACAGACTACACTCGTTTTACGATTCTTCTCCAAGGGAAACGGGCGAGTTATGGTTTCGAGTAGCAAAAGAGAAATTAGTCTTATGTAGGTCATCGTTTTGTCGCATAATCATTATTCCGAGAGTTATTTGATCGATCGCAACTCATTGTTCAGAGCCTAAATTTAGACGCTAGTTTAATCTCCTGCTGAGCGATTATACGGTAAGTTTGAATTGCCAAATTTGTCATATCAATTAAATTTTTCGACGGTTTTTATCGATTAAATTATTTCGCCTGTTTTTTTTTTTGTTTTTTTGCATTATTTTAGGATATCCCATTATTCTAAACGTCGCATAACAAGTGTACGTGACAGCATGTCTCGCAAAAGATTGCCTGATCTAAACTAGCTGTGGCGAGCCACGTAGGTCCCCTAGATCGCCAATCTCTCGTTTGAGGATCTCTAGCAACAGCCGTTTCCATTAAGTGTGCCATGGGTAGTTGCGGTGGTGGCGTCGCTGGGTGGCTTTCGGTCGGGAGCGGGAAGTTTAAACAGCTTTTGAATTTGGCGCCACTGGTTCTTCCAGGAAGAGCAGCCGTCGCCGTTCGGCCAGAAACGCAACATGGGTCCTCAGCAACGTCTGGCGAACATCCTCCGCAAGCCGTTCCGCCGGAAATCCGTGACCACGTCTCCTGGCTCGACCCGGCGCTTCGGCGACGACGACCTTGGGGTCGGGGTCGGGGTCGGGATGGGGAACGGCAATAGCAACGGCCTCGATCTGAGAGAGCGCGACCGGGACGGGCTGAGGGAGGCCGACCTGTTGGTGAGGACCTTGGCGGACATGGAGAACGAAGATCACGAAGGACTTTGTGCCGACCACGTCCGCAATATCATCCAGCGGACGCCATGTTTTTTGTTGAATAATCCCATAGACTGTGTTTTGGTAGCTGATAATCAGGTTCCCGCTAACGCCAACACCTGCCTCGAGCTAACCTCTTTAGAGTGTGAAATGGTAAGACTAACTCAAATGAACCGCACGAAATAGGTTTAAAAATTCCAATTTTTAAATTTGAATTTTTCATAAAAGTCGTGATTTTTTTTTCGGCTTGCGGAAGCTAGCTTTCTGTTTCTGGGTGTCTGTGCGGCTCACTGGGGTATCCTGTGAATTTGTAAAATGGCTTTTTCTACCTAAGGTTTTTCCACCCCGCGTCGATATTTCATTATGAGACACAGCCATGCTGGCTAGATTAGATAAACGTTAGGTTAGATAGAAGGCCTTATGTCTCGGCTGTTGCAAAGCCTGATGCCGAGAAGTAAGTGGCATCAGGCTTGGTGGTCGTGAAGTAAGGCTAACCGCTGTTAACTTCGATGAGGTGTCTCTTTGCCTCGCTCCGCTCGAGCTTGGCAAAGATAGAACATTAGATGTGGGAAAACCCATCTTTCAAGTCCACATTGAATTATGAATAGTTCAAAAGATTATCAAGACAGAATCTCTGTTAACTTTCGGTCGTAGTAACGCATTTATGACCAATGCATTTTGCATGTTCGCATAAAAACTTCTATTTAATCAAAAAATTTGATAAAAATTAAAATATCTCGATCTGAGCTCGTTGTGAATAAAAGTGCAATCGGAAACAAATCAGTGTAATGAGCTCATTTCTGAACTTTTTGGGCGGCATTTTCTTACATTCCCTAGCGTTATTTAAGAAAAACTTCTTGTGGACATGTCCAAAAATCGCTCTTGTCAGAATCCGTATCGTAAAAAGTTCTCATTTTCATTTCCACGCGAGAATCTTTGTTGCATGTAAAGGTTTTGTGTGCCTTTGAGTTTTTTTTTGCTGTGTTGCTTTCCCCAAATCCCAATTGGTCGAAAAGTTGAGATTTTAATTGTTTGTCGTCTTTGTTTTCCAGGATACCGCCAGTAACGATATCCAGGCGTTATCTGAGGAAGAATGGTTCCACGGAGTGCTCCCAAGAGAAGAAGTTGTGAGGCTTTTAACGCGTGAAGGAGATTTTCTAGTCAGAGAAACCACTAGAAACGACGAATGCCAGACAGTTCTTTCGGTTTGCTGGGGTGGACATAAACATTTTATCGTCCAAACTACCGCAGAGGTATGAAAAATTTCGGTTCCGGCAAAACGCTTATATTTAGCGTATGATTTTTTTTAAATGTTGGTAACATTTGTTTTTGCAGGGCCAGTACAGATTTGAGGGTCCGAGTTTCCCGACTGTGGCGGCACTAATAAACCATCAATATGAAAGCGGTTTGCCTGTGACAAGCAGATCTGGAGCGGTCTTGCGGCATCCAATTCCGAGAGAGCGCTGGGAACTTAACAATGATGATATTATTCTAGGAGACAAAATTGGACGGGTAAGTTGCGATAACGTAGCTGGAAGACAGTTCAAGTCTGGCGAAAGAGAACACTTCGAAGTTTTAGCGAAATGGTCTTTTATAATTAAGATACTGTCGAGTCTTCAAACAACGAATCTCGAGTACGTAATAATTTTTTCTTTCTCCGGTTCCGGTGATTTTCCATAAGAATCAATGTGTAAAGATTATCGAAAGTACCGGTACTTAATTCTCGATAGTGAAGTTTCCAAGGTCCCTTGGATTACGTTTTATCGAGACTGTAGTGCAATGAAGCTCTTGTTAGGTCATTTGAGCAATGTCTTTGAATTTTATACGTAGCAGCGCCGTCTATCCCCGTCTGAGCCCAAGTGACCCACCTCCCCATCATGCTCTCTCATCGGTTAGGATGACTTTTGATTCGAACTTTACTGTTCTGTAGGGAAACTTCGGCGATGTATACAAAGCTACCTTGAAGTCCGGACGACAAGAAGTCGCTGTGAAAACTTGTAGAGTCACACAAGAGGATCATAAGAAGAAGTTTCTACAAGAAGGAAGAATTCTCAAACAATATGATCACCCGAACGTCGTCAAACTCATTGGCATAGCTGTGCAAAAGCAACCCATAATGATAGTTATGGAATTAGTACCAGGTACGTTCAATTACATCAGTCGAGTTTATCCTGTGTAATCTGTATCTCAACTGAACTTCGATTCTCGCAGGTGGATCTTTATTAACTTTCTTGAGGAATCATGGAAGGACATTAGCTGAGAAACAGTTATGCGGAATGTGCCGAGATGTGGCTGCCGGCATGCAATATCTGGAAAGTAAAAACTGTATCCATCGGGATTTGGCTGCTCGGAACTGTCTTGTTGGTAAGCACACTGTAAATTTGAAAGGAGAATTTTTCCATCTTTTATGTTTCAGCTTTTATCGCCAAGCCGAGCGGAGTGAAGCACACGGGTCCGAACCTATCATAACCTAAGTTAACTTGACCTAGGTTAACTTAACTTAGGTTAACTTAACCTAGGTTAACTTAACTTGGGTTAACTTAACCTACGTTAACTTAACCAAGTTTAACATAACCTAGGTAAACTTAGCCTAGGTTAACTTGATTTAGGTTAACTTAAGTTATCGTTCGCCAAGTCGGATGCCGCGTACCTGTACAAGTGGCGGCAGTTTCTATCTTTGAGAAGTAAGCGGCATCAGACTTGGCGACAGCTGAGCGGAGCGGAAGCCAAGCGAGGCACATGGCAAACCTAACCTAGGTGTACGAAGGGTTGAGCGATGGATAGGTTAGCTTGGGTACCTTGCACCTATCTCTCTTCGACTTGGAAACAAAAATTGGAAGGAGGAAAATGGTTTCATTTGAATTGGGTTCGAAATTAAGACTAATATTGTTCAGCCCAGGATAACATGGTGTGTTTGGTTACAGGTTACGAGAATATCGTCAAAATATCTGATTTCGGTATGTCAAGAGAAGAAGAGGAGTATATAGTTTCCGATGGAATGAAACAAATACCTATAAAATGGACAGCGCCAGAAGCGCTCAATTTTGGTACGTACAAAGCTGTACACTTTTTGTGTGTAAAACATACCGTGCTCTTGTCTTTATAAATATGGATATAGGCCTATATGGACGTCAGACAAGTTACCATTTGCTATCGTCTGACCTAAAAGTTAAGGTCGTAAACTAACCGTGCCCGACTTATTTATGTGAAGCAACGTAAGGTAAGCGTAAGGTAGCTAACCTTACGCTACCTCACTCGTTGCTTAAAGCCATTCACAGATGAAAGTGTACCGTTATCAAAAGCAGAGAACTCGCCCAATGCGTCGAGTCACCATCAAACGTTAACGCGCCCCAAAACAGCCAATTTTAAATACTTTTATCGATTTCAGCGTGAAATGGATGGAGTTAGAGTTACAGAAACGGTTGGGCTGAGGAGACTTCAAATTCAACAGTCATTTTAATAGAAGTGTTTTCAAGAGGCGATTTTTTTAGCGACGAATTGAGTCGTATATTTCGTTCATTTTTTTGTTTATTTATTTTTATTTTGCTTGATTTCAGGTAAATACACCTCCCTTTGCGACGTTTGGAGCTACGGGATCCTTGCCTGGGAAGTATTTTCCAGGGGAGATATACCTTACAACGGCCTTAGCAATTCCAAGGCGCGAGAAAAAATTGATACAGGTAAAACTTCTGGTATTCAAACATCTCGTTGACAGTTCGGTGAACCTAGTTAACCTTGATTGAGTTACCATATGCCTTTCTGCCTCGCGCCGCATGACAAGGTGACAATCGAATTCAAGAGGGACACTTTTAATTTCCCAAGTTAAAAGTGTACCGGTAGATGACTGGGTGGTTTTGGAAATCCGAGTTAGAATTGAGTCTGGAAGATTTTAATGTAATGATTTTGGCAGGTTATCGGATGCCTGCACCTGAAGGGACCCCGGAAGAAATGTACCAGCTGATGCTGCGGTGCTGGGAGTATGACCCAGAAAGGAGACCACATTTCATCCAAATCTACAAGGCCGTGGATACGTTATACTCCTCCTTTAGGTAGTAAAGATACCTCAACACGGGGAGCATACCATATTCTTCTGTATTACGATCGGGCAACAGTTTGGTGGGGTGCAAGCTTGCGGGATCATCTTATTTCGGCGTATTTTAGGATCGGTCGTACTGTCATGTGTCTACTCTTAATGAGAGGAAATTTTGCTCTTATTGCATTTGATAGTTTAACAGATATGTCTCTGAATAAATTTAATTTTTTGAGAAGTTGATAAAAATATTTGGATCAAAAATTTACACATTGTTATTACGGAAGTAATTTAACATCTGATGTACGGAAGTTGAAGTTTTGTGTTTACTCAGAATACGTTTATATCGTAAAGATTTGTCTCGTTTAGAGGTCAGAGTGGGATTCTCGTGAAGTGAACCGAATATAATTATTTGCGAAGGGTAGAGATCACCCCATTGCGGAGAAAACGGTTAAGGTATATTGTCGTTACAGTTTACTTTTTTTTAAAGAGTTGGCCTACGTTGAGATTTTCGTATCTAAACGCACTAGTAACATATCGTAGACTTGCGCAGTCCGTCTGACTATAAGTTTGGTATTTTTTGACGTTCCTGCTAGTACCTCACCAACAATTTGCACGTTTTTCTCAAGAAAGTTGTGATATTTGTTAGTCAAGGGATAAAAATGGACCAAAAGTTACGAAAATTTGAAATGTTTGACCATGTCTTTAGGATTCATACACTAACCCAGGGAGTGCCGTATATCTTATCGCAGTCGTCAGAAACGATTGCTATTACTTGTATAAAAGACCATATTACTACATTTTAAATTTTGTTTGCATTACTTATATGTTTTGTGTTGTTCATGTGGCTAAAGCTCAATATTTTTAGAAACTTTTGAAAAAATCTATTTTACAATACTCTTTAGAAGTGGAACGTAATTGGTGTTCTTTGATTCACTCAATACAAAAGCCAGGGCTGTTCTTTTTTCTTCTTTTTTGATCTTTGACGAGTAGAAATGAATTGTAGTTGATGTAGAAGGAAAGCATTGTTCTAGAAATCAAAGATACTTTTCAGGAATGGAATGCAGGCTTGGAGCTGTAACTGCTATTGAGCATCAAGTTGTACTATTTTATTAATTGTTGTATTGTAAACCATGTTCAGAAAGCATGGTCAGAACCATTATTTTCTGTAGGATGTATCATCCTTCAAGCCACTGCCTTGCTCAGAGCGACAAAGGTGAAACATATACCGACAATAGACGTCTCAATGTTTCATTACATAATTTATATCGTACCTCGTTAAACAAATGTCCGTACGAAGCTTAGATGTACTGTACCATCAGCTCAGTTCTGTTTACTTAGCATTAGCGAGCCTGAAGTCTGTTTTGGTGTGTTAACCACTTCAATGCTGATTCTCTAGTTTGAGAAATCTCGTTATTCGGTCGGGCTGTGGCAACTGTTTTATGTTTTTAAATCATATTCAAATCCCAATTGCTCACGGAGCTCATAAGTTGGAAACGTCAGAAAAATGTCCTTCGTTGTCTTAAGCTAATAATTTATTTATAATTCTTTTAAAATTAACTGTGATGACTTTTCCCGAGTAGACTTTAAGAATTAGTTGCCTGGCATTTCATTGGCACTTTCTCCACACGTGATTACTGTGTGTGTCCCTTCCAGGTTGTCCTCAAACATCACCTTTCTTTTTAATGTGCTTTCAAAAGGATGCCTGATGTCGAAGAATTCTCTTTTCAAAAATCTTCATATTTCTCTTTTCAAAAAAAATAAGTTTGACTTTGAGATGAGTATGCACTAGGCTCAAGGGTTAACTTCTCAGATCTGTTTTTGGTTGTTGGAAAATATGACCGGAAGGCACTTGTATTTCTTTCCCAAATAGTAGTTAATATACTGTAAGTTGTACCATAGACTAAAGAAAATTTTATAAATTGAATAAAGTTGTTGTTTATGTTCAGCAACCCTATCAGCTTCATTGCCCGATGTGCTGTGGACGATACTCACTGCCTATTGACGGATCATAGTTTTGTCACATTAATTTATTTTCGTAAAGTCGCAGTGATCAATCCATATGTATTTTTTTAATTCCGCAATTTTGAGCGTGCGCTTATTCTCAACGTTTCCCTGGAATTTCAGTGCTTTAGCTAATTCAATCCCAGCGCGCATGAAAATCCTACAAAGCTTTTATCTCCTTTTATTTTTTTATTTTTTTTTATTCACACATGTAGACAATGAAGTGAAATACAAGGCTCAAGAAAAACATAAGTCAAAGAAATAGCTCTTTAGCTAAATTAAATAAAAAAATATAAATAAAAAAATCTTTAAAGTTGCACATAAGCTCAGTCAACATAAAACATTGGAAATTTCTTTTCAGGTAAAGTAAAAATTTTCTTCAAAGTAACGATTGATGATAGTTTTAATGCTAAAAACACTGTACATCCCTTTACATTTTTTTATTTTTTTTTATCCTTGCACTTGATTATAGTGTGATCAAATTACACAAGGTAAATGATGGAATTCACAGCTGACTGGGTCAGCTTGGTTCATCAGCAGTAGCTTTGATCTCTCCAGGTGAGGTAGGTGATTCCTGTCCTGATGGATGATTGACATGTTCTGATCCAGCATCTTCCTCTTCACTTCCAGAAGATGAGCTGGGTGGAAAATCTAAAAGGAAAAAAAATCTATGAAAATGCTGGAGGCTTCTCAAAACAAGTTACATTCAGGTAAGAAATCTCACCTCGGGGATTTTGATGTTGAACCTCTTGGTCTCTTGTTAAATATGCGTTTTGAGCAGCAACAACTTCAGAACTAGTCTTGCAATTTGCGTAAGTTTCTAAAAGTTCTTTATTCAAAGCCAGAAAGGATTTTCCCCATTTGAATTTATTAAGGTATAATTCAGCTTCTTCTTTAAATCCTACGGACAAAAAAAAAACAACCTAAAAATCTAGACAGTCTCTCAGAGGAATACCAATGAATATGCTTTTTTTACCGGTAAGATAAAAAGTTGCTGCTAAGGCTTCAACACAAGTGAGCTTCAAGGGCTTTCCATAATTGATTGGATTTGCTGCAACTAGGAATGGAAGCAACCGAGGATGAGGTGATCGCATCCTATGGAATGGAGTCTCCTCAATACGGGCCCATGAGCAGTCTATCACTGCTGCTCCATTTTGTTCCACAATTTTTCTGTCTTCAGGTGAAACACACTGCAGAGAGAAGTGTTTAATACTCAAATCATCAGTCTAAGGGTTACAATTACTACATGAAAACTTACTTTCATTCCTACAGGAGATAGAACTATTCCATTGAAGTGCTGCCCAAGTTTCAAAGTTTTGATTAAACCAAAACGAGCTAGTTTCCTTCCTGAACACTTCTTTGGATCACAATGATCCATATCCCACATGGCAACTGGGAATGGAGCTTTAGCAATTTCGACATCTTCACTATCAGATCCCTCATTAGTGCTTGAGTCGCTGGAACCTGAAGAGGAAAGTTAGGATATTTTGAAAACGTAATATGTGTAATGATAAAATTGATCTAAGGGGACATCAAGAGCAAAAGACTAGGTAAACGGAGTTGGCAACACGGGAATTCTCTTGACTTCAGTTCAAAATGATAATTCAGAAAATGAAGAAAAACTCTTACCTTCACTGTCATCACTGCTTTCTTCTAGTTTTAATTTCGACATATGAACACAATTGCTTGAGTCCTCATCTTCGAGGTTAGCGGTTGTAGAACTTGAGTTCGAATGACCTCGGTGCCTTCCACCTCTCTGAATATTTCTTTTCTTTTTTTTAAAATTAGTACGTTTCATATTAATAATATTTACGATAAAACAAAAGCGTTGTTAATTCCTGGTTAATTCTCACAAAGAGGTAAACAAATATTCCGTGTTACTTTCTAGGTTATGTTTCTCTCTGCCTTTGTTTTGTGACCTGTTTGTGACACGGTGATGGTTTTTGTTTTGTTTTTGCCACCGACCCACCGACCGTAAGGGCCTGTATTAGTTAAAGAGACGCGACCGGTGTTGAGCGCTGTGATTGGTCGTGAGGGAAAGAGATCGAAGATGCGGATCGCCATGCGCGCAAGAGAGACAAATATATTCGCTTGACGAGGAAAAATGTCGGCCGCTCCTATACCGCCCATGTATAGCGGCCATTTTTCCTCATGCGTCCATGAATGCGTTAGCGTTTCTTTAAGTATACAGGGCTTTAACCGACCGACCCGAGACTTATGGTGCCTATGAGAAATTTCATGTTCATTTTCTGCTATGACCGCTTATCAGCTTGCAAAGGAAAGGGATGTTTGGTGCAAAATCTATAAAAACGTATAGGAAAAAGGATTTTTAAGTACTAATTTTGCAAATGAAACCATCAAAGTACCACAGATGGGAAAAGAATTTTGGAAATAGATTAAATAAGGAAGGGCTGCATTTTATATTTCTCATATCTTTAGCGGGGTGGCCAGAGGCTGGCCCGGCTGGCCAGAGGTCACATATGTATTTTGAAAGAGTAAATCGAGTAAATACATTTTTGAAAAAAATAAAACAGTTAAAAAAATGAGGAGCGCTTATAGAAGAAATTTCATAAAATTTCGTGATCATGGGAAAATGTTCGTAAAAATTCTTACCAAATCAATTTGATCATTTAGAATTCTGGCGAGGCCCCCGCTACATCCAGGACTCTACTTATGGCCAGCTGGCCGAATTATTCAAAATGGCAGCTAGAATCATCAAGTGGTTGGAGTGGACTTAAGTGATGATCTTCAAATTAATTTGTTTTTGTTATAACATTTGTCGATAAAGGTGCTGTGCTTCACATGGAATATCAGCTTTTTCTCCAGAATTATTATTTTGTAAGTACTCGTGTTTTGTCACTCCAACTTCTAAATCGAAGCGCCTGGTATCTGCTCCCTTTCTCTGCTGTGTATTTAACTGGAATATAATCAGCATCTCGTCCTTATTTTACTGCACCACTCAGTAATTCTCTTTTACGGAACCTTCAGTTGTTCGATTTGGTTCTCCTCCATCTGTGGTCACTTTGACCCTCTGCCGCTGTCGTTGATGGCAATTCACACCTATTAGCAGATGCGACCGCAGTTTTCGGGTTGTCATATCAAAAATATTGCGTGCTAATATCCTCAAGTGCCATAATCAAACCTAATCTACTTTCAATGTACCAAAGGCAACTCGCCCATGCATTAATCTGTTTG
>Ga0058701_10000656_pt1 | contig 23219 bp, 24 predicted proteins | sample AgamicOrMae_FD_97039 | JGI IMG/M metagenome (GOLD analysis project Ga0058701, IMG submission 97039) | Agave microbial communities from Guanajuato, Mexico - Or.Ma.e | ecosystem: Host-associated > Plants > Phyllosphere > Phylloplane/Leaf | place: Guanajuato, Mexico | collected 2012-06-04 | reverse complement strand
CCTCAGCGCCGAAGCGGGGCCGGCAGGCGGTTCAGCACGGACATTTACCCAGTTTTCCAGCCTGACTGGGAAAGCGGGCGTCCAGACAATAACGATGAAAGTCACGCTCGCTCATCGGCGGCAGGTCTGGATGATGCTGCCGCATGTGCTGCAGGTATTTTTGGTAGTCCTGAACGCCCACCATCAGACGAAAGCTTTGCTGTAGCCCCTGCCAGAATGCCCGCCAGCGAAAGCCAGGGCGGACGGGAGCATAGCGTAATTCGCAGCGCACAATTTGCCACGTCCCTGTTGGCCGTGTTACACGATGAATGCTGTCAGACATGGCGAATCTCCTTCCGCAACGTGGTCGCGGACTCATGCGTGGTAGGTACCTCACTGCGCAGGGCACGACGAATCACAAAAAAAGCCGCAATGAGCATGGTGACGGCGACCAGCATAAAGAACCCGCACAGGGCCGCGTTAATCTGGTTACTGAAAACGATGGTGTGCATATCGGCGACGGTTTTCGCCGGTGCGATAATCACGCCTTCATCCAGACCTTTACGGAATTTATTGGCCTGCGCCAGAAAGCCGATGGACGGTTTTTCGTGGAAAATCTTCTGCCATCCCGCGGTCATTGAGGTAATAAACAGCCAGATCGTTGGCAGAATGGTCACCCATGCATAATGCTGCTTCTTCATTTTAAACAGCACCACGGTACCCAGAATCAGCGCCATGGAGGCCAGCATCTGGTTACCGATGCCAAACAATGGCCACAGCGTATTGATGCCGCCAAGCGGATCAATCACGCCCTGATACACAAAGAATCCCCAGCCTGCCACCGCAACGGTTGTGCCCGCAAGGTTACCCAGCCAGGAGCGGTTATTGGCCATCGACGGCACCACGGTGCCCACCGGGTCCTGCACCATAAACCGACAGGCACGCGTACCGGCATCGACGGCAGTGAGAATAAACAGGGCTTCAAACAGAATGGCAAAGTGATACCAGAAGGCCATCATGGCGCGACTGTTAACCACCTCGGTAATGATATGGGCCATACCGACGGCGAACGTCGGGGCGCCGCCAGCACGGGACAGAATGGAGGCTTCCCCTACATCCCGTGCAATTCCACTTAACATCTCCGGTGTAACGACAAAGCCCCAGCCGTTGATCACCTGGGCGGCATTTTCAACGGTGGTGCCAATCAGCGCCGCCGGGGCATTCATCGCAAAATACACGCCGGGATCCAGCACTGAGGCGCAAATCGGCGCCATTATGGCGACAAACGACTCCATCAACATCGCGCCGTAGCCAATAAAGCGAATGTGGCTTTCCCGCTCCACGAGTTTTGGGGTGGTTCCGCTGGAAACCAGCGCATGAAAGCCGGAAATCGCCCCGCAGGCAATAGTGATAAACAGGAACGGGAACAGAGCCCCTGAGAAGACCGGGCCGGTGCCGTCAATGAAGCGGGTCACGGCGGGCATCTTCATCTCTGGCATGGCGAACACAATACCTACAGCCAGACCAACGATGACGCCAATTTTCAGAAAGGTCGAGAGGTAGTCCCTCGGTGCTAACAGCAGCCACACCGGTAATACCGATGCGATAAAACCATAAATGACCAGCACCCAGGTCAGTGACGTGCCTTTCAGGGTAAAGAACGGCCCCCAGTAGGGATGTTGTGCGACATCGCCACCGTAAATAATGGCCGCCATCATCAGCACAAAACCAATCAGTGAGACTTCAGCAATTTTACCGGGGCGCAGAAAGCGCATATAGATGCCCATAAACAGCGCGATAGGGATCGTTGCGGCAATGGTAAACAGGCCCCAGTGCCTTCACCACCACCAGCGCCAGCGCGGAAAGGATAATAATCATCACGCCCAGCGCACCCAGCATAGTGATGACGCCAGCGAAGGCCCCCAGCTCCTGACGGGCCATTTCGCCCAGTGAACGGCCATCGCGTCGGGTCGAGATAAACAGCACCAGGAAATCCTGAACCGCACCGGCCAGCATCACGCCGACCAGAATCCAGATCGTGCCAGGTAAAAAGCCCATCTGCGCGGCCAGAATCGGGCCGACCAACGGGCCCGCACCGGCGATAGCGGCAAAATGGTGACCAAACAGCACCCATTTGTTGGTGGGGACGTAGTCCAGACCGTCGCTGAGACGTTCAGCAGGCGTCAGGCGACGATCGTCGAGTTCGAAAATGTTGCGGGCGATAAAGAGGCTGTAAAAACGATAGGCAATGCTGTAACAGGCGACTGCGGCAACCACCAGCCAGACTGCGTTGACGTGTTCGCCGCGATTAAGCGCCAGCATCGCGAACGCGCCCGCGCCAGTTAACGCCACCGCTAACCAGATCACGCCGGTTTTGACGTTCTTCATAACTCACTCCTTGTAGAGACCGAATGGAAGGCGATCGAATACAACGAGCTAACGTTAATGTAATGGAATGTAAGTGAAAGTTAATAAGGAGAGAACTGTGAAGCGCAGTGCAAATTTAGCGTGTGCGGAAGCGGTACGTCAGGAATGAGCGGGACAGGCTATCCTGTCCCGCTGGATAATACTCAGGCTGCGGGGCGAGCGACGACGCTGCGGGTTTCCATACGCACTTCGGCGATGGTCACGTCGATCACATCGGTCACGCGGTAAACCACTTCACCTTTGATCTGCACTGTGCCGCTTTCCTGGCTGCACACCAGTTCGTCACGAACGGAGTGCAGGAACGGAGCAGGGATAAACGCCACTGCGCCATTCTCCAGCAAACGCACGCGCATGCCACCACGGGAAATATCGATAATTTCCGCGCTGAATTTACGATCTGTCGCCGCAAAAGGTGACAGTAACGGGCATAAAGCCAGTCGCCCACGTCACGCTCGGCCATGCGGTTAAGACGGCGGCGCTCGCTCATGGTGACCGTGACAGCGTCATCGGGCCGGGCGATCGACTCACCACGCACGATGGCTTTCAGCAGGCGATGGTTGATCATGTCGCCAAATTTACGAATCGGTGAGGTCCAGGTCGCATAGGCTTCCAGGCCCAGACCGAAGTGCGGGCCAGGTTCGGTGGTGATTTCCGCATACGTCTGGAAACGACGAATACGGCTGTCCAGAAACTGGGTCGGCTGGGCATCCAGCTCCCGGCGCAGCACGCGGAAACCGTCCAGCGTGGTAATCGCTGAAGGATCTGCCGTAATCCCATGTGTCGCCAGCACGGCGGCGGCCTGCTCGGCGTTGGCAGTATCGAAGCCTGCATGGACGTTATAGATCCCAAAGCCCAGCTTATCGCGCAGCACCTCGGCCGCACAGATGTTGGCCAGAATCATGGCTTCTTCAACGATTCGGTTGGCAATGCGACGCGGTTCAGCGACGATATCCAGCACTTCGCCTTTCTCGCCCAACAGGAAGCGGTAATCCGGGCGATCTTTAAACACCAGCGCGTGGGCCTGGCGCCATTCGCCGCGAGACAGGCACAATTGATGCAGCAGGCGGATCTGATTCGCAATCGCGTCATTCTGCGGCTGCCACTCGCCGCTGTTCTCCAGCCAGTCAGAAACCTCGTCGTAGACCAGTTTGGCTTTCGATTCGATCCAGGCCGCGAAGAAGTGCACATCAGACAGGCTGCCATCCTGCGCCACGGTGACGCGACAGGCCAGTACCGGGCGACGCACATCAGGGCGCAGGGAGCAGACATCATCGGAAAGCTCGCGCGGCAGCATCGGAATATTAAAGCCCGGCAGGTAGTTGGTGAACGCACGTTGCGCGGCCAGCTTATCCAGCTCGCTGCCTTCAGCCACGTAAGCGGTCGGATCGGCAATGGCGACCGTCAGGCGCAGGGCATTGTCTTCCAGTGCCTCAACATAGAGCGCATCGTCCATATCTTCTGTGCTGGCGCTGTCGATGGTCACGAAATCCAGCGCGGTCAGGTCTTCACGCTGCAGGTTTTCGTCCAGCATCTCGCCAAAACCCATTTCAGGGTCCTGGCGCTCCAGATTGTGACGTGACAGTGTCACCCACCACGGCGCAAGATGGTCGTCTGCGCTGACAATAAATTCGGTCAGTTCGGCATAAAAGCCGCGGTCACCCTTTAACGGATGACGTCGCATTTCCGCGACGGCCCAGTCGCCCTGTTGGAAATCGTGGGTCAGCCCACGTACCGGACGGCACTGAATGGCCTCTTTCAGCAGGGGATGATCGGGCACGATAGAAAGACGATCGTCTTTTTTCTGCACACGGCCTACAAAACGGCTCAGGAAAGGCTCGACCAGCGTTTCTGGCTCTGCGCTTTCACGATCTTTATCGGTGTGGATGACGGCAATAATGCGGTCGCCGTGCATCACTTTCTTCATCTGCGGGGGCGGGATGAAATAACTTTTTTGTGCATCGACTTCCAGAAAGCCGAATCCCTTTTCGGTGCCTTTTACAACGCCTTCTGCACGCGGCGTTTGTGAATGGAGCTTCTCTTTAAGCTGCGCAAGCAGCGGATTATCCTGGAACATGATTTTTACGTTTCGTGGCCTAATAGCGGCTGACAGTTTTACGCGAATCGCGGTCCCGCGGCAAGGCAAAAAGCCGGACGAACCGGCTTTTTGCCTGGAGAAAAGCCTGAATCAGGCAATGCGTTGGGTGACCGTTGCCTGCGACAATTCCAGCTTAACCGGCACCGATTTCGAGGTTGGCGTACCGCTAATATCACCGTAGCTGTTCAGCGGAACCAGCGGGTTGGTTTCTGGATAATAGGCCGCCAGGTTGCCACGCGGGATGTTGTAAGGCACCAGCTTAAAGCCGCTCACGCGCCGTGTTACGCCATCATTCCACAGGGTTTCAATGTCAACGTTCTGGCCTTCGCTGAAGCCTAACGCCGCCATATCGTCCGGGTTGATAAAGACAACTTCACGCTGACCGTAAACGCCGCGATAGCGGTCATCAAGGCCGTAAATCGTCGTGTTGTACTGATCGTGCGAACGCAGGGTTTGCAGCGTGAAGGGCACCTCCTGATCCAACTGCGGAAACAGCGAGTCAGGCAGCGCGGCAGGGCTGAACTCGGCCTTACCGGTCGGCGTGTTGAAGCGCAGTTCGGCGGCGGCATTACCCAGATAGAACCCACCAGGCTGATCGCATTTGCTGTTAAAGTCGGCAAAGCCAGGAATCGTGGCTGCGATGTGATCGCGAATCAGGTTGTAGTCCGCCGCCAGATCCAGCCACTTCACCTTTTCATCGCCCAGTACCGCATGCGCAATGCTAGCGACAATCGACGTTTCTGAACGTTGTGTATCCGCCAGCGGAATACCCACGCCTTCAGACGCGTGCACCATGCTGAAGGAATCTTCCACGGTAATATACTGATTGCCCGTCGCCTGCAAATCGCGCTCGGTGCGGCCCAGCGTAGGCAGAATCAGGCCCTCATGACCGGGAACCAGATGGCTGCGGTTCAGTTTGGTACTGATATGCACGGTCAGGCCACAACGTGACAGCGCTTCTTCGGTGCGCGGTGAATCCGGTGCCGCCGCCGCCAGGTTGCCACCCAGCGCGATAAGCACTTTGATTTCGTCACGCAGCATGGCATTCAGTGCTTCAACGGTGTTATGACCTGCCGCACGCGGTGGCTCAAAATTGAAGTGCTGACCCAGCGCATCCAGGAACGGTTTTGCCGGTTTCTCATCAATGCCCATGGTGCGGTTACCCTGCACATTACTGTGACCACGAACAGGGCACAGACCCGCACCTTTTTTACCTAACTGGCCAAACAGCAGCTGCAGGTTAGTAATTTCGCGCACGGTATCGACGGAATGTTTGTGCTGAGTGATACCCATCGCCCAGGTACAGATGACCCGATCGGCGCTCTGGTAAATCGCTGCCGCTTCACGGATCTGCGCTTCAGTCAGGCCAGATTGCGCCACAATCTGCATCCAGTCGGTGTTATCCACGGCGTCAAAGTAGGCTTCAACGCCGTGCGTTTTGGCATTCAGGAACGCCTGATCGAACAGGCCGCTTTCGCCTGCCGCAATGCGCGCGCGATGCGTTTCCAGCAGGGCTTTAACCATGCCGCGCACCGCGGCCATATCGCCACCCAGGTGCGGCTGATAATAGGCCGAGCTGATGGTACCGGCTTTCGAGGTCACAATTTCCAGCGGCTTCTGCGGATCGGCGAACCGTTCCAGACCGCGTTCGCGCAGCGTATTGAAGGTCACAATTTTTGCACCGTGATCGGCAGCGTGACGCAGGCTGTGCAACATGCGTGGATGGTTAGTGCCCGGGTTCTGTCCAAAAACAAAAATCGCATCCGCGTGGTCAAAATCATCCAGACGAATCGTGCCTTTACCCACGCCAATGCTGCGCTTCAGTCCCGCACCGCTGGCTTCGTGACACATGTTCGAGCAGTCAGGGAAGTTATTGGTGCCCAGCATGCGGCCAAACAGCTGATAAAGCCATGACGCTTCATTACTGGCGCGACCTGAGGTGTAAAGCTCCATCTGGTCTGGATTGTCCATCGCTTTGATGTGCTGCGCGATAAGCGCATAGGCGTCATCCCAACTGATGGGCTCGTAGTGATCGGTTTCACGGTTGTAGCGCAGGGGATGCGTCAGGCGGCCCTGATACTCCAGAAAGTAATCGCTTTGAGCATAGAGCGTGGTCACGCTGTGTTTCGCAAAGAAGTCGGCATCCACAACGCGGCGTGTCGCTTCCCAGGTTACCGCTTTCGCTCCGTTTTCACAAAAGCTGAAAGTACTTTTATTGTCATCACCCCAGGCGCAGCCCGGGCAGTCAAAGCCACGCGCCTTGTTCATACGCATGAGATTGCGCAGGTTTTTCAGGGCAGCTTTACTGTCGAAAACAAAACGTGTCGTGGCTTCCAGTGAACCCCAGCCACCCGCGGCGGCGCGGTATGGTTTAATTTGGCGCTTAAATTTCATCATAGGTGCAGGCTTATTTTTTTGTTGGACGAATGTTGCAAGGATATATCCTGATAGTGAAGATTAGTGTGCGTTCGACGACATAGCTTGTCTAATTGATTGACTTAATGGTGCGATAGGTCGCGTTTATCGTGACGGCACAACAACTGTGATGCTGTTCATATTTTACCCTTTCATAACTTCTCCGTATCAGGTGTTATCGGCACATCGCGCTAATACTTGCTGTTTATGACACAAAAAGGCGCGAAACCATGAAACACCTGACCAGCCAGATTCATGCATTTGGCAAGGCGTTGATGATGCCCATTTCGGTGATCGCGGCAGCCGGTATTTTTCTGGGGCTGGCCGCGGCCATGCAGAACCCCGCAGTGACGGGGGAAGCCTTTGCGCAAATGCAGGTGGCCCAGCTCATTATCGGTTTTATTCGCAAAGTCGCAGGAGCGCTGTTTGCCAATCTGCCCCTGTTCTTTGCCGTCGCCAGTGCGATTGGTCTGGCAAAAGCCGAGAAACCGACTGCCGCCTTTGCGGCGGTGATTGGCTATATCGCCATGAACGTGGGGATTAATGCGACGCTGGCCGCAAAAGGCATAACGGCGGCCACCACGACGCCTCAGGCGCTGCAACAGGCGGGACTGGATCAAACGACCGCCATGATGACCTCGGCGGAATATATCCAGATGCTGGGGATTTTTACCTACAACATGAGCGTGCTGGGCGGCGTGGTGGCCGGCCTGCTCACCGTAATGTTGCACAATCGTTTTTATACGCAGCAACTTCCTTCAGCGATCAGCTTCTTTGGCGGCCGACGTTTTGTGCCCATTGTCACCGTCGTGGTTCTGCCGCTGGTGGGTGTATTGTTGGCGCTGATCTGGCCAACCCTTGGAGAGGGCATCGCCTGGGTGGGTCAGATGATTGGCCACAGTGGTCAGTACGGTGCATTTCTGCTGGGGGCGGCTGAACGCCTGCTGATTCCCACCGGGCTGCACCATATTCTCAATGAAACGGTCCGCTTTACGCCGATTGGCGGTATGGCGGTTGTGGACGGACAGACCCTTGTCGGCGCATTGAATATTTTCAATGCCTCGCTGACACATCCTGGCCTCATCCCGGATGCCACGCTGCGAACGGCTACCCAGTTCCTGGCGCAGGGAAAAATACCGGTGATGATGTTCGGGCTGCCTGCTGCAGCACTGGCGATGTATCACACCGCACGTCCGGAGCATAAACAACGCGTGAAAGCGCTGGTGCTGGCCGGCGCGCTGACCTCCTTTACCACCGGGATCACCGAACCTCTGGAGTTCTGCTTTATTTTTGTGTCGCCCGTGCTCTATATGTTGCATGCGTTTTTGACCGGCCTTTCATTTATGTTGATGTCAATGCTGCATCTGATGATTGGCAACGTGCAGGGCGGCATTATCGACCTGGTAGTCTTCGGTGTGCTGGGTGGCAGTAAAACCCACTGATGGTGGACGCTGGTGCTTGGCGTGATCTACGCACCGATCTATTACTACGGGTTCCGTTTTGTCATTACCCGCATGAATGTTGAAACACCGGGACGGGAAACCGAGGAGGAAAAACCGCAGGTCGTTGATGGCAGTGAACGCACTCAGGTCATTATCAGTGGATTGGGTGGGGCTGCCAATATAGAGGACATCGATTGCTGCTTCACGCGCTTACGGGTGCGGGTAAAAGATATGAAAGAGGTGGTGGATAACACCCTGATGAGTACGGGCGCGAATGGGGTGAATCGCGTCAGTGAGCAGGATGTTCAGGTGATTTACGGTCCTCAGGTCGAAAAGATTGCGCAGGAAGTGAAGTCGACGCTTGGCGTCGGCTGACGGCGGCCTCACTGGGCGCAGCAGGTGCGCCCTCCCTGTCTGACATATTACGGCATTCCGTTCCGTTCTAAGCTCCGTTTTTATCCGTTCCCCTCACGTTCACGATTAATACAAAAATATAAGCAATGCTTTATGTTTTATTTTGTGATCTGTGCTTGAATTTTACCGGTAACACTCTATGGTAAGAGGTGGAAAGTGCAATACACGCAATTAACAGGGGGTTATTTATGGCGAAAAACAGGTTAGTTAAAGTTGTTGAAATATCGGCAATTGTTGTTTTCACACTTGTCATGATCTATTTACTGGCGACGGGCGTACTGTCGTCAACGGGCATTGATCACGCCTGGCCTTATCCAACGAAGTAACAACGGACAACACCAGGGAAAACACCATAAAAAATAATAATTCTGCCAGCCTGACCTGAAAGAGTCTGGCCTGTTGCGCGCCCATTACGCCTTTCGTCTCGCCCCCAAATGTATCTCCTGTCAGCCGGACACTCGGGCTGCATTACTGCACTCTGCCTGTAGCGGAATCCTGAACGCACACTGACTGGCATTCTGTTGCGCCCTCGGCACATAATAGGCGTTCAACTGAGCGACGTTATGGCGGGCACAAAAAATCGACATTAAGCAACTCATCTACCTCTGCAACCTCGAACGCGAACGCCATTTTGGCCGTGCCGCTGAGGCGAGTTTTGTCAGCCAGCCTACCTTATCAATGCGGTTAAAAAATCTGGAACGCGAACTGGGGTTATCCCTGATCAACCGCAGCAATAACTTTGCCGGATTCACGCCAGAAGGGGATCGGGTGCTGGCCTGGGCGCGGGAAATCGTCTCCGTTTATCAGGGGCTGAAGCTGGAAGTCGAGTCACTGAAACACGGCGTTAACGGCACATTGCGGCTGGGTGTGGTACCGCAGTGCAGCGTGTCGCTGGCCCAGCTGCTCAAAGCGGTTCAGGTGCGCTATCCACAACTTGATTACCGTATTGCCGTCCTGAGCGCCGACCAGCTGCTGGAGGCGCTGAACAGTCATACGGTCGATGTCGGGATTGGTTTTTTTGAAATGGCGACGCTGCGTGAACTGCATTTTCAGGCCGCGTTGCTGGCGGACCGTGGCGTTGAAGCGGTGTTTCATCCCGGACATTTTCAGCACTTAGGCGAGGTTGAAAGCCTGGATCTGCCAACGCTGGCCCGTCAGCCGCTGTGTCTGGCTGAACCCACGCGCTATTTTCGTCGCTATCTGGATATGGCGCTGCGGGAGATGTCGCTGATGCCGCGCGTGGTGGTAGAAAGCGCCTCCATTATGCAACTGCTGCAGTGTACGCAGGTCGGGTTGGGCGTACTGGTTTCGCCACGCGGTCATCTGCTGCCCGCGTCTTTACACGGACTGGAACAGCGACCTGTCATAATGCCAAAGATGGCGCGCCAGGCGGCCCTGGTGGTCGCTGAACCGGGTCGGGCAACGCCGCTGGCACAGCACTTCTATGACGAAGCGCGCAGTCATCTGGATCTTTAGCGCGCCTCACCACAGGCATAAAATAAACGGCTGTTCCAGTTTGCCCGCGCGATGGCCTGGATAAGCGCGAACTGATCGGCAACGGACCAGCCGGATTCTTGCAATGGCTGGAGATCGGCGGCGCAAAAACGTTCTGTCTGGCGGGTCAGCAGGGCGGTTAACGCGCTGACCGCCCGGTCAGCGTCGGTCAGGTTAGCATTATCAACGGTGCCAGCCTGGCCGCTACAGGGCGTTAACGACGGTGGACGCCAGCGATTTCCCAGCAGGCTGGCCGCTGTAGCCTCAACCCGGGCGGTGAAGACCGTCTCCTCCTGATGATTCAACCTGTACCAATGCTCTAATAACGCCGGTGCGTGCGCCAGCAACCAGAGGGCGTCCTCTGGCGCAGACGATGTCTGGCATTGCGCCACGGCCTTATGCTGCGCCTCGCTGGCATAGCGGGGCTCAAGCGGTTTCAGGACTGGCTGCCAGACGCCGGGGGCATCGGTGGCTGGCGCATCCGGTGCAGGTGACATGCCGGGGATCCAGCGTACCGGCATGTTCAGCAGAGCATGAATACCGGCGATCACGCGTGCCTGGTAACAGACAAAGCCGACCAACTGATTAAGCGTGACAATATCGGCTTCGCTCAGACCTGCGGCGTGAAGGGCGCGCACACTGTCGGCAGTAATCAGAGTGGGTTGCATGGCCAGCAGTCGGGCGTACTGGGTAATTTGTGTCAGGCGGTTATTGCTCTCGCGCGACGAGTCAGGGCCAGGCAGAGGATTGAGTCTTGCAGAGTAGTGATTGCAGAGCCGCTGAATGCCCGTAACCTGCGCCACGGTCAGCGCGCTGCTTAACCGATCGTAAAGCGTCAGCGTATGGGTCAGCGTAACGTCAACCTGGTCGGGAAACAGCAGGTCAACAATCTCATGAGCAATCTGAATAGCGGGTTGTCCGGCCTGCAACAACGGCTGAACAGAAGAGGTTTCCTGCGCTAACCCCAACAAGAACCGATCGTCGATATGCGCTGCTTCAGGAAAAAGCGGGGCAGCCGGAACGGCACGCGGACAGGTCTGGCTCTCGTAAAACCAGTGATCCTGGCCAGTATAGCGGCGTTGTTGCATCATCAGTCCTTTTGCAAAATCTGATGCGGCACATGCGGGACAGAGTCAGTGAACCGGTCGCAGGCCGCAGGGCTGACTTATCCTCGCCCACGGGCAGGTTACGGCAAAAGACCGATCGGTGATAATTAATAGCAATAAGGAATAACGAGGGCGCGGGCGGGGAAGGACAGGGCGAGCAGCGCTCGCCCATGAGGAAACTTATTTTAGTTCCAGTTCGTTCATCGCGGCGATGCTGAAACCGCCGTCGACGTGAACGATCTCGCCGGTGATACCACCCGCCAGATCGGAACACAGGAAGGCCGCAGAGTTACCCACGTCTTCGATGGTCACGGTACGGCGAATCGGGGTTACCGCTTCACAGTGAGCCAGCATCTTACGGAAATCTTTGATGCCTGAAGCCGCCAGCGTACGGATTGGACCGGCAGAAACGGCGTTCACACGCACGCCTTCTGGTCCCATGGCATTGGCCATGTAACGTACGTTTGCTTCCAGAGACGCTTTTGCCAGGCCCATTACGTTGTAGTTAGGGATAGCGCGCTCTGCACCCAGGTAGGACAGCGTCAGCAGCGCTTAGTTGGGGTTCAGCATCGCACGGCACTCTTTTGCCATGGCAACAAAGCTGTAGGCACTGATGTCGTGCGCAATTTTGAAACCTTCGCGGGTTACGGCATTCACGTAATCGCCATCCAGCTGGTCGCTTGGGGCAAAACCAATTGAGTGAACGAAACCGTCAAATTTCGGCCAGGTTTTTGCCAGCTCAGCGAACAGGGACTGGATGCTTTCATCTTCTGCAACATCACATGGCAGTACGATGTCAGAACCCAAATCTTTGGCGAACTTTTCCACACGACCTTTCAGTTTGTCGTTTTGGTAGGTGAAAGCCAGTTCTGCGCCCTGTTTGTGCATCGCCTGTGCAATACCGTAGGCGATGGAAAGTTTACTGGCAACACCAGTAATCAGAATGCGCTTACCGGAAAGAAAACCCATAGCTGTAATCCTTATGGTCATGGTAGTTGGCGGTCGCGTTGTTTAAATAATAGACGACCGACGTTAATCGACGTGCGGATTCTAGCACGTCTGCCTTAAATCAGGAAAACTGCGCACAGTTTTCCACAAAACCCCGAAAAATCAACGCTCGCGTCGCCACGCTTCGGCCGTTAACGCTTCGCCGAAATGGCTGTTGATCAGACGTTTGGTCAGATCATGCAGCGGAGAAGCCAGCACGTCAGCCGTCCCGCCGCGTTCCACGACTTCGCCCTGATGCATGACCAACACTTTGTCGCTGATATGCTTCATCATCCCTAAATGTTGCGTCACGTAGATGTAGGCGATGCCGTGTTTTTCCTGCAGCTCCAGCATCAGGTTGACCAGCTGTGAGCGCATGGTCATATCCAGTGAGGCTAGCGCTTCATCAGCAATAATCACTTTGGGTTGCAGAATTAATGCCCGCGCCAGGCCCAGACGCTGTTTTTGGCCTGGTGCCAGCATATGCGGATAATAACCGGCATGGTCGCGCAGTAATCCCACCTGACGCAGCGTGCCAATGATGCGTTTCTCGCGCGCCTCGGCGTCAAGATCGGTATTCAGGCGCAGCGGCAGCTCCAGAATCTGACTGACGCGCTGCCGGGGATTAAGCGACGTAGAAGGATCCTGGAAAATCATACGGATGCGCTGGCTACGGTAGCCATAATCCCCAAAGCTCAGCGCATGATCGTCAATAATGATTTCCCCCTCCGTTGGGGCAACGGTGCCGCTGAGCATTTTTGCCAGCGTTGATTTGCCGGAGCCATTTTCGCCGATGATCGCCAGCGTCTGCTTCTCCCGCAGCGTGAAGCTCACGGACTTCACCGCCTCGACATGCTGACGGCGAAACAGACCGGTGCGATAACGAAACGTTTTGCTGAGATTGCGCACTTCCAGTAGCGTTTCCATGCTATTGGCCCTCCACGTTGAGCGGAAAATGGCAGGCATAGAGATGCGAACGGGAGCCCGTCAGCCGTGGCGTTTCCACACATTTACGCTGTGCATACGGGCAGCGCGGTCCAAGACGGCAGCCAATGGGCAGGCTTTCGAGCGATGGAATCGCGCCGGATAAGGTATTCAGGCGGCTCTTGTGAGGAAGCGGTCGGCCAAAGTCTGGCATCGCACGAATCAGCGCCTGGGTATACGGATGGTGCGGCGTGGTCATCAGGTCTTCACTCTGCGCCGTTTCCACGGTTTGTCCGCAGTACATAACGTTGATCCTGTCAGCCCAGTGACTCAGGGTACGCAGGTCATGGCTGATCAGCAGAATCGTGGTGGTGTTGTTCTGATTCAGACGGCTCAACAGGCGAAAGATCTGCGCCTGCGTTGTCGGCTCCATAGCGTTGGTCGGCTCGTCGGCAATCAGCAGGCGCGGCTGATTCGCCAGTGCGATGGCAATCATCACTTTCTGACACTCGCCCTCGGTGAGTTCGTAGGGAAAGCTGCGCATGATGTCTTTGTGATCTTTAATACCGACGCGGTGCAGCAGCTCAATGGCGCGGTTTTTTCGCCAGAACCAAAAGCGCTTCATCCACGGTCCTTTGTACGTCCAGCGCGGAATCGCCTGCATCAACTGACGGCCAACACTTTCCGAGGGATCAAGACAGGACTGCGGTTCCTGGAAAATCATCGACACATTGTGACCTACGATGCGGCGACGCTCACGCGGCGACAAACGCAGCAAATCCACGTCATCAAAGACCATACGGTCTGCGGTGACGCGCCAGTTGTCGTTGGTCACGCCAGAAATCGCCTTGGCAACCAGACTTTTGCCCGAGCCCGACTCACCCACCAGACCGCGAATTTCGCCTTCAGTCAGTGATAAATTGATGCGGTCTACCGCTTTGACCGGCCCGTCAGCGGTCATAAATTCAATCGTCAGATTACGAATATCCAGTAACGGCATTATTCCACTCCTGCCTCGACGGCCCGACGAATGCCGTCACCGAGCAGATTAACCATTAACACGCTGACCATCAGCGCGGCACCGGGAAGCATGACAGTCCAGGGCGCAACATACACCAGCTCCAGCGAATCACCCAGCATCGCGCCCCACTCAGGCGAGGGCAACTGCGCACCGAGGTCAAGAAAACCCAGTGCGGCGATATCGAGAATAGCCATCGACAGCGCGCGCGTAATTTCACTGATCAGCATAGGCAAAACGTTAGGCAAAATGGCGTGCCACAAAATATTGATGCTGGTGGCGCCATCCAGGCGAGCCGCAATCACATACTCTTTTTCCAGTTCGTCATGAACGGCGCTGTAGATTTCGCGCACCAGGCGCGGCATCAGCGCCAGCCACACGGCCAGTAATGCGTGCTCCAGGCGCGGCCCCAGAAACGCCACTACGATAATGGCCAGCAAGAGTGAGGGAATGGACAGCAGCGTATCCAGGACATGATTCAGCACCGCAGAACGCACACCGTGCGTCATGCCCGCCACAATCCCCAGCACCAGCGCCCAGAAGGTGGCAAACAGCGTGACGAGAATGGCCGATCCAACCGTGGGGGCCACGCCGTTCAGCAGGCGGCTCAGTAAATCACGCCCCAGATCGTCCGTCCCGAGAAAAAAGGAAACCTCACCGTAGCGCGACCAGGAGGGCGGTAGCAGTTGATAACCCAGAAATTGCTGGTCGATGTTGTAAGGGGCCAGAAAATGGCCGAACAGACACAGCAGCAGCAGTGTGCCAAAGCCGTACAGGCCAATCATCGCCGGCATATCGCCATAAAAATGGTGCCAGCTCTGGCGAAACGCACTGGGCAGGCGTTTTTCGGCGTAGATGTTATCGGACGGCATACCATTCCTTATGTTTCAGCGGATTCAGCGCCGCGCCAACGATGTCAGCGAGCACATTCACCACAATCACCAGTCCACCGGTCACCATTACGCCTGCTGAGATGGCCGCATAGTCCTGCTGACGGATGGCGTTAATCAGCCAGCGCCCCAGGCCAGGCCAGTTAAAAACCATCTCCGTAATCATCGCCAGCGTTAACATGCTGGAGAACTGTAAACCCAGGCGCGGAATGACAGGCGGAAGGGCGTTATGCAGCACATGGCGGCGAATAACGGTAAAGCGCGAGAGTCCGCGGGTCGCCGCAGCTTTAACATAGTTTTTATCGACGACATCGCTGGTGCTGATGCGCAGTAAACGCACAATCTCAGTGGTCGGGGCCATCGCCAGCACGGTCACCGGTAAAATCAGGTGCATCAGCACGCTGATCATCATTTCATGCCGCCACGGTGAGGGGCTGAGCCAGGCATCAACTAAAGCAAAACCGGTTATGTTCTGGACCGGATAGAGCAGATCATAGCGACCGGAAACCGGCAGCCAGCCCAGCGTTAACGAGAAAAACAGGGTAAACAGCAGGGCAAGCCAGAAGACGGGGATCGAAAAACCCAGCAAGGCAAATGCGCTGATAACTTTGTCCTGCCATTTATGACGCAGGGCACCCGCACAAATCCCCAGCGGAATGCCGACGATCAAGGCAAGCGTAAAGGCCATCAGGCACAGCTCCATGGTGGCCGGAAAAACCTCGCGCAGTTGCAGGCCAATTTCCTGACCATTGGTGCTGGATACGCCAAAATCCAGTTGCAGCATGCCTTTAAACCAAAACCACCAGGCATCGAACAGTGAGGCGCCTTCGAGCGGGGCATTCGGTGTGAAGTAGCTCAGGCTGAAACTCACCAGCGAGAGAAAAAACAGCGTAATCACCAGTAACACCAGCCGACGCAAAATATAGATGATCACTTATCGATCCTCCCGCTCATCACGATAAACGCCAGCAAAGGAAGCGTTACCAAACGGACTCAGTACCAGGCCTCTAATATCATGCCGGTAGGCTTGCAGGCGCAAGGATGAAGCCAGCGGCAGGACGGGCAGTTCCTGAGCTAAAATTTGCTGGGCTTTATCATAGTTCTCAATGCGTCCGGACAGCTGTTGCGACAGCAGAGCATTTTTCAGCGTGCTGTCAAACGCAGGCGAGCACCAGTGCGCATAGTTGGTCTGTGAGGCAATCGCCGCGCAGCTCAGCAGGGGACGAAAGAAACTGTCAGGATCGTTACTGTCGGTTGCCCAGCCTGCCAGGGTCAGGTCGTGGTTCATCGCCATCAACTGTGCTTCCTGAAAACGGCCTTCAACCGGCACGATAGTGACGTTAACGCCAATTTGTGCCAGATCGGCCTGAATCAGTTCTGCCGTTTTCAGCGGCGCAGGGTTCCAGGACTGCGAGGCGGCAGGCACCACCAGACGCAGGTGAAGATCGGTCACGCCCGCCGCTTCCAGCGCAGCCCTGGCCTTTTTCGGATCGTAGGCAGTAATGCTGGCATCCGTATCGTAAGCCCAGGAGGCACGCGGCAAAATCGAGGCCGCAGTTTCTGCCGTGCCGTAATAAATCGACTCCATCAGGCGTTCATTATTAATGGCCAGCGCCAGCGCGTGACGCACTTCCGGTCTGTCGAGCGGGGGTTTTCGCGTGTTGAAGGCCAGATAGGCGATGTTCATACCGGGCCGCAATGTCATACGCAGCCGGGGATCGTCGCGCAGAATGGAAATCTGGCTGGCGGCAGGATAGGCCAGCACATCGCACTCACCGGTCAGCAGTTTCGATAACCGGCCGGTGCCGCCCGCGCCAAGATCAATCACCACCTGTTGCAGGCGCGGTACGCCTTTCCAGTAGTAGGGATTGCGGGCCAGGCGAATATATTGCCCACTGCGGTATTCACTCAGCTGAAACGGGCCGGTGCCCACAGGTAGCCGATCCAGCGTTTCCTGATGACCTGTTTTGTCCAGGCTGTCTGCGTATTCCTTCGAGAGGATGGGCGCATAGTGGGTTGCCATGTGCCAGAGAAACGACGCATCAGGGCTGTTCAGGCGAATTTCGACCGTATAGTTATCGATCTTTTTCACGCTCTGCACGGCGTCAGCGAACTGCAGGCTGTCGAAATAGGGATAATAGCCGCCATTAACGTCATGCCAGGGATGTTTACGGTCAAACATGCGCGCAAAGCTAAAGACCACATCGTCGGCATTCAACGTGCGGGTAGGCGTAAAGTTTGAGGTGTGCTGAAACTGCACACCGTGACGCAAGTGAAAGCGATAGGTCGCGCCGTTATCACGTACATCCCAGCTGTCGGCCAGGTCAGCCTGTAAACGATAGGTATAAGGATCGACATCAAGCAGGCGGTCATAGAGCTGCGCCGCCAGTGTGTCCACCGTTAAACCACTACTGGCCATCTGCGGGTTAAACGTGTTTAGCGTCCCGTTGACGCAATAGACAAAACCGCTTTGACGAATATCCGTGGCAGGTGCGGGCGCAGACCACACAGGTGCGCTCAACATGCTGAGACTCAGCAACAGCGAAGGCATTAGTTTTAACATAGAACTCAACGATTCTCGGGCATTGGGCAAAGTGTATCGCAAAGCGCGCGTGGTCCCAACTCTGCGTCATCGATTGCCGACGATTCGTACAGCAGGTGTAAACGACCCGCGCAAAAAGGCGCAGCGTTGGTGTGGAGATGAGAAAAATTCTCAATAACACTTTACAGATGCAAACAGGAATGATTATTATTCAGTTGCACTTCGACGGGGCTCTACCGAAGAAGAGCACGACATTGCTCACATTGCTTTCAGTTGCCCGCTTCGGCGGGCCCTTTTTTTACCCGCCTGAATGCATTACAGCATGCTCCGGCACGTTGTCAGCTTCTGTACGTATATAAAAGCCCGCTAATGTTGTCCGTCGCGCGCCTGAATACCGTGTTTTTTCATGATGGCACGAAGTTGATGATAGGTGACGCCCAGTAAGCTGGCCGCCCGGCGCTGATTATACTTTGCCTGTTGCAGGCTGATTTCCACCACGTCACGTTCCTGCTGATTCTGCCACTGGCGCAGATCAAGCGGAAGTGAAGGCAGGGCGGTTGGCGACTCGGTAGCAGGCAAGGGGGCGGCCCTGTCTGCGGGTTCACTGCGGCGGGCAAACGGGTTAATGATGATTTCATCCAGCGCGGTATCGCTGGTGTTATGGCGATAGACGGATCGTTCGACCACGTTTTTCAGCTCGCGCACGTTGCCCGGCCAGTGATGCTCAAGCAAGGTTTGCTGTGCGCGGGGCGTAAAGCCGGGAAACAACGGCAGTTTGAGCTCCCGACACATCTGTATAGCAAAATGGTCAGCCATGACCAGAATGTCGCTGCGGCGCTCCCGAAGCGGCGGCAACTGCACCACATCAAAGGCCAGGCGATCCAGCAGATCGGCCCGAAACTTACCGGCTTCGGCCAGCGCGGGTAAATCTTCATTGGTGGCGCAGATCAGGCGCACATTAACCTGAAAAACATGGTTTCCGCCCACGCGTTCCAGTTGGCCGTATTCAATTACCCGCAACAGTTTTTCCTGAACCAGCATGGGGGCTGTCGCCAGTTCATCAAGAAACAAGGTGCCGCCATCCGCGCGCTCAAAGCGGCCCAGATGACGTTTTTGCGCACCGGTAAAGGCACCTGCCTCATGGCCAAAAAGCTCAGAATCAAGCAGATTCTCGTTCAGCGCCGCACAGTTAAGAGAGACAAAAGGGCCCTGCCAGCGGTCAGAAAGGTAGTGCAGACGGCTGGCAATCAGCTCTTTACCTGTCCCGCGCTCGCCCACCACCAGCACAGGCTTCTCCAGCGGCGCGAGCTTTGACACCTGCTCCAGCACTTCCAGAAAGTTATTTGATTCGCCCAGCAAATTGTCGTTGTTCACAGACATGATGAATTTCGCCACTGATTAATCAATTTAACTATATTAGGTCAGGCAAAAAAAACTGCCAGCTTATTATCGTAATTAAAATCAATAAGATAAAAATTGGCACGCATCTTGAATTAGTCCTCACCAGCAAGCTAAAACTATGACCATCAAGAGGAGCATCATTATGGGTATTTTTTCTCGTTTCGCTGACATCGTTAATGCCAACATCAATTCACTGCTGGAACGCGCAGAGGATCCGCAGAAACTGGTGCGCCTGATGATTCAGGAGATGGAAGATACGCTGGTCGAGGTGCGTTCGACGTCAGCCCGCGCGCTGGCCGAAAAGAAACAGCTGTCACGCCGTATCGAGCAGGCTGAGCTGCAGCAGGCTGAATGGCAGGAAAAAGCAGAACTGGCGATTCGCAAAGATAAAGAAGATCTGGCCCGTTCTGCGCTTATCGAAAAACAGAAGCTGACCGATCTGATCGCCTCGCTCAAGCGCGAAGTCGAACAGGTTGACGAAACGCTGACGCGCATGAAAGGTGAGATTGCTGAGCTGGAGAAAAAACTGAGCGAGACCCGCGCGCGTCAGCAGGCGTTGACGCTGCGCCATCAGGCCGCCTCGTCATCCCGTGATGTCCGCCGTCAGCTGGACAGTGGTAAAATTGATGAAGCCATGGCGCGTTTCGAATCGTTTGAACGCCGAATCGATCATATGGAAGCGGAAGCGGAGAGCCACGGTTTTGGTAAACCTAAAACCCTGGATCAGCAGTTTACTGAGCTGAAAGCCGATGACGAAATCAGTCAGCAACTGAATGCGCTGAAAGCCAAAATGAACCGCAGCGAATAAACCGCCGCTGACAGTAGGAAAGGATTAAGGAGAGTCAATGAGCGCACTATTTTTGGCGATACCTCTTACAATATTTGTGCTGTTCGTGGCCCCCGTCTGGCTGTGGTTACACTACAGTAACAAGCGCAGCGGCGGAGCGGAGCTGTCACAGAGTCAGATGCAGCGTCTGCAACAGGTGACCCGGGATGCTCAGCGCATGCGCGAACGCATTGATGCGTTAGAAGCGATCCTGGATGCAGAACATCCTAACTGGAGGCAGCCATGATAAGAGGCCGTAAATTATGGCGTAAGCCTGACGAAGGAAAGCTGATGGGCGTCTGTGCCGGGCTGGCTGAGTATCTGGATGTGCCGGTGCGGCTGCTGCGTATCATTGTGGTGTTATCGCTGTTCTTTGGGCTGTTTGTGTTTACCGTGATCGCTTACTTTGCGCTGGGTTTTGTGCTGGACGTAAAACCTGCTGGCGTGGACAACGGTGAAGCTCAGCCCACAGCCAGCGAACTGCTTGACCAACTGGAAACCGCACTGCAAAAGGATGAGCGTAATGTTCGCGATATAGAACGTTACGTCACCTCTGAAACGTTTAGTGTGCGCAGTCGTTTCCGTCAGATTTAATTATCGTCTGCTACGGGCCAGACCGGCCCGTCTGCTGATGACCGAGAGGTATTCATGACCGTTTCGCGCGCAGCAACGTTTCGCCATCGTGCCACACCTGCATTGAAGTCAGCCGCCAGATTCATCATTATCAATGCTGTTACTTACGGGCCTGCCGGTGTAACCGGCTGGGCCGTCAAATCGGTGGCGCGCCGTCCACTGCGCATTTTGCTTGGCCTGGCGCTTGAGCCGCTATTGAAACGCGTGATGAACCGGGTAGCGTCGCGCTTCATCAGGGAAAACGATGAAAAGACTGCAAACTGAACTGATAGCATTAATGAATCGCGGCGTCGACCGCCACCTTCGCCTGGCGGTCACCGGTCTCAGCCGCAGTGGTAAAACAGCTTTTATCACCTCGCTGGTCAACCAACTTCTTTCTGTCCACAGCGGCGCTCGTTTGCCGCTGTTTTCCGTTGTGCGTGATGAACGCCTGTTAGGGGTGAAACGCGTGCCGCAACGTGACATGGGCACGGCCCGTTTCACCTATGATGAAGGGCTGGCGCAGCTTTACGGTTCACCACCTGCCTGGCCCACGCCCACGCGTGGCGTCAGCGAAATGCGCCTGGCGTTACGTTACCGTCCGCATGACTCGCTGCTGCGTCATCTGAAAGAGACCGCCACGCTCTATCTTGAAATCGTTGATTACCCCGGCGAATGGTTGCTTGATCTGCCAATGCTGGCACAGGATTACCTGACCTGGTCACGCCAGATGAACGGCTTGTTGCAGGGCGATCGCGCCCTGTGGGCGCAACCCTGGCGCGACCTGTCTCAGCGCCTCGATCCGCTGGCACCGGCTGACGAGAACCGTTTAGCCGACATTGCCGAGGCCTGGACTGACTACCTGCATCGCTGCAAAGCCGAAGGATTACACTTTATCCAGCCAGGCCGCTTCGTGCTGCCCGGCGATATGGCGGGCGCGCCCGCACTACAGTTTTTTCCGTGGCCTACTGCTGACGATGCCCAGGCGGCGAAACTGGCGCAGGCGGACAAAGGCAGCAATTTCGCCATGCTGCAACAGCGGTTTCATTACTACTGCCAGCATGTTGTTAAAGGATTCTATAAAAACCATTTCGTACGCTTTGACCGCCAGATTGTGCTGGTGGACTGCCTGCAACCGCTTAACAGCGGCCCGCAGGCCTTTAACGATATGCGGTTAGCCCTTACGCAGCTTATGCAGAGTTTTCACTACGGTCAGCGCACGCTGTTTCGCCGTCTCTTTTCGCCGGTGATCGATAAGCTGCTGTTCGCCGCCACCAAAGCCGATCACATTACCCACGACCAGCACGGCAATATGGTGTCCCTGTTACAGCAACTGGTGCAGGATGCCTGGCAAAATGCCGCGTTTGAAGGTATCAGCATGGACTGTATTGGTCTGGCTTCGGTACAGGCGACCCAGAGTGGACAGGTTGATCATCAGGGTGAAAAAATCCCCGCGTTGCGCGGGCACCGCTTAGCGGATGGCGAGGCACTGACGGTCTATCCGGGTGAAGTTCCCCCGCGCCTCCCGGGGGCGGCGTTCTGGCAACAACAGGGTTTTCAGTTTGAGCAGTTTCGCCCACAGCAACTGGATATCGATCGTCCTCTGCCGCACATCCGCATGGATGCGGCACTGGAGTTTTTACTGGGAGATAAATTGCGATGAGCGATCCGTTAAAGCCGCGTATTGATTTTGCCACGCCGCTGAACGACAAGCCGAATGACGTGTTGCGTCCGGCGCAAACCTTCGACGCGGAAGCCCGGAACGCGTTTTTAGCCGTTGCAGAAAGCGAGACGGCGGTGGAAGAGGGAAGCGCAGGGGAGCGCGCCGTCGAAGCGGCCCTGAAACCCAAACGCAGTTTGTGGCGCAACATGGTCGGTGCGGGCTGGGCCTGTTTGGGATCAGCATCGTGGCGCAGGGCGTGCAGTGGAGCCACAACGCCTGGCTGGCGCACGACTGGTTTGCGCTGGGCAGCGGGATGGCCGGGGGACTGATCGTGGCCGCGGGTGTCGGCGCGTTAACCCGCGAGTGGCGACGACTGTATCAGCTGCGTCAGCGTGCAGAAGAGCGCGATCTGGGTCGGGAACTGCTTAACAGCCACAGCGTGGGTAAAGGGCGGGATTTTTGCGAAAAACTGGCTCGCCAGGCCGAACTCGATCAGGCGCATCCTGCGTTACAACGTTGGCATGCTTCGCTCCATGAAACCCATAATGACGGTGAAACCGTGCGGTTGTATGCCCAACTGGTGCAGCCGGTGCTCGATCGCCAGGCCCGGCGGGAAATCAGTCGTCATGCCGCAGAATCCGCCCTGATGATTGCAGTGAGCCCGCTGGCGCTGGTCTATATGGCCTTTATTGCCTGGCGCAATATCAGGCTGGTCAACCGTATTGCCGCTATTTACGGTATTGAACTGGGCTACTTTAGCCGACTGCGCCTGTTCCGGCTGGTGCTGCTGAATATGGCATTTGCCGGCGCGTCTGAGCTGGTGCGTGAAGTGGGCATGGACTGGATGTCCCAGGATATCGCGGCGCGCCTGTCCGCCCGTGCCGCGCAGGGCATTGGCGCAGGCCTGCTGACCGCGCGTCTTGGCATTAAAGCCATGGAGCTGTGTCGGCCGTTACCCTGGCTGGAAAACGACAAACCCCGCCT
>Ga0058701_10000655_pt1 | contig 23221 bp, 15 predicted proteins | sample AgamicOrMae_FD_97039 | JGI IMG/M metagenome (GOLD analysis project Ga0058701, IMG submission 97039) | Agave microbial communities from Guanajuato, Mexico - Or.Ma.e | ecosystem: Host-associated > Plants > Phyllosphere > Phylloplane/Leaf | place: Guanajuato, Mexico | collected 2012-06-04 | reverse complement strand
CTTTGCCACTCCATCGCATTTGTTCCCTCAATGTCGAAATTAGCTTGCTAGAGGGAATCATGCGTCGTTTAGAAATGTATCAGAAACGTGGGTGTTGCCGCTTTGACTTAATGCATGGCGACTGCTTTTCGCTTGCCACCCAGCGGGCTAACAACACGATAAGTCAAGTTTGAACCAGCAATTTAGACGGCATATATTATTCTCTTTCAGGAGAGAATGCAGCAAGTTGATGGCATTTCTCCCAGCAACACTGTGAGTATGTTGTCTAAAATGTAGCATGCTTCGTTTTGAGAAATAGTTAAGAAGTAAGAATTTCACGAGAAAAACTTGACAATTCGTTTGAAGTCGACGTGACAAAGGAGTGCTTTGCTAAAATGCCTAACAAACTGATTTTCCCTAACCCGCTTGCTTTTTACCCTTTCATGCACGTAATCGCGTTATGAGATACGTGGTGTCCTCGCGTCAGCATTGCGCTAAAAAATTGTTTTCTCTATTTGCAGGCTACTCCTAAGGACCGGGAGAACAGGCTCTGTACAATGAACAAGGTTAGTAAATTTAAATTTTTCGTTTGACTTGCGGTGGCGACAGAAGCAAGTATTGAAGCCAAAAATGTTTTAGATGAGAAGTTAGCGTTGAGAGGAATTTTTGTTGCCCGAATCTGCGTAAATCCGTGGGGAAATTTGATACAAAGCTCGTCGCCACCGTTAAATAACTTCATGTGATTTTGGACGTATTGATTTGTTTGAGATTTCTCTTTGTGTTCTTTTCTTGGCCTTTTTTTCCCCCATGAAAGTTCATTTCATTGTGTATTTCTGTTCATGTTGATGCATGCAGTCAAGGTCCTTCAACATTATCTGTTATTATTTTTTTTTTAATATTTTTTTTGTCTATCATAATGTTATCCAAGCTCTGAAATGGAAATCAACGTAATTACAATTGGGGAACTCAGGGTGTCTGCCAACTCTTGAATCCTGGAAAAGCCTTTAATGAAAATTGCCCTTGAAAAACCCGTGGAAAAGCTTTGAATTATGTAAATCACACTTATATTAATCATTTTTCAACTTATTTATTTTTTCACCGTAAAATGATGCCGCTTTCCAATAGTCGCTCAAGTTTGCTTTTCTAATTAGAAAACATCCTTGAAAAGGGCAATGTTAACCTAGAAAACCTTAAAATTAGCTTTGAATAGTTTTTTGAAAAATGCTACCCTCGCCTGATACCCTCCTGGTTTGTGATTGTTCCGTGAGTTACCCTTAGCGTTACCCTTGAGTTGTGTGTGCCCTGTGCACGGTGTAGTGGTAGTGGGAGGAGTTTGGTGTTTTAACTGTTTGCGTGAACTTGTCCCTTAGGAAGTTGTAAATGTGGGTGCGCAGGAGGGGTCCCAGAAGGCGGCGGAGGTGAAGGAGCCACCGCCGCTGGACGAGCCGTACATTGAGCCCGTGAACGGGGTGGTGCAACCTCCCGTGAAACCGCCTCCCCACCGGCCTGGCCGACAAACCAACCAGCTCCAGTTCCTACAGAAAATGGTGCTCAAAGCCATCATCAAGCACCATTTCGCCTGGCCTTTCGCCCAGCCTGTTGATGCCAAGAAGTTAAATCTACCGGTAAGTAGCTCATTTCTCTCGACCAATTTCCGCCAAACCGTTGATCAAACGGGAAAGTGGGTTTAAACGACTTGACTTGAGAGGGTGGGCTACGGCTCAGTGGGGAAAGTTAGATCTTAGGAAGATTAGGTATAGCCGCTATGTTTTCGATGAAATCTTTGGCCATCAGCAGGCACACCGGTGACTCGGCCATCCTCAAGAGAGACTTGACGTCCACGTAGCGGTGGCGCATCTGTTTAGGAAATTTGAAAGGCTTGTGATGGGTGAGTCGATTGCTAAAAGCGAGTGTGTTTGTTGCAGGACTACCACAAGATCATCACAAAGCCTATGGATCTTGGCACCATCAGGAAGCGTTTGGAAAACAACTACTATTGGTGCGGCAAGGAATGCATCAATGACTTCACCACCATGTTCTCCAACTGCTATAGGTACAACAAACCCGGCGAGGACGTGGTAGTAATGGCTCAAGCTCTGGAGAAAATCTTCTTGACAAAGGTGAGCGAGCGTTGGTCGTGTTGAAGAGTTGGAGTGGAAGAGGGACGTGGTGCTGATGGTGGATGTGATGTGGTTGCAGGTGGCTGCGATGCCCAAGGAAGAGGTGGAGCTGGAGGTGGGCGTGAAGAGCACCGGCAAGGGGAAGAAGCCGAGGGCGGCGGCCCCGGCGGGCGCCCCGCTGGCCGGCGCCCCGGGGGCGGGGGCGGCCCCGGGGGCGGCCCCGGTTGCGCCGGGGGCCCTCCCGGTGGGCGTGGCAGCGGCGGGCGCCCCCGGCGCCGGGGGCCGCCCCGCCGCCGCGGGCACAGTGACGTCGAGCGTGCCCGTGACGCCCGGCGTCCCCAACTCGCTTCAGAAGAACTCCGCCGTCACTGTCACACCTGTTGGAAGTAGTACAAACTCCCGAGTACCTGTCGGTGGCGCCGCGCCGGCCACGGTGCCGGGCAGCACGGCCACCACGACTGTGCCCACCGCGCACCCGCTCGGCACCCACAACCTGCCCAAACAGGTCGCCCCGCCGCCACCCGGCGGCGTACCTTACCACGCTCAACCTGCCATAACGAACCCCGCCCTATCGTCAGTACCGGCTGGCCCTGTCCTGGCGGGCAAGGGAGTGGGCGCACCTCCTGTCATACCACCGGCGCAGCCTGCCAAAGTTAAAAAGGGCGTTAAGAGAAAGGCGGACACCACGACCCCGACGACGAGCGCCCTGGACCCCATCTACCCCCCGCTGGACGCCAAGTCTGCGAAAATCGCTTCAAGAAGAGAGTCAGGGAGACAAATCAAAAAGGTGCGTTGACTCGTCGCCTTTCGCCCTCACCTAAGGGCCTCCCACCACAACAGAACAGTCCGGGCCCTTATTCTGCCATTTCTCTTTTTCTTTTTCTTAGCCGCAAAGGCAGTCAGAAGATGGCGTACCGTTCACACAAGCCGCTCTACCTCCAATGCCCGGTATGGGAGCAGGCCAAGTAAGTTTCGCATCTCTGCTCATGGTTTCTCGATCAAGGAGCCGAAACTAACTTTGAACCTCTTGATTCGCAGCCTCAACTTGGCAGTAAGTTAAAAGAAAAACCTTCGGAAGGTCTTAAACAGTGCAATGAAATCCTAAAAGAACTTTTCTCGAAAAAGCACTCGGTAAGTTTGGAAGGAGGCGAAAGTCAAGTTGAAACTCGCGGCGGCGTCGTATTCGTGCGATTTTACTGAGTATTGTGCTTCCGCAGGGTTACGCATGGCCTTTCTACAAACCTGTAGATGCCGAGCTATTAGGACTCCATGATTACCATCAAATTATCAAGAAACCTATGGATCTTGGAACTGTTAAGGTAAGCAAGGCTGCGGCTCGCCCTCGAACGGTTGGCGCTGCTATCTTACGGCAACTGAGCAATGTCCTGTTGGTGTGCTTGCAGCAAAAAATGGACAATAGGGAATATCAAACTCCCGCGGAATTCGCAGCGGATGTGAGATTAATACTAGCCAACTGTTATAAGTACAACCCTCCAGACCACGACGTCGTCGCCATGGCCAAGAAAGTAGAAGAGGTGTTTGAAGCTAGGTTCTCCCGAATCCCGGCGGACGCCAGAGGATCTCAGGGTGTCTCTCAGAGCATGGAAAAATCGTCATCGAGTGAATCGGAAAGCGGTTCAGATTCCGAGTCTTCCAGTGATGGGGACACCGAGGCGGAGCGGGCGCGGAAGGTGCTTATGCTTCAAGAACAGGTGAGCTAACCTCTACAATCAAAAGGTTAATTTTATTCACTATTTACGCAGAGTCCACGTCAGAATCAGGAAGACAGGATGTCGAGCGACCGGGAATCTGCCGGGAATTTGAATGACCTGGGGAAAAACCGGGATATTTCAGGGGATGGGGGCATTCGATAGAGCCAAAAACCACAAGCGCCAACGCCGCAAACTCCAAAGCTCGTAACCGCCAAATGATAGGTAGACCTGTCATTTTATAGGTTTGGTCAAGTTGGTTTAGGTTATGTTAGGTTTGTGTAGCGGTTATGAACTTATGCCTTTGCGATTTTTCTCGTTTTGCGGTTAAGGATTGGCGCTTGCGACGTTGGCGTTTATGCTTTTTGGTGCTTATGACAGCTAACCCTGGGAATTTCGCAAAAAATGGAAAATCCGGGAATTCCTATTCAGTTATGTTGTTTTTGAAAAAGAGAAATCGCGAAGTCCGTTTTTGCCTTTTTTTTTAAAGTAAAAACAAAACCCTTTGTTTTAAAACACTTTCAATCACAAATTATAGCTCCAAAACTGTATTTCTTGGAAGAGGGGGAGGGTCCAATTGGAAGAGAAGTTTTATTTAAGTTTGAAGTTGCTAGTAAAGTTTCGGAAATTTTCGGAAAAAGAGATCCGGAAAAACCGGGAATTCGAAAATGGAAAATAAGTAGACACCCTGAAAGGCCTGTTACAGTTTTGAGCTTTGAAAATGGTGTGGTTGTCGACACTCGTTGTTTACGTTTCAGCTTCTCGCCATGCAAGAGCAGATGCGAAAGCTCGTGGAAGAGACCGTTCCGAAGAAGAAGAAAAAGAAGAAGGACAAGGACTTGGACGGCAAGAGAAAAAAGACACTCGGAGGGAAGCACGGCGTTGTGGGTGATATGAAGGGCGTGGGGATGGGCGTCGGCGGGGGGTATGTGAACGACGCCCTGGCGGCCGCGTTAGGGGTGGACATGAAAGCCAGTGTGGACGTGAAGCCTGTGCTGAATCGGTTACCTGGCCCGGGGGCGGCCCTGGCGCCCTCAAAGACTCCCAAGGGGAAGGGGACCCGGGGCGCGGGCAAGGTGGCGGGGGCGGCGGGCGCGGCAGGGGCGGCGGGCGCGGCGGCCGGCCAGAAGAGGCCCAAGGCCAACTCGAGGACGGCCAATTCCAAGAAGAAGGCGAGCAACCAAGTGCCAACGGCCACCTTTGACTCGGAGGACGAAGACAACGCCAAGCCCATGTCCTATGACGAGAAACGCCAACTCAGTCTTGATATTAATAAACTGCCAGGTGAGTCTTGCCTGCGTCTGCTATCCATCGTCAAACCACACTAACACAACTTGCCGCCCTCGATTTCCTTGGAACTTTCACAACTTATATAAAATTATATGAAAAAATACCCAAGCCCTAAACTTGCTGCCTGAATGCTTTCTTTCAACCTTGAAAACAGCGTTAAAATTGAACAAAAAATATTTTTTTTTTCGACATTATTAAAATCCAATGAGTATTCCTTGGAGAACACCTAAAAGTTGCGCCTTAGGCTGAGATTTTGAGGATTTTGCGATATTTCCAGCCGTTTCCAAGATATGCGCAATTTTTCCTGTTTATACGTTTTTGGTTCAATTTTTAACGCGGTTTTTAATGTAGAAAAAGTGCATTAGGGCAGCAAGTTTTGGGCTTGGGTATCTTTTCACTCAACTATTTTGAAGTTCTGAAAGTTTCAAGAACACCGGAGGCGGCAAGTTGAAGTACTCCCCTTGTAAGTTGATTTTTCAGCGCAGGGAAATCATGTTTTTCCTCGAGCTGCGCTCTTAATTAGTGGAACCTCTTTTATACGACCTTCACACGACGTTTTTCTTCGGTCGCGGCAAAAACTGCACAAATCATCTCGAACCTCCGTTGTAGGACGTTCCTGGTCGGTCCCCTATACATCGTAAAAAAGATGTTCCACTTCATGCGAGTCAGGAAAATTTCGCCCCTTAACGCATTCACTGCGGAAGTATTACGGCCCTGAAAACGTATTAGAAACCTTTGTCGTTCAGTTAAAAAAAAATCTCTTCATTCTCCTTACCCTTAATTTCGTTGACGTAGCTTTTTCTGCTCAACTTTTACGCTCGACATTAGGCTCGAGACTTTTTAGAACTTGCTCTGTAAATTGCAGATACTGTCTTTTCCTTTGTGGTGCCCCTATCCTTGCCGAACTAAGCGGAGATACGCCGAGCGCATCCAATCTGATTTATCCTTTTCCATCGTCATCCAAGTCTCGTGTCATTTACTTAAGTCACGAGTCTTGCTGCGCTACCGCTCGGTTAGGTTAACCCATACTTGCCCAAAGTATTTGAAGTGAAATTTAGCTTAAGAGATTTTTTAAGGATTTTCTCCATTATGCAATTGTAAGCTTTGGAAAATGCCTAAATTATTAAATTTCAGGTTTTCAGAGGGGTGATATTTTTTAAATTGTGACAATACTGCACTAAAAAGATCTCTAAACATTTTTTTTCTGTTGCCCAGCGGCATCGTTGGGCGTTAGTGGGTTAACGTAGGTTGAATGAGTTGTGGTGTGCTCCTCGGGTGCTTCACTCGGCGATCAAAGGTGGAACTCTATAGACGCAAAATCGATTTCTCATCTACGAGGCATCGAAAAGAAAGTTTCTCGGTTTTGAAACCAGCATTTCTTTGATCCGCAGCCAATTTTTCTCAATGTATCATTTCTTTTTTTTTTTGTTCCCTCGAAATTTGTGTAAATACGCCTTGAATATTGTTTAGCATTTTTGTGAAATACTTGCGCAGTTTAGATCGGTCCTCAGTGAAGCACATGCTCTCCGCACTTTCCGTAGACGTGGCGTCCTGAAGAAAGTAGCGCGGGAAATGTCAGGGTTGTTATTCTTGTGCAGGTGACAAGTTGGGAAAAGTGGTTCACATCATCCAATCGAGAGAACCCTCGCTTCGAGACTCGAACCCTGACGAGATCGAGATCGACTTCGAGACGTTGAAGCCCTCGACGCTTCGAGAGTTGGAGAGCTACGTCGCGGGATGCCTCCGAAAAAAGCCACGTAAGCAATACTGTAAGTTGATTAACACCACCAAATTAAACGTTCCAGTCTGCCTCAATTTATTTTTTGATTTAGTCATTGTCTCCGTAAAAGCAGGAGTGCCTACTTCCACAGGGGCAGCGACTGCTCATCTGGACTGTGCATTCTGTTCGCTTGTTTCTGCGAAGTCTAGTTGAAATTAGTCTTCTGTCTCTCTCGCGGTCTACGCGTCTGGCTGAACTGAAGAATTCTGTCTCTTTTCATCTCCTCTCCTGCCTATTCGTGCAGACGTGCTCAGACGTGACGAGAGAAGTCTTCGTAATAACTTATCAGTAAACATTTTCAGGTCTTTTTTTTCCGATTTCCGACAAATTAACCTAGCTCAGATTAAGCGTCATTTGATGGAAAATCACGCAGTTTCGGAGGGAAGGGCCAGTTGCGTTTTCAAGAGCCGTAATCTTAAGTAAGCTTGAGGAACCGTTCGTTTCGAGTCACGATCGTACTTTTAAGACCGATACAATAGAAAAACAACTACTTTTCTATTCTCTCGGCCCTTCGTGATCTCCTCACAACTCACTCTTTGCGATAAAAATTTTTTCCTAGCATAGCTGTCGCTTCCCATACACGGGTTGTTTACTTTCTTTCCCAGCATATTAATGAGTAAATGGCAGCAATAGTACTATAAGTGGCAAAAGTATTGCTCCGTCTTAAATATTTCAAACCTCTCTAACTTTAAAATGAAAGGAGATGCGACAGAGAAACACTCTATCAGGTCGACAGATCAAATATTTATTGAATTCATTTCGTGTTCATTTGTTGCAACTCTTTCCGTTCCCAAGTTATGCAGGTTTGAAAAAATAGAGGGAGCAATACCTTTGCCTTTGGTGGTACAAAGTTGATACGAATCGAAGCATCAAATATTTAAAACTCTTAATCTTGGAAAATTTGGAATTTCCTCGGATATGGCTGATAATTTAACCGTGATCAGTGAGCGAGAACGGGGAATCGGAAGATCACCTGCGAATGTGGTCTTACTAGCGTCATTCTAACTTAGATGCATTTTGCCTGACTGTAGTTGTATGCCAAAATCGATTGTAGATTGATCGAGTCGTTAACGTTAATAGATGTTCAATTTGTGACCGTCGAAAGCAACATGCAGAATAACCATTTGATAATTCACGTAGCGTGAGTGTGATTACGAGTGATTCACCGTGTGTTCATGGCAATCTCAGCTGATGTGTTGGCCACCAAGAGACAAGCATCGTTGGCCGAAAACTAATTATCCTCTTTTTGAACTAACGTGCTACAAGTTTTGAGGAAGACCCTTCGATTTTTGATCGATTGAGATGACGGCCACCGATGCCAAAAGCAGACTGGAGTGTGTTTGGTGTGGTGGCTGGGCTGTGTTGGTGGATGGTGTGCTAACTGCATGGTCTGACTGTTTGGGTTTCACTCTACTCTAATATCGGAGTCAATAGAATTGGCTAACCTACTGGTGTTCAAGGGATGCTCTGAAAATTTGTCCGTAAAGAATGCTAATTTTTTTCCAAACCGCTCAACTTTTCTTTATTTTTTTTTTAAGTTTGCTCTTTATGACTTAACGTCCACGAAGCGGTGCGCGCCCCTCATAATCTTGTTAAGTATACATTTAGGGATGTTTAGAACAGCCTGTATAAACGATGTTTGATGATTTGTGAATGATTATTTTAATTTTAGCTAGCACCCGTGTTGTAGACATTGTTTCGTGTTATTTTTGCATGATTTACGAAAATTGCCTTTTCTTGAACGTAATGATTTCTATTTTTCCAATTAAGACTCGCTGACCCTAAATTCGGGGACACGATTTGGCAATTTTTCTCAGAGGGAGGAGGTTGTTCGTATGGAGACTTCGTGTGTGTGTACCTTTGGATGAAGGTTGATAGAGAAGTCCTTCGCTTTAACTTAGTTGCAACGAGATAACTGTATCATAAACCACCCGTAGTTATTCTTTGCGTCGAATCAACGTATCGCTTTCAGGATATTGCCATCTTTTGTCTGATTATGGGCCTCACCCACAGGAACATCTTCACTTTCTAAAGTAGAGAAGTTTGCCTTTTCGGTCTTAATTTTGGAGGTTTTGTCAAAATGGTCCACTGTGGCGGTTCGTCTCGGAGATCGTTTGAATCGAAGTTAACCACTCGGTTAACCCGGATATTGAATCGAGGGAACTGTTTCATTATACTGTAGACCGTTTGAATGTTGTTTGCCTGTTAAGAGAGTAACGTTTCACACGCCACGGTCTTTAAGACGTGAAGCCGTTACAGATATTAAAACAGGGTTGCTTGCACCACGGTGGAGGTTTCCTGAATAACAAAGCTTACCTGCACGTAAACATAAACCCCTCTGCATGTCTGTGTATAAGCATGAAGCCCAGCCACTCTGTGTTAAACATGTCTTGAAATCGTCTCTTAGTTTTAGTGCTAACCGTATCGATAAAATCAGGAAGTATTACTGTATGTTTTCATCTCGAAAAAGTATTTTAGCACGTTTTATCTTCCAAACCAGGCCCATGTTTGAGACCTCTTTTTTTTTCAGCTAAAAGTAAAAAAGTGCTTCTAGGTACATCGTTAAAATTAAAGCTGCTGTGAAATGTCGCTTGTCTATTGTATTCACAAAGAGGTTCTCCGGGTAGAAATGACTTTCATATTGCTTTGCTGTGGTGTCCGCGAAAGGATTGAGATCAGTGTTGCCAGGTTCCTCAATTTCGTAAAATTTAATCGCGTCTAACTTTTTAACCATTAAAGATAACCTATCATGTCGGGTATGTTTTGGATCGCTCTCGAGGTGAGCATTCCAAGAATAGGATTCAACAGCATCTTATCTTAAACGGTTAAAAAGTTAGACGCGTATAAATTTGACGGAGTCGCGGAATCTGACAACACTGAGTGAGATATAACTATCCAATCTGGACTGAACTGCGTGCTCATAATTTTGGGCTATTGTTGAGTGGCGTTGAAGCTGGCACGAACAGTTTTCACCGCGTCATTCTACTTTAACCCGAAATTTTGTGTACCAAGCCTATCAGATTCGAGGAGGTAGTTCTCAATGGGATACTTGACCAATTTTAATCGAGATAACCATCAGAAAGAGCTCATAAAACGACAAAGAAAAGACTAGATACAGTCAGCCGATGATCGCCCGTAAATCGAGTTCAAAGTTGCCTGTGACATAGAATCCGTAAATTTTGCCGAATTCCACGGATTGTATGACGTCACAGGCAACTTTGAACTCAATTTCCTGGAGATCGGCTGACTAGGTGCTGCTTTTGACTTTTCTTCGTCATTTTCTGCTGGCTATCTCGATGAAAATTGGTCAAATACCCCATTCTTCGTAAGCAAATTTTTTTTTAGAAAAAAAATTAACCCCTCGGGGTTGGGGTTGCCTTATTGTCGGTCGCTTAGTTCGGACGCTTTCTGTTGAGCTGTCGAGATTTGGGCTCCCGGCTAAGCATCGTTTGTTTGGTAATTTTGATTACAGACAAAAAGATGTCAGGGAAGTCTAAGGACGAACAAATAGCGGAAAAGAAGCAGGAGCTGGAAAAGAGGCTTCAGGACGTGACGGGTCAACTTGGACATAATACCAAGAAGGGCCCCAAGAAAGGTGAGTGGAGGGCCACCTGTTGGAGTGTGGGTCGACCCGCTGCGGCACACATGTTATTGGGATGGGTGCGGGTGCCAGAATGTTGTGTACACATGAATAGCAATACCGATCCCAGCTGGGCGCTTGTAGCTATGTGTTTGTTTTTGTAACAAAAATGTGTGGTGGAAACAATGGGAAATGTTTTCATGTCGTCTTCCTAAATGCGGTCTTACGAATTTTAAATCTACAGGGCTTCCGTTATCAAGGATTATGAAAACTCAGATTACTTTTTTTTCTTTTAACTTTGGTTATCGTTTTTGTAGTTTCTGTAAATTTGAGCGGCGGTACTTTTTCACCTCTTGTGTTCCACTGTGTTTTGATCTGTCATTATGAGGATGAAGGACTTACATCCGCTTAGGTCACTTTTACCAAGGTTAGATGCTTCTCGCCGAGCGGTTGCGAAGCGCGGAATCGGCCTAGGTGACTATAATGTTAGGTTAGCCAAGACTTTAAGTGCCTTGTGCCAACTCTGCTGTGGCTCCGCACGGCTACTAAAAGTGGAACATTAGTGGTAAATTTGACCTTAAAAACAAGTTTCGAACCTTTCCAGGGTGTTTGGCAACATTTGAATCCTCGAAAACTGTAAAAAGCCTTGAATGAAAATAGCCCTTGTAAAAGCCTCGAATCGACTGAAATACCGTTTAAAAATCGATCTCTTTCATTTCTTCGTATTTTTTACCCAAAAAATATGCCGCGCTCAAAAAGTTTGGTCAAAAATCGGTTGAATTTGCCTTTTTTTAAAAAAGGAAACGCCCTTAAAAAAAAAGGGAAAATGTATCCTTTAAAACCCTTAAAAAAGCTAAGGAATTGAATTTCGATTATTGCTTTTCGAGACTTTGTCAGACACTCGTTGGAACTGTCGAGGTCCTTAACCCACTACCGCCCAGCTATGCCGTTTGGAAACAGGAACATTTATTTTAGAGGATCTTTTCAGTTCAGTAATGTCACAGTTCAAAGAATATCATCCCTCTGGAAACCTGAAATTGAATGATCTAGGCATTTTCCAAAGCTTATAATTGCGCATTTTAGTGGAAAAAATCCTTCCAATGTCTTTTAAGCTAAATTTCACTCCAAATGCTTGGGGCCGTTATGAGATAATCGCGTCATGTTTGGTCATGTAGGTGACCCAGAAAGAAAAGAGCGGGAAGGAGCGAAGTGGTATGGAAGAGATTTGTGAATGTTTTTGTTGGTTTTTGTTCCAGAAGATAGCAAGTCAGGAGACGGCGTGGCGGGCCCGTCGCAGCGGCTGTCCGCCTCAAGTTCAAGTAGTTCGGACTCGGATTCGAGCAGCTCGAGCATGTCCAGCAGTTCTTCCGACTCGAGTGACTCCGAAGCAGGTTAGAAAGGCCACCTAACTCGCCCTGATGTCCACTCCACTCCACACTCAGTTGGCAGAACAGTTTCAGTATTATCCAATCCGTGATACGATTAGATGAGTAGGTCGGGTCCAAAAGACGGAGCTCCTCTTTCTCGATTCCTACCTCAGAGCAATGACATGAATTGATCCCACACCCCCCGTGTCCACGCGCGCCGCGCCGTCCACGCGTCGAGGTAGCCCACGAACGCTCTCTGACCCCATCCATTTTCATTGACGAACCATCCGACAGAACGAAAGACTTGTGGCGCGCCGGTGTCGTACTCGTGAGCGTTACGCTAGAAGAATGGACCGGACCGAGTCATGATCGGCCCATGACGTACGTGTGTTAGAAGGGACTATGGTACTTTCTTTGATTTGTGTATGTGGTTGTGAGAATAGGTTTGTATGTACGTAGAGAATACGGCTTTATAATCTAGACCTATGATGATAGGCCAAGAGTGCAGAATGTGTGATTTGGGGTCAGCCAGTCTCGTCGTTTAAGTGTTCATCATCGCTAGAATTTTTTTTTTAAATTATTGCTGTAACTTTTGTTTTTTCTTTGAATGTTACTTTATATCGTCGCACCGCACTTTAGGCACATGTGCTGAGCAGAGGTGGTTGAAAAATGCTGGTGATGTGACGTGGGGATGGAGGCAATGAATTTAAGGCGAGGCGAATCAGGTAGACTGCCATGAGGCGACCGGCAGGGTTAGAAGCGAGCGAGCAAGCGAGTAGAAGTGAGATAAACTGCAGACAATGTGAATGGTGGCTGGACTCGATCGGCGGGCATTAAGGGGCCGGGGCAGGGAGCGGAGCTATTGTGTCTTAGTTGCGATTTGGACTCGCTGGCCTCCAAGCACATTGTTTGCACTCCTCTATCTTAGACTATGTGTACATATTTTTAAAGTTGGACAATTTTATTTTTATGAGACACCTTATGAATGCTTCTGGCAGTGCTCTGGAGACAAATCCGGATAACTGTTTTCGTTGTACATTTTTCGTTTTTCTTTTATCATTTGTAAAAGTGGATTTTACACGTAGATGTTTCCCCCGTTTTTAAGCACAACTAGGCTCCAGTGTGTACCACGAAGTTTTTTTTCCTTTGTAATGAATTTCGGACTTGTGGGTGCATTCGAGCGCAATCCATGAAATATTTTCCTTCGAAGTCACGCCGTTACATCTTAATTAAAGATTAGTACTTGTTGAAAGTCAGATGATGACTTGTAAATAATTTTGTGCTTGTGTGAGCCTATGTCGCCCGCCGGGATCTGGGCAGCCATAATGGTAAATTTCTCTCGGTGGCCGATTTCTATTCCTGTTGGTATCAGCTGCGTTCTGGATGTAATCGACCGGTCTGTCGAACCAAAAGTGTAAGCATGGCGTGACGCCGCAAAGCGGAGGGCTTAAAGATGAGCAGAGCTGAGCAGAGTTGAGCACAGCTTGGTTTTCGGTGACCAAGACAAGCGAGCTGGATCTCATTTACCACTCCGACCAGTCGTCCCATGTCAAATTTTCTCATTTCCGGAGCTTGTCTTCTTGTCGTGGCTTCCGCAATCCAAGCGTAGTTGCAGGCTTGCCTTGCCTTGTCTTTCCGTTCCGGCGTAGGCGTAGTCCAGGCGTAATTGTCCGGCCAGGTGAAAGGAAGAGAGAGAGAATCCTAGTGAACGCTTGTAATCAAGTACAATGTTGGTGCCACAGATGGTGCTGTCAGCCGTCTGTTTTGTTATTTTCTGAGCTTGTTGTTGAATTATTTCGGCTAGCTTGCGTAGCTAACGAAGGGTGACCATGTTTGGCAAGTAAGCTCGCGTTATTTATTTTGATTGACCCTCGAAAGATTCTTGCGTCACTTGTGTTTTGTAATGCACGGTATGCATTGGTTAAAATCCCGGAACTGTTAACTAAGAAACAAACACTGCCTATGAACTGGAGTTAGGCATGGTTGGGCTGGGTCGATATCAGCGGAGCTGGTCAATAATGTTCGGCTAGTCTGTTCCCTTCCCTCGCTCAGAGAGGGCGTAGGCGTAGGCCGGCCTACCGAGTTTTGGCTGTTGTCGCTGCTCAGTTGGCTCAGACAAGTTTTGCTAGCGCGATCAATCCTCTAGTGAAACTGACATGAACCTATTTGGCACTACTGACTAGTAAATCCCAGCATTTTTCAACATGCCTCATTGTAAATAAATAAAGCGTATTTTATTGTATGTAAACTTTATACGAACATATGCATTGCAAAAACTGTTGTGAGATATCCTCAAGTCTTTTTAATCAATTGTAGATTTAGTGACTAGCATTCTATATCTATGTACACCTTTTTTTATAATTTAAAACAAATTTCTAATTCAGAGGCGAAAGAAACTCTTGTTGTAAACAGTGAGAACGATAAATTTAAAAGAAATAAAACTTATAGAATGATTGTACTGAACATGTTTTCTTTGTGTATACGGGCTCCTGACCAACCAAATCACATAATTTCTGCACTGTTGAATCTCATGTTTGTTGCTGTTTGTGTGTTGAATCCCTCGATCCGATCAGCTGTTCACTATTCGTCTCGTTTTTTCTTCTTTCCTTTTGTCATATTATCAGTATTACTCGCCCTAAATGTTGTAGTTATCTTTCCCCCCGCCCCCGTCGGTTTTTAGGCGTCGAGAAGGACCTCGCACACTCAAAAGGACTCGCCCGAAGCTTCACCGGTTCGCCGAGCAATTCGTCTGGGACTACATTTCGGTTCAAGGGGAAGGTTCAGAGACGGGAGCTCTGGCGAAGCGGAGCATTAAAAGGCAGATCTGGTTTGAGAGATATCAAAGTTTCCGAATTTTGCGATTGTGTATTATTACGATTAACTCTATAACTACGCGGGATAACCCAGCATACCGGGTATGTGGTTTATAATAGCAACCCTAAAACGGCGTCGTGCTCTAGGTTATCTTTCTGGTTGAAGAGTTAACCGCGTTCAAAAATGATAGAAATCGCAAAATCTGGCAACTCCGAACGTTATTGAAGGCAAATGCGTCTAGAGCTCCGTTCGCTTGATTGTGCAAGGTCCTTTCAATCCGGTTGTTAGGGCTGGTAGATTAGGGTTATCTGCATGGTGAAGATTGGAGCATGTCTACGGGTTCAACGGGGTTGATTCCTCCATGTTCGCGCCCACTGACCGTATTGCATGTGAATGTCGGGTCAACCACACTGTCCATTTCAAAGGACAAATTTTCCACGTCTTGTGTTCCACCCCTGGGTTTATTTTTCGTCACAGTACGACGATGAACGACGTACAACAGCGTAGGTTAGGTCACGTGCGTCGCTTTGCTGCTACTCGACGGCTGTAGCTGACGCCGAGTAGTAATGGGCGACCTTGTGGTCGGGCTTTTGAAGGATACGTTCGGGGCCTTTTGCCTCGCTCCACTCAGTGACTAAAGGTGGAACTCATGAGGTGGAAAATCCAACCACAAATTTTCAGTGCGGGTTCCGTAAATCGCAGGGAAAATTAACATGCAGTCAAGAATAACCTCCGACTTCGGTCGAGGCCGCTCACTTTTCTATTGCTATGCTGTAATCTCGTTCAATGAATGGCTGGAGGAGTGCTAGTTGTTTTTACCTGGATTACAGTAAATTGATTCCGTTAAGCATCAGCGCTAATGTGATAACAATATTTTTGTTATTCAACCCGTGATCAAAGTATGTTTTACGACGAGTTTTACATGAAGAAATCAGAATGCCTTTTCTCCACCCGGCTATTTTCCTTTTAAGCAGCATTGCAACGGTAAGTCGGTATTTATGTCCAATTTCTACAGATTCAAGTTTTTGTCCCCCTCAAGGCATTTTTTTTGTTTTTTTTTTGTACGTATCCCTTAATTTATTTAGATGCAAGGTTTATGATCAAAACGTTCCATTTTCCCTTGTCGAATATAGATTTCAAGCTATAGAATGGATGTTTTTTCAAACACTCGAAGTTGAAACCCTTTATCACTTGAAGAAACAACAAACGGGAGTTAGACGCAGTCGATAATGAACCTAAAAGAAGCGGAAACTGGGTCATTCGATACACTGGCATCTAGTTCATGTTTTAAATTTTTTTCAAGTTATTCCTTTTGTAGGGAACTGGTCGCAGATATCGCGCTTAAGCGCAGACCCGAGTGTCGTGTCTTGGGTTTAAAGGTCCCCGATAAGGGCATCTTAAACCAGTGTGTTTTGTTAGCGGTGTAATCTCAATTTTTAAAGACATCATCTTAAACCTCTTAAGTCAGTGCTGATCCCCCTGGCCCTTTATAAATATTTTAATGAGGTTATTCGACGAACTCAACGCACACACAAATTAGTTTTACTATACGAGTGATCAGTCAGCAGGCTTGGAGGATTTTGGGATCATTTGAGCGCAGGTACGTGGTTGAGACTTAACCTACAAAAAATTTGAAACCCTGTTGAGTACCCAAAACATAAGTGACTCATTTTTCGACGATCCAGTGTAGCTTGTCGAGGTGCTCGTCGCGTAAACGGAGGCCATTTCTGTTTCAGGAGGGTCCAGGAAAGGTCGGAAAAAGAGGAGGAGAGCGGGAACCGAAGATGTAGGTTGAGTTGGCACTGCCGTTGATCCACTCTTGGGACAGTCGCAGTTTTGTGACGCGTGTTTTGTTTCCAGACACCGCCTGTTCGAATGATGCTGGGTACCACGCCAGCCCCAACGACCAATCCCAACCCGGCGGCCGCCAACGTACCTCATGGTCCAGCCACAGTACCTCCTCTAAATGTGGCAAACCTGCAGCAGACAGCGAATAAATCGGCGGTGCATAAAACAACGGCCACCCCGACGCCCACCAGGACCCCTCCGCCGGTCGACTTGGGATTGTCGTTAACCAGCGCCCTGCCCACGGGAACGTTGACGTCATCCCTAGCCACCACGTCGACGTCGGCGACGTTGCCAGCTCAAGTCCCGCCATCGCCGCAGGTCCCGCAGATTCCGACGTCGCAGCTTCACCAGGCTCCCCAGCTCCAGCAGCCCCTCAGCAAAGGTACGTCGTCCTCTTTTCTCGGACACTTTCATTTCGGTGTCAGGAGATTTTTGGTGCTTTTTAAAAACGGCTGCGGCGGCTTTCGTTCGCTCCTCTCATTCCCGGGATCTCTTATTAGCATCGAAGGGGAACTGTGCGGCACAGTGGAAGTTAACCCACTACCGCCCAGCGATGCTGTTCAGAAACAGAAAAATTTCTCATGGGACCTTTTCAGTTCAGTATTCTCACAATTTATAAAATATCACACCTCTGGAAATCTAAAATTTAATTATTTAGGCATTTTCCAGAGCTAAAATTGCGTATTTTAATGGAAAAAATCCCTTGCATTTAACCTAAGCTAAATTTCACTCCGAATACTCTGGGCTGTTATGGGTCAAACGTCAGCGGTGCGCCCCTCTCTTAGTCTTAGTAATCTTAATATCCATAATTTAGACCAGTGAGTGCTCCGAAAATTCTTAGCTTCTCCGGCGGATAATCGGCACGTTTTGTTTTTGTGACTTCACAGCTGACCGTGTACATAAATTCGTCGTTTGAAATCTATTCCAAAAATGAGGTCTCACCGCGATTACAAGAATAAAAGGTTTCATGTAACGGTCGATCTCGCGTCGGATCACCGCTTATTTTTGTCATGAATTTGTACTGTATACTATTTTCGTGTTAAGTGAAGTTTTATTGAGACCGTGGAAAAATTTCTGTGTGCATAAGAATACAAGTCTGCTTAACTTCAACCCTTAATTACTAACGTAGCTGCGAGACTTCTGATTTCCCCTTTTCGATACGGAACCGGTAGTTAACCTACTTTTAGCGTTGGGTTAGCTCTCTAAGCTGTGAATTCGTTGCGGGTGCCAGTAGGTCTACCAGTGAGTCACTTTTATCACTTATTGTCACTTATAACAATATCGGGTCTCTCAAAGTGACAAACTATTTGTCACTTTTCCGTAAATTTGTAAAAGGTCACTTTTGGATCACGATTTGAACTTTTGTTGTCCCCTTTGTCTAACTAAAATGTCTTTTCGGTCACTTTTTGGAGATGCAACTTGACTGGCAGCCCTGGGTGCCAGTCATTTCGGTAGGACGAATCTGTTAAAATGGTATCATCGCATGCTCGCGAGATCCCGTGATAAAGAACGCATGAAGAGATTGGTTAGCTATTTAAGATTGGCTGGGGTAGGGCGGGCGTTGGTGGCAGGCGTGGCAGGCACAAGCAAGAGCGCGTCTGTTGCAGTGGGGCACACGCTGCCAGCCCAGCCAACGCGACCTTCCGGCGCTGCCAAACTTGAAAAAAATATGTAGACGCTGAAAATGGTGACTTATTTAGAAAGTTTTGACTCTGGGGTGGGCTTTCTTTTTTGAAACTGATAAAAGAAACTGCGTAATATAGACACGACGTTTTCCAAGCAAGAATTTTTGCTGTGGTTACTTAAACGGTGTTCCCTTAAAGGTGCTTTCGAGGCGTTCCGTTGATACTCTTGGTCTCGAGTGTACCATGAGTTACAACGGTATTGTTTCCTAACACTTTTTGAATCCTCCATAACTTGGGAACGGAAAGAAATACAACAATAGAACACAGAATTAATTCGATAGATTTTTGCTCTATCTGTCGACCTAACCCCCAACCGCCTAGCGATGTCGTTCGCAAACAGAAAAATTTAGTTTAGAATCAGTTCAGTATTTTCACAGTTTAAAAAATATCGCCCCTCTGGAAACCTGAAATTTAAGAATTAAGACATTTTCCTAAGCCTAAAATTGCTTATTTAATGGAAAAAATCCGAACAGTTTCTCTTAAGGTAAATTTCACTCCAAATAATTTGGGCGGTTATGGGTAAATAGTATTTCGTATCTCTTTCCGTTTACAAGATAGGTTTAAAAAGGTTGCAAGGGAGCAATACTTTTGCGACAACCGATTCGTTGTCCCGAATCAGTGGAACTGAGTGCGCTTAGCACAGACTTGTGGCAATGTCTCTCATATTTTCAAAGAAAGTAAGCTAGTTTTTGACGCTTCTTCCCAGTGGATCAACAACTATTCTGCGTTTGCTCGATCTCCTCTCTCTCTCCCCCAAAGTCCGTTTTGTCGCTCGCTCAGGGCCACCATTTGTAATCCGGGGCATCCCCACCAATGAGAACGCTCCGCATTACAAATGGCGCACCTGAACGAGCGAAAAACGGAGTTTGGGGGGAGAGAAGGGAGATCGCGCAAATGCAGAATTGAAGGAAGTCTTAGCAGTGAGTGAAGTCGTTTGGTGTGTGTGCTTGCTCTACGGTGTGGGATGTGGCACATGCCTTGATACCATTTGAATCTTGTTTAGTTTGGTGGCAGAAACTTGAAGCTGCTTTCAACCCTGTCTCCGGTGTCAAACTCGAAGGTCCTATATGCAAGGACTGCTTATAAAAGACGAAAAAAAAAGTGGGCATAGAATGCTCTCAAAATAGCAAACGTACTGTAAGAAAGTATGAGCATTGAAAGCTCTGTTCTGATCATCCTGATTAATGATATGAGCGTTGAAAGCTCGATCGTCAGAAAAAGAAGTTCCGCCTCTGATTTTCGAAGAAAGGTGACCAATGGCTTCTTCAGGGTATTTTGAGGGACCGTCTATAACCTCGCCGTCGTCTCCCCACCCTTTCCCTTTCACTGGTTTTTACCCTACCTTTCACGTCCAGTCAATCTCCCGGCAACCTCTGCTGACGGGTCACTCGTTGACACAGGCCGGTGATTTTTCATCTCATTTGTACCTTTTCGTAATCACGTAGGTAACAAATTACCAAATAATGTCAGTTTTGTTTCGCTTTATTTTGTTACTCTAAGCGATTTGTCGGGGTTCTGAATAACCATACTTCAGACCTTTTCGACGCATTTTTTTTCGAAAACGTTGGTCATGATAAATGCTGATTAGTCAGCCAATTCCAGAATCTTAAATACCCCTCGCCACGGTAACCCCCCTTGAGTCCTTAATGGTCTACCAGAACCTTGCGCCAGGTTATAAACGGTCCCCACCTGTAAATAGATCAGCTGTTGCCTGTTGTGGCTAAAATGCTCAAGTAAGGTATATGTGTAGTGCTAAAACCTGCCTTCTTTAATTTCTGGACAATTCTTTCCTGGTGCTGTCATGTTTTCCAAATTTGTTGAAAATATTTTCTCTCCTTTTTCTACGCATCACCTTTGAATAGCTAGGTAAGGAATTCATTAAAGTTTTTTCTGTGTGTGTGTGTATTATTGGCCCCTGGCAAAGCACGAACAAATCGGACTCCCTGGCGGTCCTCACTTCCGTTTAGTAGTTGGAAAAAAGCGAAAAAGTCCCTTGCACCTCTTTTTTCTGTCGAGTTGGAGGTCCCTGCTGTTCAGTTAGCATTTGCTCGACTGGCGTGCTACTTTCGTGTATCGTCATTTTTTTTTAGTATTTGTGTTGCGTCCTTATGCAGGAGTTCTGTTGTTAAAATTCGTCTTTTTTTAATTTTTTAAAGAGTAGTTGGAGGCAAGTCCTAACCTCTTCAAACTGAAAATTTGTTCGATTACATTGTGCTTTGACTTAACCAGTTGTTTTTGAATGCTCTGCATCAAGGAGTATACATATAGTCACAGCTTTTTAGGTTGCAAAACAATATTCATTTAACATAGCTGCTATTCCAGTGCTTAAATTTTCATAGCAACTGTTCGTAACATTCTCTTTGTCTTATCGGGAATGTGTGCTCGTCAATTAGCTGTACCAAAAACTCATAAGGAGAGGCCCTTACAGTGTGAGTGCGTTGAATGTGTCTTTCTATCGGGCTTTGGTTACTTTGGTTGCAGATGTTAAGTGCCATGTTCCTAGAAAATAATCAACTTTATCGAATTGAGCGTAAACTTCACTTGACAACTCTGCCTGCTGTAGTCAACTTTTTTGCGTTGCTTGTTTTTTATATTACTTAACTGCGGAAATCGAATCAGTGTGTTTGGCTGCTGTCTCTTTGATTTACTTTGTCTTTATTTTTTTTCAGTGCATCGAAATTTTAGGATTTGAATTATTGAAATCTGCAATCAAGGCTTGAAACTCTAGTTAACCTGCTGTCCAAGTGGACATGCTTTTTTTTCGGGCGATGACTTCAGAGAATAATTCAGATTTTGACGAATGAGGTGAAATCTTGTATAGCGTATGTTCGACCTTTCGGTACCTTTGACCATCCTATCTTATAGTCGAAAATTTTGAACATAGTTGCATCAATGAGTTCCTATGAAATTCTGAAAAACTCATTATGAATAGCTTAACGCTTGTTTTTTATAACGCGAGTCATGGAAGTCAGCGGCAAATAGTTTGAGTTCGAAACTTAACTATTTCTGTTTTTAAAGGGCTGTGTGTGTGTGTGTGTGTTTTCTGTATGATGTATGACGTATTTTGCGATTTAGCCAGCTCCTAGTCTCACTATCTATGACAGCTGAGATTTAGTCTTGTTTTGACGTTTCTTATCTATTATTTTGTCGGAACTCGTTTCAGAAACTTTGGACGCGAACGTATTGCCTGCTTCGGTGGCCGATGACGGGGAGTGCCGCCATCCTATCGGCCCGCTATTATAGGAGCATGGCCGCGTTTTAGTGCATTTTAATATTTAAAATTTGAAGGACAGCACAATGGCGCTATCTTAGACCACCTTCCAAACTTGATCGCTTTCGTGCGAAAAGTGCTTATGCTACTGCCTTTAATCTGACCACTCACGAAAAAAGCTCACTTTTCATATCCACCTAGTTTGCCCGGCGGAATCCGCCATGAATTGGCTAGAGGTTTCGTTTTCTTTCACTGCACTTATTCGGCAAATTAACGGTCATGAGTTTGAGATGAGTCTGCCCCGAAAAAGTGCTTCCTGGGAGACCCATTTTAGCACTACCCATGGTACTTTATTGGTGCAGTGTGTCTATGGCATTCGTTGCGATCTCGCCAGAGTGCTGCACCTGGCTAAATGAAGGTGAAGTGGAGGCGCTGTAGACACCTGTTGGAGGCCACAAGTGCACAGTTGTGATTGGGAGCGAGGTGTGGGAGACGTGACCAATGGTTTGTTTGTTTGGCAGGTTCCCTATTGGGGCTGAGCGAGCTTGAGGCCGCCACGTCCGCGCCGGCGCCCGCCGCCGTCGAGGCCACTGTCCCGTCTTCGTTACCTCTCCCCCTTTCCTCCTTCTTCGACGCCCCCTTCACGTCCGACGCCGCTCTCGGCTCCCAGTCCCATAGCATAACGTCCGTGCCCATGACCTCGCTCCTGGCTCCAGTGTCTGGCGAAGGCGGGCTCATGGGCTCCCTGCCCATGAACATGGGCCCCCTCGCCACCGCCCCGGCCCCGGCGCACAACGCGGCCATCCAAGGCATTCCCTCCTCTGTGGCGCCGGCGGCCGCCAACCCGACGGCCATTTCCTCGGGGCTCCCCTCCGGACTGGCGACGGGGCTCACGGCCGCCCCCTCGGCGCTGCCCGGCGGCCTGCCCACGGGCCTGGCGACGGGGCTGGCGACCCTGCCGCTCTCCAGTCCCGTCACGGGCAACCCCGCGTCGGTGCCGCTGTCCATGGCCGTGAACGTCCCCGGGTCCATGTCGGTGCCATCGCTGCCAGGAGTCGTGGCGCACACGAGTAACGGGTACTCGCCCATGGCGCTGTCGCACCCGATGGCCGCGGCCCCCAAGATGGACATGGGCAGGTCGCCTCTACTGAGCAACGGTAGCGGCGCTGCCAGCTCCACCTCCCTAGTCACGGGCCTCCCGTCTGTCTTCGACCCTCCAAGCCCGGACGTCAAATGCGACAACTCCGCCTCACCTTCATTAGGATCCAAGAATTTAGCTGACAGTAAGCGCCTATTCCTTGTCGCTTCATCAAGTCCAACTAAAGTGACCAATCAAAATCTACGCCTCATTTATAACATGACGTTGCTGTAGAGCCTCTAGCTCTCGACGGTCTATATGTGGAAAAAAAGAATTCTCAATGCCTAAATTTCCAACAGTGACTCCGAAACTTTGTTTTTAATGTTTTCTATTAACGATTAGCCGATGGAAATGGTCCCTCTACCCCACTTAGCTTGAAAATGAGTAGAAATAGTAAATCGGGTGTTGTCAAGGTATTTTGCCCTCATTTTTAGCTGTTCAGTGGTAAAGGTGTACGTGTTGTAGATTTATCACCGGGCTTTTATTTTTCAATTTGGGTTTCTGTTATTTGGTTCAAAGCAAATCCCATCCATGCATGCCTGTTATTTGTGTCATCATTTATGTTCGGAAGAGCGTAGTTCTTGAATGGGATTGGACTGATCTGTTTGGTCCCCTTCGACTTAGAGTCGTTGTTTATAATGTCTTTTGTATTGTTGTTTTAACAGATTTAATGAATCATAACTCGTTACCGCCCATGGAG
>Ga0058701_10000654_pt1 | contig 23224 bp, 11 predicted proteins | sample AgamicOrMae_FD_97039 | JGI IMG/M metagenome (GOLD analysis project Ga0058701, IMG submission 97039) | Agave microbial communities from Guanajuato, Mexico - Or.Ma.e | ecosystem: Host-associated > Plants > Phyllosphere > Phylloplane/Leaf | place: Guanajuato, Mexico | collected 2012-06-04 | reverse complement strand
GTTAATTTAGGTTAGGTAAGGTTAGTATTGCGGTTAAGACCTTTGGCGTTTGCGACTTTTCTCGTTTGGCGGTTACGGATTGGCGCTTGCGGCGTTGGCGCTTGTGGTTTTTGGCGCTTATGACCGCTACCCCATTTTTTTTTAAATGCGTAAGTGATTATTAAAAAACCTGAACTAACGCAGGCCGGTACTTTCATGTTCATCATGCTGATTAGCTTGAAGAACCGTTTTTATCGATTTTCTAAAGAAGAGTTCGAGCAAAATGTTTCTTTAAAACGAAGTTGTACGAAGTTGTAATTAAAGTTTCATATCTCTTCATCTTTGTTTATTTTTGATGCAATATCTAGTTTACGAGGAAAAATCGCGTTTTAGGGAATAAATTAAGTTTGTGATCCTTAATCATCTGCACAAGTAAATCGGGGAGTATCTGGTACACCAATTTTATTGAATTTTTTAAAACTAAACTTTATTTTTTTGCAAAGGAACACTCCCATAGACATGAATCTTAGTTTGCAGGAGTAGTTTTGAGTGGTCCTACATGGGGCAGCGTGGCCGAGTGGTCTAAGATGCTGGTTTTAGGCACCAGTCTGAAAGGGCGTGGGTTCGAATTCCACCGCTGTCATATTCTCTATATTTTAATATTTTGCCCAAAATTTGTATGGACTTTAGTGTCTCAAGATTTGAAATCAATTGCCTATATTAGCTTACCTATTGCTACCCAGTATGTTAACGATTTCGTTTTGTGAAGTGAATTGAGGGCCTGCAAAATGGAGGAACTTTTCAAATCGGACAAAATTGTTGAATCGGGGTAGGGGAAAGTATAAATTTTCGCGTTGTCGAGTTTTAAACCTTGGATGTTTGTTTCACACAGAATTATCAGCATATGGATGACACAGTGCCAGGCAAAGCTTTTCTTGCAATTAAGTTACTAGGCTGTAATGAGAAATAGCTATAGGCGGAGATGAAGGAGTTGAGAGGGTAGGCAACCAACATTGCATCGTTGTTTGGGTGTTGCCTAACGATTACATTCAACTTAAAACAGTTTTTTTTCGGCATCTTTATATCCACTGTGAGAATACGGAGTCTTTTTCATTTATCGCTTCATTTCCTTATAATTATGAGACTTCAAAACCAATCGAAGTGATTATTTCAGGGAGCAAAAGTATTCTAAATATTTTTTTGAAAAATATTTTTCCATTCCCCGGTTGTCAATCAATGCCCAGCTAGTGTCAACTTTAGAATCGCATCACTAAAATTAGACGATTATAATTAATGTTTTGTGAATCAAGCAATATTCAGTGGAGATTCTAAAAGCGCTTCTGGGAGGATGACAAAAGTTCCCGCTTATTTCAGAGTTATACTATCAATTATCTACTATCAGTTTTAAGGCGCTAGGTAAGTGGAATGATCAAATCATTTTGTGTTTTAATTCGTGTGTTGGTACTCACTGGAAAATTACTCTATAGGTCGAAAATCGAGTAATTCGATGTTTCAATAAAAGTCGAACGCTTAAAATGGTTCAAAGTGGCCGAAGGTCACAACTCTTTTTACAGATATTGTCAGAAAATAGTATTAAAATCAAATGGGAAAGGTTTCAGTGCGATACCTTGAGTGGTTTAGAAGCGGCGTGGGCTTTAGTGCCTAACAGACATTCAGGCCCCTACGCGCCACATGGCGTACAAATTGAGCAATTAAAATATACTTGCGTTGGTTTTAGACATACCCTAACATATCCTGCGAGTTTGAACGAAATCTGAGATGGGAGGGAAATTTCCCGCTCCTTACGCTTTCGCATCCTTCTTGTCAGTTTCAGTTTTTTTGCGCAAAAATTTCTGTGGTTTAAAACACTGCTTCAAATTTCAAGAGAGGAGACTCCCTCAGACACAAAGTCGTGATCAAAGTCGTTTTACGTGTGCGCCGGCCGCCGGTGCCAAGTTTATTTTTAAAGGTAGATTTTCGAAGTGTCTCCAGGGCACAAACGAGGATTTAAGCAACGCGGTTTAGCCATAACATGGCGTTTCAGGGGTCGATGAACAAATGGTTTGCAAAAGCCCCTCGATTTTTCTCGATCCCGTTGAGGGCAGCTCACGGCGAGTGGCAGAAAAGGGCCACGCGACCCACTCTAAATGACATTTAAAAATAGTTGGAAACAGCGTAAAAATCAGTGGTTGCCATTATTCAGGGCTGCTGTGTCTTGGTACCATGTCGTTGCGTTGCGACAAAGGCGTGGGAGGGGTGGGGACGGAGTGGGGTGGGGTGGGGAAGGGATGGCGAGAGGGGAGGGGGGTTCCCTTGAGGATGGACACTAGGATTTGGGCCCTTGGTAAGGGGTGGAAGTGGATACGACACCTGTGCCACGGGGCTGGGGCGCCCTCGGGGGCGTCCCGCCCCCACCTCGCGATGGCCCATGGGAGCCGAACGTCAATTGGCTTGCGGCCTCCACAATAAATACGCGCCAAATTCGAAGTACAAATGACGTTGGCGAGAGAGTGTGACGTCCTGGTCGGACCCTTTTGCCTAGCTTCACGGCCCGAAATCACGGCTAGAAATCTTGGATTGAAATTGAGTTTTTGAGAGGATTTTGGGACTTTTTAGGCCTATTCTGTCGTGATAGGATATCGGGATTTGAGATAGTTATTCAATTTCGCGGTTTTTTTTATTTATTTTTATCTGGATCATTAGGACAAAAAAGGTGTTGTACAAAGTTAGGCATTTCAAAAGAAAAAAAAATGAAATATTAATTCCTACATTTTGCTTATCGCGAATAAATAAACGTTTTAGGCAAAGATTTCTTTTTTGTAAACCAGAATGTTCAACTCACGTCAGCACTGCTACCTTCATGTGGACAGCATGCGTCGGAAAAATCGCCTATTTCAAGGGCTTGCATGACTGATCTTTACTATAAGTAGTCTCGATATAGTTATGCAAAATATCGCCAAAATAAGAGATCCGGCATAATCGTGGATCCGCTGGTAGATTCTCACGGGGCGAGGCGACCTGTATCGGCTGCTCCGCGCCGCGCCGGAAACGATGCCGAATTCCGACGGAACAACTCATGGCGGCGGCGTCAGTCGCGAACTCCGCCAGCGCGGCGGCGCGGCGCGACGGCGGGACGACCTTGAACTCATCGCCCCCTGTCAAACTTGAACGCCTACCTCTCACAATAGTCTTTAGTCCACCTTTCGCTGGGCATCCAAGACATCAAACCAGGAGTCGGCCCAAGAATTGCAAACATAACCCTCAACGTTTCCAAATCGCTATCGTTATGTTTGGCGCCAACACGGGAGGGTTTCCCGCAACCGCAAGAGCGCCGCGTAATCATGTATGCCAATTCTCGGAAGCGTTTTCGCAAAGAAAGTTTCCGTGAAAACCACATCGCGGTCCGTAATTGCGTTTTTTCATCGTCATTATGATCCCGTTTTATTGTTTGCCTAATTACGTTTCATTAGGTAAACAAACTCTAAGCGCTTCGTCTTTTCAACAAAACATACCATTCGAACTTTTCAGGTTGGCCTTCAGTCGAAGCCTTTCCATTTACCCTTTCAATGCGATGTTTTCCTTTTTCGCGTTCATAGAATATCTTATTTAATCCACTAAAAAATATATATTTTCTTGAAAATATAACTTTTATTGATATTGAATCTGTTTTGTAAACACAAATTATTTATGCTACATTAGATTTAGCGCACTTTACAAATGCTTAGAACATTGGTTGAAAAGACTTGGTTCTTTTCTTGTAGGTATGCAACTTTGCAGGCTTTATAATATTCGGTTTGCTTTGTTCTGTAAAAATAGGCCTAAAAGCAACCCATTATAACGATCCGGATTAGACTGGTGAATTTTGCTACGCATAAAGAGACTTCTTACTTGACCCATTCGACTGGACGGCTTTTCATCTGATCATTTGGTTATGTATCACAAATAGCTTCGTCCCCCATGCTAGGAGATGTCCACGTTTCCAAGCTTGGGGTGGAGCGGCTATCTTTTTCCCTCGGCGGAAGCACGGCTATCTTTGTGCTCGCTGCGACGCTGCAATCATGGCCGCGGAAATCCGGCTACTCGGCTATCTTTTTGAGGTTAACTTCTTACATTATTTATTATACCCACGAATATTAACGAAACCACTTAAATGAAACACTATTTTCTAACTCTTCACCTTCTGAGGCATGTTTGAAACGTAAGAATAAACATACCCTTAATGGAAAAGTCGCATGTTTAATACCACAGGTAATACAGGAATTTTCCACTTTTACGAAAAGCTCGTCTTGGCGATAAAAACTTGCAACCCCATTTACTTTCAGTAAACCTTCTCAGAAGAAGACCTACACATATCTATCACCTCACGGCCAGGAAATTTCAAACGCTCGTTTCTTCATATTTCAATGCGTTTTAAATTTCCTGGTCGTGAGGTGTTAGTCATGTAGGTCATTTTTTGATATTCATAAACAGCTAATTGTTATTATGTTTATAAATCGACGTCGGCCTATTCTTGATATCGCAGCCTTGAAGTGAGTAATGCACCAAAAACTGAATTTTCAATATGGCGTCGCAAGATCCCTTTTAAGTGAACGCAATAAACGTGTTTCCTCAACCCAGGGCACTTTTTTTTTAAATTTATTTTCCTTGACTTTATCTTGAGACCGCACTTAGTGGATGGAACGAATGCTCGAATGCTGATTTCTACACAAACCCTTTCATTCGACTTCCCACATTTAATAATACTTTCGTCTTTCAAATCAGACTTGGCTTTGCCAAGGCATTTGACTTCACATTTTTGGTTTCCCAAAAAAAGATTTGCACTCGGCTTTTACTTTGCTTTATCTGTCAAGAAAAAAGGGCCACATTCGACTTAAGTAGTAGCACTTCATCGCACGGAAACAAGACGTTTAATAACCTCGGAGTGGGTAGTTAAGCCATTATGGTAGAGACAAAGTGTAGTCTAAATTAATTTGTGTGAGCGAAAGGGGAATTGACCGGTGATGTGTGCTTACGGCACGGCCGTCTCTGCTGGGCCCGGCGTTGCCGCCATTAGCGTCCGCCGCGCCGCGCGGCCGCGTCGCGGTCGCCTCGCCAGGAGCGTCGCTAGAGGCGTCGCTAGGAGCGTCGCTACGCCGGCTTTCCTTCCGCCGGCCCGCCTGATAATGCATTATGACACACCCGATAGTGGTTCTGGTTGCCGAGTGTCATCTTTGCTACAACACAACTACAACCATTAAGACATTTACGCGCGCGCGCAGCTACAACCACCACGAGACCGTTTTGCGAACAGGCTTATGGCATGCCCTGCTCAAATTATCAAGTTTCGGCCGAATTTCGTTTAAGGATATTCCCTCGTGGCAAACTAATCAAGTTCACATTGAACTGTTAAATGCATGTTTAAAATTAATCTACAGGTTAGAATCTCCTTAAGACAGACTAACATACGGGTCCAATATTTATCTACCATTGCATCAGTTGATTTCGAATTTTCGGAAAATGTTGATTTAACTCACTTTCCCCGAAAACTGCGTATTTTTTTAAAGGTTTTTCTCGGATTTCTCTTAAACTAAATGGTGAAGTTTTAATTTTTTGGGCTCAAAAGTTTTGTAATGGAATTTAAACTGAAAGGAATATTTATTATTATTATTATCATTTTTTGTGACTCTCTTGTCTTCACTAAGTATAACTAAATTTCTCAATTATGCACTTTCTTAAATGAGGTTTCCATATATTACCGTGTATTTTCGTCACTTTTGACAAGCTCAAACTCCGAAACTAGATGGTGAAACTTGTTCAAATTTTAAAACTATTTGATGATGCATGATAGCTACAAACTATATCGATTTCAGCTTTCCATCTTCATTCTGTAGCTGCGGGGCAATATCCTTAAAATCTTAGCTTTCTTAAGGAGTCAATTTTGCACTTTTTCATTAAAAAAAGTACGAAAAATCTATGATGTTTAAGAGGCATTTTTATAACTAATTTTTTTAAGACTTTGAAGGAAAATCTTAACTTTTCCCAACGCGTCGATTTTGCACATTTGCATGAAAAAAATCGTTATTGTAAATGCTAGGTTAGCCGATTATCCGTGGGGAGGTTTCCGGGAATTTGTGAATTGTGCACACAATTATTGAGAAAAGGTTTTGGATTTTCCCGGATAATCTTTTGGGTGCGTGGAAGCACCATTTTGAATGGCGAACCGAACCGTTCGTCACTTCCGCTTGAACGCCTTTGCTTGCGACAATGTTCGGTTGTACATCTTGTCACGCGCAGCCCTTTCTTAGTCACTTCTCTGGAGACTAATCCGTCTCTGTCACGCCTATTTTCATTGGACAGACAACGGCCGTTCCCAATTCGGATTGGCCGGATCCTTCCCGCCAAACGAAGACGCCATTCCAACTTTGAATTTCACGCGGAGGTGTGTTCCTTGACGCGAAATCACAATTATTTCAAGGGTTGCTGTTTTGCGTCATCGGCCTAATATTTGAAAGCTAGATTTCTCATACTTTAAGTCTCCTTGCGGTGGACAGTAGATCCGTTGCTGTGGAGAAGGTTTCTTTGGGAATAATATTGTCCTTTTTAATACAATGGACCCTCCCGCGCAAGTTGAGAGGGAGGGGGAAGGGCGTCCCTCTAAACAACAGCCGGCTCAAAGACCCTAACATGAGCCTTTTTTGTCTCACTAATTATTTCCAAGTGACCTGGTAAGCTTTATCGCTTCTAAGATTTTGCAACAAAGCATTTTCGACTGGAAAATAAAACTACAGCTCCATGATGCGATAGTGCTCAAGATTTTGACAATGTATGGGAGGAGGAGGAGTGCCCTAAAAAAACCGAAGTCTGTAAATATGGATTATCTACTTTCTGAAATAAGGCCAGGTTTATATCTTTAATTTGCGTTCTTTAATGTAGGTAAAGGTGGATGTGTTTTTATCCATGAACGATTAGCAAAAGTTATTGGTAAGGTTGAGTTTTAAGTGAGGTTTGGTAAGTTAATGCAACTTTGGGTAATGTTTGGTCATGATGAGTGAGAGTGTGTTAGGTAAAGATTATGTATCGCTAGGTACTGTCCGGTCACTTTAGGTTACGTTTGAATATAGGATTGCCCTTGCACGAATATGTCATACTGTACTAATTAAGTTAAAGTTAAGAAAAGTTAGCGTAAGTAAGGTTAAGTTTTGTCGCGTTCCCATAAGAGCACTGCGCGGTCTTTCCACGAAAAAAAAAAACAAAAGAAAACAAAACAAGGAAAAAACAAAAAAAAACACGACCAAGTCTTGCGTTGATTTTAACAACCAACCAAGTGCAAGTGTGCGTTCCAACCATTGATGACCTCGCATATTGTTCATAATAGAAGTTGGTTGATGTTGAAAAGTAGGCACGATCTCACTTGGTCGATCATTTAAACCAGAGCTTTAACTTTGTCGATTTCCAGTTGGAGGATTCTAGGCATCGTCTCTTAATCACAGTTAAAACAAATCACCCGTTCTGGGGAATGCGGCACCTGTTTTGGGTGTGAAACTAAAATGGCGGGGTAGCACGTGCTTTGGTTATTTTTCAAGATAGGCCTATGCTCATCTAATTGAGAAGGTCTCGGCGAGAGCTTTTCCATTGAAGTGGCTGAACATAATCTTGAAAAATTACCAAAACGCGCACTACGCCCGTTTAAGTTTCACACCCAAAACAGGTATAGCATTCCCCAATATGGAGGTTTAGTTTTTACTGTGATGAAGTACTCACACTACTTAAACAAACGTCCAACAAAATTACGTGTCATTATAACATCTGAGGAGCCTTTATGACTTGGACAACGATAGCAAATTCTATTGGCTTCACTTACCAGCTCTCAGTTTGACGTCCCTGCTGAGCGCGACGCCCGCCGCCGACTCGGCGACGCACCGGTACGTCGCCCCGTGGATGTCCGACCGGAAGTCCGCGGCGCTGAACGGCGGGAACACCAGCGAGCCGTTCCTCATCTGGTAGCGCAGTCCGGTGACTTCCAGGACGGAGCTCCTGGGCGGCGCGCCCCCGGGCGCCCCCGGCGCGCCGCCCGGGGCCCTCGGGGTGCCCGACGGAGCCCCGGGGCTGCCGCTGCCCACGACCTCCCAGCGCACGGTCGGCGTCGGCGCCCCGGACGCCCGGCAGTCCAGACGGCCCCCGCTGCTGTTGGAGAACTCCACACGGGCCGGAGGCTCCACGACGATCTGAGGGCCATGGGCGTCCAGCGGGGACGTTGGCTGAAGAACTGCAAAAACGAAACCACGCATTAGCCACGGGATCATACAACACACTCCATTTTGATGCTCAGTAAAAACAAAACAACCGTTTCAGAGAGTTCTATACCTGTTTTTGGTGAGAAACTTAAACGGGTGTAGAGCGTATTTTGGTTATTTTTTAAGACTGATCTATGTTCAGCCACATCAAAGGAAAGCTCTTGCAGAGACCTTTTAAATTATATGGCTGAACATAGGTCTATCATGGAAAATGACCAAGATATGCACTACTCCCTTACTTTTCGAGATAGACCTATGTTCATCCACATCAATTGGGAGCTCTTGACGAGACCTTTTAAATGAAGTGGTTGAACACACGTTTGTCTTGAAAAATAACGTACTAACCCCGTTTTAGTTTACCCTAAACAGGTATAAAATTCCCATAAACGGGTGTTTTGTTTTTCCTGTGAGTGTGTTTCCTCATGATAGGCAATCTTGTAGGTTCAACCTATCGCTCTCAAGAGGAGCGAAGCATAGAACACTTAACATAGTCAACAGTCGATGCGTTCAAGGTGGAACAGCCTCCTAATATTTCCTTAAAGAAAATAAGCCATGTTAAATGTTTCCGGTTTTAAAGATTTACCTGTGAATTCCTCCAAACTCAGCTCTAAAAAAAATAATAAAAAAATAATGCTTCCGTAGGAAAAAAAGCGTCTCTCCTTCAGGTTACGAAAGCACTAAATCGCGAGTATCTGGGTCAAGGCACTTTAGCATGGAAAACAGCCATCTTTGTTGTCTAACCTTCACAAAGGCAATTCCATCTCTTTCTTACTTTACGGGCAGAGAGAATGCAGCCCAGTCGCTCCTGGAAATCTTTTTTTTTTCTGACGTAGCATACAAGATTTTATCGTCTCCGCACTCTTAGTTTTAAAGTTTGAACTTATTTCTACCTCTGGTGTGTAATCTAGTTTAACTTTTCATCTGCGTAAGTTAGGTGTGTTGTTTCTCGCTTCCTATCAAGGCTGGACATCACCAACGTTTCGGGGTAGAAAGTAGTTTCACAACCATGAAAGGTGTAACGCGAGACTACACAGTTAAAATAAACACTTTTTTGGGAATGCTATATTTGTTTTGTGTGTGAAACCAAAACGGGGTAGGTACGTACTCTGGCAATTTTTCAAGATAGGCCTACAAGTATGTTCAGCCATAGCATTCAGAAGGTCTCGGCGAGAGCTTTCTATTGATGTGGCTGAACATAGGTCTATCTTGAAAAATAACCGCAATACATACCATTCCCGTTTTGGTTTCACTCACCCTAAAACAAATGTTTTGTTTTTACTGTGTAGAAGACACAAACCTTAAAATTGCGTGTTGTCAACCGTTCTGTTTCACTTGTTGGAATGAAAAGAAAAAAAAAAATGTTGGCGAAGAGGACGATTAAAAAACGTTAAAAGCATTGCGCAGGTGGTGAGTTGGCCTTTTGCCAGAAAGAGAGAGGGGAGGGGGCGTAAACAGATTGAAGGGAAATGACTTCGCATTGGGAAGAGAAGGGGGGCTTCGGTTTTTGGCCGCCTCCCACGGCAGCACCATCGCGTCAAGGCTGACCGCCCGGACCCGGTAGGCAAAGGTGACATGTGGGAGATATTTTGCGGGGAGGGTTCCGTTGAGGTTCAATCAACGAGGTCAGATTAAGTTTGGTTACGATCTATTAACTAGGCTTAAAATGGGTTTGGTTAATCACAGGGGTTCGGTTAAGGAGGTTAGTTTAAGATAGGTTAATCATGACTGGCTTATATAAGGTTAGACGTAAGGTTTAAACTAAATTGCTTTCTTTGTATTCTGTTAGTCTATGAGGCTGGCCTAACTTAGGTTTGCAAAACTCGGATTGGCATAACTTGGGTTTGCCTGACTTAGGTTAGCCTTGCTTGCTATTCGATACCTCCATGCAGGAGGGTCACAACTGAGAAACCCGGTGCTGTAAGGTCATATCAAAACTTTTCACCTGAAAATTTTAGCGCTTTTTGAATTCTGATCTCTACGCTTACTGATTAATTTCCCCGCATTTTTTCTACCCAGTACAAATTTTGCTTATCAAAGTAGGTTTCCAACATGAAATACAGTATACACCGAAATCAACCTGTAGGCAAAGAAATTGCTATTCTAAAAACTCTAAAATTTTCGGCCTAAATGTGATGACCTTACAGCACTGGGTTTTTAAGTTGACCTTTCTGCATGGAGGTATCAAATTGTTAGCCCAACTTAGGTTGGCCTCCTAAGGTTAGCTTAACTAAGGTTAGCTTGCTTAGGTTGGCTGGTACCTTAAGTTAGGTAAACATAATTTAAGCTAGCCTAACCAACTAGTCTAACCTAGGCTGGCCTAAATTCAGTATATCTTAGTTTAGCGAAGTTTACGGTTATTTTAACACTGCTCTTGAATGCGTGCTTCCTGGGTTACGTAACTTTGGAAACGCGACTGCGCCGTATCGCCATCTAGACAGTCTCTACAACGACAGTCGCTATCTCGACAGTCGTTATCTAGACAGTCGCTATCTCGACATAAGAGAACGTGGACATGTAGAGCCGTCTTCGAAGCGTGGATGCTAGTTCCCAACAAAGCACGGTCTACCTTCTTTTAGAGCGAGTTAACCGTCACTACGAGGCAGCTCTCAATATTCTTTACACGATTTAGTTACACGGAAAGCCCATCGATATACGTGGCATACGCAAGTAGGAACATTCGCGGGGGAGCCAAAAAGTTATGCGCAGGGCACAAAGGCGCAAAGGGCAGTGCCCGGCTCGGCAACGCCCGACCTGACCATGCTCCGTCCGGGCTCGGAGGACCTCCTCAATTCGAGCTGCCCTGCTAAGAATCATCATAAATGATTTGGCAGATTGCGCAACCTTGACCCTTAATAAATTCATCAAATTTCGCGTTTGCAAGGCGTGTACTTCTTTCCAGGTGCGGGATATAGTTTCTGAGAAACTTATTGAGTTAGCAACACGAAGAGAAAATGCTAAGCATCATTTCCCAGTTGCGTTGGCGAAAGAGAATAATAAGACACCGCACGCGAGTGGAAAAGAGAAGGAAACTCTACCCTCCGAAGATGATATCAAGAGACAGTTTTCTGAGTTCAATCAAAGATGTTTGTATAGACTTGCGAATGTTATTCCACAGATACTTGAACTGTCTTTGTCATGCAAGTCGATCGAGCTACCGTAAAATATGATACTTGATCTAACTTCAAACCACGAACGTAACCTGCCCTACCTTGGCATGATCGGAGCTACCTTAATCTAGTCATTAAAGGGTCTTTCTTAACCTTCAAAAAATGTTTGTTTTCTTCACATTTCAAACAAAAAACCGTTTTGGGAAAAGCTATACCTGTTTTGAGTGTGAAACTAAAACGGGGGTAGTAGATATTTGTGTTATTTTTAAAGATAGGCCAATATTCATCCATCATTCGAAAGGACTTGGCGGGAGCTTCCCATTGATGTGGCTAAACATTCGTCTATGTTGAAAAAATACCAAAATACGTACTAACTCCGTTTTAGTTTCACACAACATAGCATTTCCAAAAACAGGTGTTTTGTTTTTACTGTGTTCTAATCGAGTTACACTTTTCCAGGAGCAATGCAGGTTGCCCTGATTTTAGCGCGGGAAGAATTAAAAAAGAACCGCTTTCATAGTGATGTTCGCTAAAGCTCATTACGGCCAGCAATTAGCGAAATATCGCAGCATTTCGTCAACAACTCGTATCAATCAATGATTGCGACAAAAAACGGCGCGTTTTTATGTCGCAAAACGCTTGAAACATCAGCGAATCATTAAATTTGCGTTAAGCGAACGCTCCACGCGCGTTCGACAATAATCCCAATGTTGCTATCAACTTAGTACGTCTGGTTGCCTATCTTTTCGTCAGTGGAATAGCTACGCCCGGCATACGAGTTTGCCATAAATTATTGCTGAGGTAAGCGGGTGGTTTGTTGGGGGGTAGTTATGGCTTAGTTTGTGTTGGTCTTAAGGTCGGGGGGCTGCGCAGCACATGAAGTAAGAGTGGGAGCACAGCTGACCCACTTCCTGGTGCAACTTGAGCGATTTGCATGCAAGCTGGATGTAATTCGGTCTAACGCCGCTTAAAGGGATGTTGGATAAACGTGGAAATGAAGTCATTTCGGAAAAGAACGTTCGTTTCATGTAAACCTTCTTCCGTCACGGGATTAAACCAACAACCTAACCAAACCTTGCTACCTAACTTAACCTAACTTCACCTGTACGTTCCCTGAAACTTTCCCTTTCCCGACTACACTCCAACTTAATTAAGAAAATGAAACCGTCTCTGAGAACTTGTGGGGAGGGGGGTCGGCAATCCCTTCCATTGACCGACTCAACAAAAGCACTGATCGCTTCATCTGATCGTGAATTCAGACTGCGGTTTGGTGGGCTTCGACTTTGGCTCAAATCTGCATCAGGAGTTCCCCGTACCTAGTTGCCACGGAGGAGCAGATGAGATGAAGACTTATCAAAGATTGAAACATCAAAACTGGCGAACGACGAAAAATGTATCACTTCTGCCGACATCTATTATATCAAAATCTCATCTTGCTTCTATACTAATCTACGCATCGAACGTAACCAGAGACCCCTCAATCCCCAATACAGACGCAAAAACGAGGGGACAGGTGGTCCGGTGGTTAGAGTGCTTGACATCCGTTCAAACAAATCGAGTTCGATTCCGCTTCCAGGCGTTTCGGCCACACTTATTATCCATTTTTCTTTTCATTTTTTCAGCGCGATATACGGCCAATACTCTTCAATAATAAGATCCCCAGTCGGTTGGGTAATCGACGACGCTTTTTTTCAAAAATCAAAACTATGTCGAATCGACAGGTTGACAGGGCGACGACAACGTCACGGGCAAATAATTAAGCGTTCATCTCAATAAGATTGCTTGATTTGTGGCCTCGTAAATGAAGAAACCGAATTAATTTTCAATCAGCGAGTTCCGCTTGGCTGGAACCATGACGGAATAATAATCTTCTGTTCGGGAATATTTTCTCGCCGAACTCCAAGAAAGCCATTACCGCTCATCTATCATTTTCATTATTATTTTTTCGACTTTCATCTTCGACCCACTTGGGACTTATTTCACTTCGCTCCAAATGGTATTTTCATTTCGAGGAAGTGTGTACTGTAGGAGGAATCCGAACTCAAGGTAGAGTACGCGCCCGACAATGGGACATAAGTGTCATTACGAGCAGACCCCGCTAATTCATTAGAGATCCAGAGTTTGTCAAAGGATTACGACATTGGAATGACATGATAACATCTTTCATACAATGTCATACGTCAGTTTTGACAAAAAGAGAAAAATAAAATCATTTCCGCGGTAGCTTGTTTTCTCGGTTTCCTTTTTATGACAAGTCACAATAGTTTTACTTGAGTTTATTCTACATGAAAAAAAAAAAACCACTTCATCAAAATTACAATTTTAGATGGTTTTTATTTGGTTATAGCACTAAAAAATTGTAATGCTGACAAAAACATCAGTGAAAGCGTAAAAAAATGATTGTTATTTCAACAGATACGGTTGTAGTCTGTCTATGAACAAAGCGCGATTGTCAGTGTCACAAATATTTGCTACTGTGACTTTAAAGTCTTCTTTCTTTTTCTTGCGTTGACGTTCAAACATAACCTCTTAATCTTATCTGAATGGCTAACCAATCAAAAGGATGAACATGATTTTAAATGCTTACAAGAGTACGAAATTTTAAATGTTTATCCACTTAAATTGTGTTTGGCTTTTCCCTAACCTATATTTCTTGGCGCACACTCAGATCCAAGTACGAGGCCATAAATGCTGTGTGGAGTTTCTTACGAAAATGTAGGAATCAGCACAGGCAGCCGTCGAGAGGGCAAAAGGAAAGAAATGAAGTTAGGAGGAAGCAGAGCTCAATGTATTCGACAAGCACTTCTTTAGATCATAAAACTACGTTTTGAACGAAAGGCAAGCAAACGGTATGTTATTCGCCCGAAGGAAGCATAAAGCTACGAAACGCCCGCGTCTCTGGCTCCTAAAAAAGAACAAACAAAAAATTCCATCACTAGTTTACTTGATTTCGGATCAAATTTCCTTGTTGCTGAGCCGGCAATAAATCATAGACCTTGAGTCAATACTTGTCAGATTAAGCTAGTGAACGAGAATTGAGGTTATGTTCGGTGGTCTCTGCGGTTTCTAATGAACACGTAGATGCGAATGCGTTTTGACAGTTTGGGTGGCGATGTGTCGGCGGCTGTTCGCCGAGAATATTAAACAGATTCTGCTCTTCGCGTGGCTGCTTTTCGCCTTTGTTCTCGCTTTGTTTGCATGGTCAGGAAAGACTGCCGTTTAGGAAAATTTCGCGATTTTTTTAAAAAATGGACATCGTTTATCTCGAGCATTGCAAGGCCTCACATGTTGGGTAGACCTCTTTGTTTAGAACCACTATCAAGCAATGCGCAATTATTGCTTGTCAATTAAAACATCGGATTAATCATAACAATTCAAAAAATCGATTCATACACATTTGTTTACACAGTAAAAACAAAACAGCCTTTTAAGGGAACGCTACACCTGTTTTGGGCGAGAAACTCGGGGGTAGTACGTATTTTGGTTATTTTCCAAGATAAACCTGTGTTCAGCCAAATCATTAAAAAGTTCTCGCCGAGAGCTTTCTATTGATTTGGCTGAGCATAGCTCTATCTTGAACCAAAATAAGTACTACCCCCTTTCTAGTTTCACACCCAAAACAGGTACAGAACCTTCTGAAACGGGTGTTTAGTTTTTACTGTGCACATCAACAACTAATATCTGCTGAGTGTTTTTGAGGATACAAAATCAATAAGTTCTGATGTGAGAGCAGGGCAAAGGTTTGTGGAAGCAATCGTGGAGTTCTGCACGCATCGAAAGGATATCAGATTGGCTAATCAGTTTTTTAGAAGACCGTTAATTGGAGTCGTGGGTACAAAATGTAGGTGCTGCAATGAGGAGGGTGGGCGCTGGGATGGAGGGGGAAGAGTGGCTAGTCCAGCCTCTTTGGTCCATTTCAGCATGCCGATCATCAAAGCGTTCATTTGAAATGCAAATAATCCTCACAGGATTTTGGCGACGATGGAAAAGCACTAAACTCCACTCAAAAAGATCTATTTTCTGAGCTCTTCTCTTCAACAAAGGACGTCCCGATGTGTTCTAAACACCGCTTTGCGAAAAACGTTGGCACTCTATTGTTGGGCGGCTTTGAGTTTCGCATATTTTTAATATAATATCGCTCTGCGTTTGATTTCGAAAGGATGTTTACTTAGGGGTTGGCGATGTCAGAACATCGCTAGGTACGGTAGGTTAAGTTGGGCTAGTCAAGGTAATTGCGCTAAGCAAGGTCAACACATGTTGGGTAATATTTGATGAATTAAGTTTATGTCCCTCGGTGGAATAGCTGCGAAGTTAGGTTCAAGAAAGTGAGGTTACGTCTAGGTTCGGTACGTCAACACTGTAAAAAATTATCTTAAATTCAGATGCAACAAAAGTCAAATCACTGATCTTAAAAGAATTTCAGTCCAATTTGATCCCTTCAAAGAAAATCCGATCAAGTGAAAGAGCGTGTTTCAAAAAAACGATCAAGGGAAAGGGAACATTTAAAAAAACGATCAACTGCAATGCACGAGGATAGCAGTTGATCTCTCTTTCAAACTAACTAGATTATTTGATCAATTTTTTAAACGGGTATTCATAATTGATCGGTTGTTAATTGGACGGATCGAATTATTCACTGAATTTCAGAGATTGTTTGTAGTTTTTATAAACTGCTTATTTCAAGAAAGATATAGCTGAAATTCAGAGGATATTTCGACTGAAAATTTTTCAGACCAATGATTTGATTTTTGTTGCATCTGAATTTCATATTCTCTTTTTACAGTGAAGTAACTCTACGTTGGGTTGAGCGAGGTGTACCCAACTTTGGCGACGTAAGGTTTAACTTAATAATATTGTCAACTCTGGCCAAGAAACTTTTAAAAATCGGTTTTGCTACGAACGTATCTATTTCTAGCCGCTTCGTCGCTGTTCGAATCATCTTGTCATCAACCTCAAGCCAATCCCGCTGACCTGCGAGGGGCCAACCGATCCGGATGCTCATCCTCGTTTTATTAAACTAACGACTCATGCAATTAGTGATTGGCGTTTGCCATTTAACTTCACTCTTCACCAGCTCCAAACCAGGAAGGCGCAGGGAAAAAGATTGATAAATGGAATGCGAAGGAGTTTTCTTTCGAATCGCCCCTTCATGTTCACCCAAGTCAAGAAAGTATGTCCACATCTGAGTTACACAATTCTACTTTATCGTCAAAAGTCCAACGCGTGAGATTAATTCCGACGTCCTTTCAGCTATAAATTTCCTCTGGTGATTGGCAGATATGCTTTTTACGGAGGCTATCTCGTCATGTTGGGAAACGTCCACTCTTTTGACGCTGACATAAATTTAAGCGGACGAACGCGCTCTGACTAGTCAGTAGTAATTTGCTTCACTTGACGGATATTACCATTCATCAAATAGTACTCCGTATTCAACCAACACCCGCTAGATAAAAAGCGTCGTTCTTTTAAAAGCCATGTCATTGACGCATGCATGGGAAATTTCCAGAGGACGACTTAAGACCTCAACTGGACACGGGGACTCCGTAGAATTCAGTAAAATGTAATTGCTTGAAGCACCAAAAATACACTTTTTCACAGACACATTTTCATATTGTAAACTGCATATAAACGCTTGCCCCTATAAGTGGCCCCTCTGAAAACAAGTACTTTCAAAGACAGAAATTTCGACTTCGTATATTTCAATTGAAAATACGACCTCAAGCTTTTATTAAATATGTTAATAACAGTAAATTTTAGAATTTTCAGACATTAATTGTAAGATTCCTTTCAGTCAATTACAATTCCTGTACACATTGCGGTGCAGAACTAGTATGGATATGATACCTCTAAATTTGAATCAGTGAGAGTCTTTGAGATTCAGTGAAAATTTACTGAATTTCCCACCACTTTTTTCTTTCAGTGGGGTTATATGAACTGAAACTCAGATACAGTGAAAATTCACTGAATTTCAGTTCATAGCACCACTAAAAAAAATCAGTGGTGGGAAATTCACTAAATTTCCGCTGAACTTTAGACACTCTCACTGTCATTCAAATTTAGAGTGATGTATCATTGCGTTTGCAATGCTTGAATATTCCGAAATAGGTTTTTGTTCGCTACTCCTCAAAACAAGAACTACTTCTAAGTGAGTTACGGTTCCGATTGGAATCAATAGCAACATAAATATCGCGCATAGAGTGCTCTACACTTCACGGCATAGTGGTACCATGTACATTGTACAACCATATAAACTGCTGTTTCGCGGGAGCGTCAACTCGCACCGTCATGAATCTCTGTCCACAACTTCGTTCCGCCTGAACACGGTACAAGGAAAATCCTTCTAAGGAGAATAATAATTCTGCACCGAGGGGAAGGTAAAAGTATCCCCACGCGACACATTTTATGAGCTCCTAACAAAAAATCAGCAATAACATCGGTCTATTTAAGCTACAGTTACGTACCTCAAATGAAACTTAAGGATGTTTCATCGAGGTGAAGGCTGCCGATAACAGGCTCTTTTTATTGATCAGAAATAGAGACAGGCTCTTTTTATTAATCAGAAATACAGCTAAGATGCTATTCTGACCACTATATAACGACTTGTCACCGTCCTAACTTTTCAGTTGTAGGCATTCAAAGATAGCAAGAATAACGTAGCGTTGTATGGATGTGTGCTATAATATTCAAGTACTACATTTTACGAGAAAATTGCTCGATAAGTTTGTTTAAAAAACGTTTCACCTGATTGATCAAGTTACGATTAACAAATTGAGGAAAAAATGGATCTTACCGTCGTTTAAAAAAGTATTTGATAAAAACCTCTAAAAACAGCACATTAGACAAAATGAGTCAAATCAGTAGTGGTGATAATTTTGAAAAACTAAAATATAGGTAATTATCGGCTGCCAACTAATCTTAATTGTTTATTTAGTAAAATGTTTTAATTTTTTGGGCTTTTCAGATTTTTAAATACAGTCTTGTCATTTTTTGTACAACTTGTTTGTGAGCTTGACAAGCTAAGTCTACGAAACATCCTTGGGTGGAGGTTATTTCAATAAAATGGTTATCGGGCAACCCAAGTTGAGGTTTGGGTCGTCTTTGTTTTAGAGTCCAACGCGGTTCCGAACGTATTCATTTGATTTCTACGTTAGCATGGGCAGTAAACAATGTTATAGGTAAGCAATGAATTCGTGGCGGCAGCAACCTTTATTGACGCACTGCTGCATCAACAATAAATACTGTCATAAGCTGTTGGGAGCACTAAGCGGCACAAGAGAAGTAACTCATCACTCGTCAGCGTTACAGTGACACTGGTCTGTGTTTGAGCGCCCCGGCTGCAAGAGGCGCTTAGCTCTTTTATGAGGTTGTAAAGACCTCCGAGCGGATGTGAGGGAGAGAGGCAGAGCGATACGTATTGTCTGGCGAGTGAGAGAGAGGAAGGGTCGTCAACCACATGGTGAAGCTCATAGCCTCGCCGAGGAATAGTTGCTAAATATTATTGTGTGCGTTATGAGGGTGACAGTCCGAGGGGTGAACTTAAGAGCACATGATTCAACTCCTCCCGCTTCCGCCTTAAATGAATTCTCTCCCTCAAATAATTTGTCGTTTTATTTGATGCTTTTGTTTTGAACTCGGTAGTTGTATTCTTTTTTACTTTCCCGTTTGGGAAAGGTTCGTCAGTTTTAATTTCGATTGACGACATCGACTAGCAAGGGGAGTACAAAAACTGTCCGCCCCAGATTTTCTTGACATTTTGAGGACTGCAAGAAAGCGGTGTGGATAGATATCCAAGCCCCAAACTTGCTGCCGAAATTTATTTTACTGCCTTAAAATAGCGTTCAATTTGAAAAATAAATATTTTCTGCGATATAATTTAAAATCAATAGTAATTCCTTGAAGAACACCGAAGTCTAGCGCCTATGGCTGAAATTTGGAAGATTTCGCGATATTTCCAGCCGTTTACAAGATACTGACATTTTTTTTTCATTTTTGTTTAATTTTTACGCTGTTTTTAAGCTATAAAAAATACATTCTGGTAGCAAATTATGGGTTTGGGTATCATTTAATTTGAAAGTTTCAAAAATTCGGTTGCGGCAAGTTAAGGTACTCCCATTGTAAGCGTACCTCGCGGACTAAATGTTATAAAAAATGTAAAATCATTGGGCAAACGAATTAGATTTTTTCACCGCCTCTTGTATGTATAGTTGAACCCGATTTTTTTCTCTTTAAGTGAGCAAAGTGCTTAGATTTACGGTATTGTTTCGCGTCCAGGCAGAAAGCTTTTACTGTTAAAACTGCGAGCCACAGAATTCTTTGCCTTTTTAGAAAAGTTTAATTCGTTAAGCGATGTGCAGTTATTAAGGCTGACAATCAAGGTTGAGTGCGCAACAATGGCGGCAGAGACAACAATGTATGCATCGCATGGGTGACATGTCTCGCAACAATGGACCAGATGTATTGAGCGGGAGCACCTCGTCGAATGGCTCGCTTTCCTCAATTAGGTGAGCGCCAACAATGCGATAACAATGAAGAAAGCCTACTGAACAATTTGTAGCATGTGCAAAATAATTGCATCAACTAAATACGTGCAGGAACGGACGAAAACACTACAGAAATTCCAATAAAGCGCCAAACGTTAAAATGAGTGGTTTGATTATTATTTTAGTTGCATTTTTTTCCCACTCAAATAACAAGAACCCGTATACGCTGCAAACATAAGAGTATTACTCACATGCTGCAAACAAGAGTTCTGATATAAAAATGAGACAGGTGTTTCATTACTGATGAGTTGATTACTTCTTGTCCTAAGACGCAACGAACCTCATAAGGTTGAGGCCCTTCAACTCGGACACCTGCATATGGCATATTTTAATCATAAAAATTCTTCTGTAATAATGTGTACTAAAGTGCACAGGGCTTTTACGCAGTCTTTAATTTAAGTTTCTCAACTAAACATGCGAAGTTTTTTTATAGTTTATTTCGAGTTTTTTTTTCTATTTACTTCGAATTCAAATAAGGGGGGTCTTCAGGGCTGCCCGTCAAGTTTCATCTCCGAAAAGTGACAAAATTTACGGGAAGGTGACAAAGAGAGACACGGATATTGTTTCAAAAGAGCAATAAAAATAACTCACTGGTAGCTCTGGGGTCTTTTGGGCCAGTGGCACAAACAAAATTTATCTTTCAAAACTATCTCGATGTCAAAAGATTAAACACGAGAGAATGATCTCAAAAACTTATGGTGCAATAACATACATCGGATTTATAAAGCAGCCTTTGGAGAAGAACCATACGATGGGACTGGGTATGTTCCAATTCGAAAGAAAAATATTCCACAATCATAATAATGAACACTAGCAGATAACTTCCCTCTTAACGTCATTTGGTCGCCCGGAGGTCTTAAAGCGTTTCAACGCAGGAAACTTATTTAGTGAGCCCTCAGATTTTACGCACTACCGAAAGACTTCAGATGTTTTAAAACTTTACTTAAGATAAGAGCTTTGCTGCAAAGACCCGCCATCGAGAAACGAGCCTACTTCAAACAGAGATAACACAGATTGTTCGCGATGTGCCTGTCCACTCCTCTGAGAGAAAGCAGTCAATCATAAATAAGGATCTTCGCTTCTATACGTCAATACTCTCCAAGGACATGAACTACTCGCTCTAATGTGACGCTATTCTGTTGTAAGGACAACAGCAACAAAATCTGGGATATCAACCCAAATCACATAAAACCCTGAAAAATTTAACAAAAAATAAAAGTTACACGTCGTTAAACCAGATGTCTACTCGGTCAACTTTACAATTTTATGTTGGTGCCGTGACCAGGATGTTTGTAATGCATTACTTTTAAATCACACGGCATTAAATCACAAAGGTCGCAGATACTCGCCCACCAAGTGGTGGGTAAATTTGCAACCCACGGCTATATGTCCGCTTGGGAGGGGAAAATTTGTATGCCGTATGCAAGAATCGAACCTTGAACCATTAAAATTATAACTTCGCACGCCAGCAACTTTGCCAAAGCGACGACACAGCTGGATAAGATCCAGGAAAGGGAATAAGGTTTGCAAGGACTAGCACGCTTTCCTCTGGCGGGCGAATAGACACTTCCAATCACAAAACCTGCAAGAGTCTGCAAATAGTGAACGATAAAAGTGTGACAAGATTATAAGATAATTCCGTGTTGAACTGTTCAGATAATTTTTGTCGATTCTCGCATTGGGTGTTTGTCCACACCACCGCGTAGTAAGCCCTTGCCTTGGTCTGTGAAGGGCACTCTTACGGAACACTTCTAAAAACACCGGACAGCTACCCAGTTCATTAGCCCGATAAAGGAATAACAGTTTATCTCCGTTTGCGATGAGATTCAATCTTGGTCTACCTCCGAAGAATTCCATGGTAGCCACTTATAATATCCTCCCAATCCAGTTCTCCTTACAGGGAGAGTTCTGTGTTTCGGAACGGCGAACGACATACAGTTAGAAATATACCCAGTTAAAAGATCCCTACAAAAAATACTCGTGTATAATTATTAAGTTTTGGCCATAAAAGAGGCGATTCGCACAGCAAAGCTTCCGCATTTTTAAGTTTGGCAGCATCGAATTCTAAGAATCCTCCCCCAAGCAGTTTTGATGCGACATTCTTTCAAGTCCAAATCGTGTTCTAATTCTCTAATTTTAACACAGGTAAGAGATAAATATTACCAAAAACCTTTTTTAGATGAAAAACAATCTTAATTTTTACTCGTACGTAGGGTGTATACAATACTTTTTAAAAAATATTTAAAACAAAAAATATCCAAATGAAATTGTATTGCAGAGGATGATATAAATGCATATCACACGCAAAACCATTCCTTCCATTGCTCGAAATAATGTTGCAGTTACAGAAAGAGCGCTTTTGCTCAACAATCAAATGACTATTGCGCGCACTAAGTTTGCTAAGGTAGCATTCAAAGGCAATCCCAGCGAGAGAAAAAACAAGAAATTTAAGTAAAATACTTCCGCGGAGCAGTACATCAAAGTACAGACCGTTCTCTCAGCAGGATTAGAATGCTTTACAATCTTCTCTCATTTTCTTAGACAAAAAGAGCCCGCTGTAATATTGCAATATGCATAACGCCCGGCTCTCGAGAGGAAGCCGACACAATTCTGTAATGACAACAGTACTTAGAGTAAGTATTGTATGTCGGAATTGTTGCCATAACAAGCCGGCTTCATTAACTAATGGTTAAGAATGGCGGTACGTGATATTACGGGGCGGTTTTAATATAGCGACTTACTCGGCGACGCGACGCTCGCAAATCATGTCAACTCATATAATACCCCCGCAAACGGCTTTAATTTATTTAACTACGGCTTTAAATTAACCGTAAAATATTTTTAATTAATGTGTACTGCTCATATGATTAGAATCTTGTAAGGAAACTGGATAGCTTATGTCAGTCCCCGGGTGAAAGTCAGCATGACTGAACACAGAAGCCGTTCCAAAAACACGAGGGAGTCTTAACGTTAGTCAAATCCGCTGCAAACTCGCGATTCCGCTGTATTAGTCAACAATTCCTGTCATCTTACAATCTCAAGAAGACCTTTAAAATTCCCCAACTAAACCGCTCTTCAGCCCACAGATTACGACACTGCTAATCTGTCAACCTAGTAATTAATTACCACAAAGAACGCACGACTATTTTCACCGGGGGAATTCCTCTCAAGTTGCAGTGGCTCCGGTAATTTTATTTTCCTTTCCACGCCTCAGATGACTTCACAAACGCACCATTTCCCACAGCATTATCACCGGTAGACCTACGGTAAAGAAATATCCCTTGCTCCGGTTGGGGAGGGGGTTTCAGGGTGTTGAATTGGGGGG
>Ga0058701_10000653_pt1 | contig 23259 bp, 15 predicted proteins | sample AgamicOrMae_FD_97039 | JGI IMG/M metagenome (GOLD analysis project Ga0058701, IMG submission 97039) | Agave microbial communities from Guanajuato, Mexico - Or.Ma.e | ecosystem: Host-associated > Plants > Phyllosphere > Phylloplane/Leaf | place: Guanajuato, Mexico | collected 2012-06-04 | reverse complement strand
AGCAGCCTGTACATTTTTAAACTCTTTACCTGCGGAGTCTATTTTTCATATCTTATCAAATGCCGTTCAAGTATGACGTTACGCTTATTTTGGCCATTTTCGACCCCCCCCCTGCCAATCCCTCCCCCAGCGTAACGTAATGCTGGAACGTTCCCTAAGGGACAGTGAATATCTATAAGGTAATTGGAGCGCCCATGTAACCTGTTTCATACATCTTGATCTCATGAAATTTTGCTTCAAATGAAAGTGTATTTGTTGAAAACGCTCGTTCAAGAATGTACTGATTCCTATGCTTATAAATTGCAAGAAGTATAGTTTTGAAACGGCATTTTCAACTAGCACAGCTTCATTTTAAGCCATCTTTCTGACTTTTTAAAAATCAGTCCAGCAGAAATTGTTTGCATTGAGTGGTTGCGGCTGTTCTGTATTCTTACGTTCAATTAGAGTGTGAGGAAGTCCTCTTCGCTTGTTCAAAACCGGCTGCTCCTAGTTTTTTTTACTCTTTTTATTTTTGTTTTCTTCTTTTTTCTTCTATTTTTGTCCTTTTTTTTTCTTCCAAGTTATGGAAAAATGTTGTTACTTTCCCATCGTCACTCAGTTTATTTTCGTTTCTTCGCAGTGTCGTTTTGATTCACTGGTAATTTGCTTCTCTCTGTAATGTATGTGTCACGTTTGTCCAAATTTTCACCGTTGAAACTACGGAATACCTGCAAGAAAATTGCAATTATTTTTCAAATAATTTCTAACCTGAACATTTCCCTGTTTTTTTCTCTCTTTTTTTTGTACTGTGTGTTCTCAATGATGACCTGTTTTTGCAGCTTCGCCTAACACCAAGCTCGGTTTGAGAATGACAACTCTTCACGAAGAGCAAATCGGCTCGTCTACGGCGCTCGACTCTCAAATTGACGAAGAGGAGGAAGAAGATCCTGACTTGGGGGACGACGAGGACAGTGAGCAGTGCACTCAGCGTGAGGTGGATCCTCAAGCCAACGTGGACACCAACTCAATGAGTGACACCTCCCAGAGCGACTCGGAAAAAAGGTCGGGGGAAAACGACCCTTTAAACTCGCACACCGTTAACCAAAGCCCCATCCAAGAGTGTCTTGAAGAGGACACGCACCTAGAGAAACGAACCAACTCCAAGGTTGCCAACGAGGGGGATAGCGGAGCTGTCAGTGAACCTGAACTTGAATCATACCAGGTATGAGAATCACAACGCTCGGAAACTGTCCGGAAAAAAAATGACTCAGTATCACCATCACGTGACCTTCAAACTTTACCTAACCTATCTCGGAGCCTAAATCAACCAACCGGTAACTTGATAAAACTCAGCCCGGACGGCTACTCTTGTCCGTCTAGTAAATTTTTTCAACGACGAAAATTTAGGCTGTTTTTGTTTATTTTTAGTGCAAATTCAGGTGGAACTTTGTCTAACTTTTCAAGAATTTTGTAATTTTTAACAGACCATCATAAGAGAAGGGCCGTCATTTTCTCATATCATTTTACAAAGTAGTAAATGTGTGAATTTTTCTAATTTTTTCAAGTAAAAAGTTATTACAAACATTTCTTGGGCATAAAGTAGTTAACCTAATTTAGAACAACCCAGTCTAACCGTACTTAACTTTAGTAGTGTCCTATCCTGCCAATCGAAGGTAATGTTCCAACAATGGTACCAATGCTCCAGACTGAATTCGGATTTTTATCCAAATTGTTGTTATTTGCAAAGTGTCTATTTTTTCCATTTGGTGATAGCAACTTCTCTTAAGAACAATATCTCATGTTAAACTTTCGTCACGAAAGTGAAATGATAGTTTGAACGATTGCTTTGTGTTGAACAGGCTGAAGCTCAGGCACTCAAGGATAAGACCACGAAGGCGAGTATCCCGAGCTCCCGAACTCTCGACTCGCTCACGGAGTTGCAATCCGCAAAGACCTGGACACCAAGTACAAGTTCAAGGTAAATACCGCTTATTGCCTTATGTTGGCACTACCGTTGAATTATTATTATTATTATGGTTTGAGCCCGAGCCACCACTGAAATAACTTGGCTTGAAGCCTTTCAACCGGAATAAAAATCTCATCTGCAGCAATGCCAAATGTCCTTCACGTATTTCTTGTCACTAGACACGTTCCTTACCAATATCTTTTGATTGGCTGAAGTACTCGAGTCGCTTAATCGCGTCTCAAAGAAAACTCCTTAATGTGGTCGGGCTATTTCCAAGTGCGGGTTATTACTGTCACGATAACTTGGCTCTTTTCTCACCATGTGCCTACAGCGGTTACGGTTCACAAGCAGTATCGTCGAGTAACTTATCCAGTGAGGATTCGGTATCTTTGAGGAGTATCAGCGTTGACGATACTCCGGACGTGGAGACCGGAAGGAGTCAGCCGTTCACGGAGCTGCCTCCGGTGTCGGAAGGGGTTCTCGTGGAGGTGGAGCAGAGACCCCACGAGCCCGGAGACACCGTGACGGCCGACGCCGTCGCTGCGCCCGCGGTGATCGCGTCATCGGCGACGTCCGAGAGCTCCGGGAAGACGTCCCCGGAGTTAAACGAATCCGGACTGCCTCCCTCCATGGCTGACTCGCTCATCGAATCGTCCGTGGTACACACTGCGTTGCCCCCTGGCAAGGTGCGTTTGAGTATCCCCGTATGAAGGCGCGCTTATTCACCTGATCAAAGCTCCCCATCGCGTATACTAAGTGTTCAGGGCGTGTCATTATGAGAAGGAGTCACCGTATAGTAATACTTGCTTGTCACTGTCGTATCCTACACAGTAAAATCGAACCGCTGATTTAGGTTTGAAGGTGAAACAGGGGAAGAGGGTATTTTGGTTATTTTGAAAGAAAACCGGTGAATAACCATTTAAATGAAAAAGTCTCGTCGAGAGGTCTCTATTGATATGGTTGTTGATATGGATATCTCCCGAAATAACCAAATTACGCTCTTCCCCTGTTTTATCTTCATATCTAAAATCGGTAGAACAGGGGATATTTTTTAACGTCTACATTGCGGTGGTCTACATCTTCTAGTAATGTCCTCTCTTACGTTTGAGTAATTAACCAAATACATGTGCAATAGCAAGTATATTGTCGTAGTCTTGAGTTGCGTTGAAGTTTCCTTATGCAAATCGCTTCAAGCTAATATTAAAAGGCGCCCACCAGGTGTGGCTTATTCACGCCAGTGAACTGTTGCTCACGCTCTCCGAATATTCTTAAATCTAAAAATCTCATCTTAATTTACCGGTATGCATATCAAGAAAAGGAACAATCTGAACTCCGACATTTTTTTTTCAGTTTTGATATAGTGTTTTACGTTTTTACAAGCCAAGAAATCGTTCCTCATTCCTCACCAGTTTCATCCTATGGGTTGTCGGCCCAGAGGAAAAATTTACATTTTTTTTCTCAAATTAGGCATGCGGATTTAAAAAAAAAAAAGTCTTGCTATTCACCCGACATGTATTAATGTAGGGAGACTTGAACCCACGTAACCAATCTAATACATTTTAAATTGGAGGTGACTTGGATGCACGGAACCTAACTTAATACATTTTAAATGGGGCAGTCGGGCTAATAGACAATCCCTTTTTAAAAATGGAACTCTAACCTCAACTTCTCCTGGACAAATGTACTCATTTTCAAATCACTATGTTGTGTAATTTTACTCCTAAAATTTCCGAAACAAGTACTAAGAAAAGAAGATTTAAAGAAGATACAATTTCCGAAACAATTACAAATAAAAGAAGATTTATTTGCTCGGCATGGAAAGCTAAATATGTAGCAAAAACCTTTCAAGCATTCATACGGCCCCATTCGGTGAATTTCGGTGTGACGTTTTCCAGGTGGTTCGTAGACGAAAAACGCCGAACCGTCCTTCGAGTCAGAGCAACAGAGCGTCGTTTCCGATGGCAAGAGCGCAGAGCGCAGACGGAAAGATGACGGGCAGGATGGACCAGTCCTTCACGCTGAGCCAAAACGGCGACCAGAGCTCGAGTTCCGAGAAGCTGCACGATGGTACGTAAATGAACGATTTATTCGTCCGCAGCAGAGTTCTGTTAATTGACACTGTCGGGTTCCGCCAGTCCTGCGTGCCCGGGCCCGGGCAGCCAAGTCTGTACTTCGACTCGGCTCGGTCTCAGGACCAAGCCGAGTCGAGGCACAGGCGTTGCTGCCTGAGACCGGGCGTGACTCGCGGGACCCGCTACAGTCCGAAGCTGGCGGACTCGTTCTAACGCTGTGGTTCAACAGATGACGGGGACCTCCACCGCTTGACGGAAACCCCTCCCCCCGACTGGGTGGTCGTGGGGGAGAGCGTCCAGATTCGGCCCTACAACTGGTACGGGGTCATCGCGTACGTCGGACCAACAGAGTTTGCTCCGGGAACGTGGATTGGCGTGGATCTTGATGTTCCTACAGGTAAGAAGTCGATGAGAAAACACTCGCCTGTTGTTTGCCTTCTGGACATTGGACCGCTCCTAAAGAACCCCGAATCGATTCTGTATCACCTCTGTGGTTGGCTATGAAATCTTCTCTATGAAGCTTAACCCTTCGTAATCCAACCTCACCAATGGTAACGGTACTTGACCCAACCTTACCAAGCCGAACCTTACTAAACCTAACCAAGCCTTCTCGCACCAAGCCTAACCTAATCTTATCAAACTTAACCTGACGTTCCCAGTTACACCTTTCCTAAACATACCAAATCAAATCTTCCCCACCCTAACTTGAGATACAGATCCATTGAGTTTACTAAAAATAAGAATAGAATGAAGTTAATGACGAATTCTGTGGGTATTTTTCTGAGGTACACAGGCTCACTTGGAGAACGATGTTTCTAAAACGATAAATCGTTACAGCTGTGTGATGTTTTTCCTTGCAGGGAAGAACGACGGAGCGGTTCAGGGTGTGCGGTACTTCACGTGTCGTTCAAAGCACGGTATTTTTGTTCGGGCGGATAAACTTATAAGAGATAGTCGGGGACGAGCGCTCAGGCAGACGACGCCAATGGACTTTCCTGGCTCCGGGAACCTCAAGAGATGCGGCAGCCGAGGTACGTAGCCGGATGTCAGATGAGACACACAAGTTGGGATCAGGATTGGAAGGAATAGGTCATAGCTAGCTGTTGTGACGTGAGTGTTTGGGTCCAATGGGATGATGGGTCAGAACCTAGCTTCCCTCAAGAGTTCTAACTCTGAGATTAAGCTACTTAGTGAGCTAAGAGGCTTGTAAAATGTTTGTGAGTATGAGTGCTTCCAAGCCATGAACTAGATCACAACTCGACCAACGAAAATAAAAATATATCACCGTTAAGTTCGTACATTCTAAACTGGTGTTATACAAGAGTGCGTAGTAACGTCTGTTAAAGCGGGAAATGAGGTCGGAAAGCGTGCACAGGTTTTGAACGGACTTCATCACCATCTTTACACTTTTAACCGAAGATGTATGTTGATAGTTTTTAGAGAAAGGGCGTGAAAAAACTAAGGTATCCTAAACTCTAACTTTGGCGCCAACTTTCGGCAACAGCCTACCTACTCCTCTGTCAACTACCAACACTTGCCATACCGTTGAGCCGTCAGTTCGGGCTTCTGCCGCAAGATGGAACCAAGCTCCGGGCTTGGCGTTTCACAGTTTTTTACGCCCTATTCGTTGATACCATATTAACACGCAATATTGAGAATTCATTTACGAATACACTCTAAATCACAGACTTACAAAAACATTGCAAGTAACTAACAATGTAGAAAAGCAGTCCATATCACAAGCGAACTAATACGAGTAGTGACGATAGAAGAGGCAGATCGGCGGCTTCGTGCTTTGGTACTTTGATCTTAACTCTTTCCTGTCCTTTTTTTTCCAGGAGAAGGTCTGTCGACCCTTCACCGGTCTCGCAGCCGCGGTGACAACCTGAGTGCCGTAGGCACCACCAATCGCCTTCCACCCAAAGGAAAGTAACTGAACCTCAGTACCTGCAATGTGAGCGAATCTGAGGGCTCGCATTTATTTTCTTCGTTTTGCTGTCCTTTCCACGTTTCACTTTGATTTTACCGAAAACTTTTCTGAGGTCCGAGGTGAGGTGTGCCAATGCCCAAAGATTTTGAAACGCGCTTCAAGTCTAGTATGACCAATATTTCCAATCCTCTCGAGAACCGGGAGGGCGGATAAGATAGTCTTAAGTTGGAAAAATGAGTCGCATAGCACGTTGAGCGTTGGTTGGGGGAATGAGCGTTGAAACGTGTCCTAGGGTCAACTCGAAGCACCGTTCCCTTCTCAACGTCCGAAAAGCGTACCTTTTCCTCCCGAAAGCAGCATCATTTGTGAGGACCGTAGTAATTACAAGTGCAATGTTTTGCATCATCTTTGTTAAAGACGTGTACTGTACGTCGCACGTGTAGAATGGCTTTTGATATTAGTACCGTTGCCGTGTGCTTTGAGTGGAAAGGTTTTAACTTATTGGTCGTCAGGACCAAGCAGTACTTGTGGGAAACGCGACCAGACTACCGTGGAAGCTGTTTTCCGAAAGCCCCTCGCTTTCGCGACTCGACCATTTTCTTTTTTCCTCGCCCCGCCCAGAGTTTTATACTTTTTCATCTGCCAGTTTACGAACAATGACGACCCGTTCATAAAAACATATATGAACAGACATGCACTTTGACTCATGTTATATCACGTGTGGATTTAATAGTTTCGCTGTGCATCTTCAAATCATTTTGGCACCTCTAGCCCTTAAACGGCATTGCTTATTGCTTGGCAGATTTTTCCTCTCGCTTCAATCTTTGCGCCGTCTTTCCAATCTCTCGGAAATCCTGTACTCGATATTTTTGTATTGAGAAGATCCCACTATTTTGTAACGTGAAGGGATACATCAGAATATTCTTGTTTTGTGAATGGAATCGGAAATGGTGCAGCCTAGATTTTTTTCGAACGCAGTGCGAAGTGGGACCGAAGCGTTTTTGTGGCCTTTTGGTACTAAACACAACGTCGACTGGTGAGCTGGCGTGAGCCGTTTTGTCTAGTTGTCTGATAACGCTGGTGCTTCCTAAAGCCGATAGCTCAGCTGATTTTAGGTTTCATTGAGTTTCTGTTTGTAATCGTGTGTTGCTTTAATGGTTTAGCGCTGCTCACGGCTGACGCATTTGATGAAATTTCGCAGCGCAGTAAAGTTTTAAGAGCGAGACGAGCGAAGCGCCTGCAGAGCGATGAGTGATGATGAGATGAATTTTATCTAGTCCAGCGTGTCAATTCGAATTAACTAAATGAGTTTCTACTCTATGGATTTTTACTCTATGCGTGCATAAAATACGACGTTTCACAGTGTGGTTAAAGTAATTGCACTGACTGTGAAACTGAAGTTAGAGTGATTAAATTCAAGGTGTAAATAAACGTGTACTTAGCCGTAGGATATTTTCCTGTATTGGTGCTTTCGTACTTTAAGACCAGCTTTTCGCGAGCGATGGCCGACGGGTTCGTTTGTGCACAAATTCTTTTTCCTTTGACAGAACTGAGCAACGTTGTAAATATTGTATGAAATAGAGGCAGGCGTAGTGCACTCGTTTGGTAGTCGCGAGCGTCGCAAGCTTAGCTGGGCATAGCCTATTCTCTTTCACGTTTAGTAACATGACGCTTGGAACTATGTCCTGTTGAAACGCACCAAGAGCACTGAAAACGATCCATTGTATATTTGTAGATTTGTTCCACTCGTATTTGCCGTGACTTTGAGTCGTCCATGTGTACATTGTGAAGTCAGAGTTAGTCGGTCCTTTTAAAACAGATGGTCCGATTAAACAATAATTGATAGCCCTCCAACCCAAGATAGTGAGAAATGTCCATTTGTTAGTGAGGTTGAAAGTATAGGTTAGTGTTAATGTATCTGTCCAGTAAATTTGCTCGAGTTGTACATTTACAGCTTAGCCATAATCCGTCGTAAGCCATCTGGGTGCCCATATTTTTTTAAACAAACTGCGAGTCACAGTGGTTTATCACATGTGGTTCATGAGTGTGAAATCCAAGCTAAACAGGCTGTGTCCTTCGAGAAACCGACTTTTCTCAGCAAATTTTTCCTCGACTCTTTATATTTGTTTATTGGATCATTCAGGGTTTTAGTTTTGTTGTATTGCGTTGTTACGAGAGGTTCTCTATTTTAACAGATCACCCTTGTTGTTTTGTTTGCAATTTTCATTTTACTTTCGCTGTTTTTAAAAGTATTATGATTTGAGAGAGGGTGTTATTAGTGTGGTGATGAAGGAACGAACGCAAAAGTGACAGCACAAAATATCTTTTATTGTTGTGAAATGTTGGGTAGCCAACAGGAATAACTATGCAATATAGCCTACTGCTCATGATTTCGTTGAATCTGTTGGAAGAGTGGCATCGTGTCGTGTTTTTCTAGTTCAGGTTTTTTTCTCTCCCGATTCGCGGATATTTCGTATTGCAATAAGCGACCAGCGCAGGTGGGATTCAACAATTTTCTCAAGACTCCGGTTTACGTCTTATGATCAATTTGCTCATTTGTCTCCTACATTCCGAGTTACGCAATCTTTTTAACCCCTGTTGGACTTTTTGTAATATTTAGCTGTGATGATTAATTTAAGTATGTTCCAAGATTGCTGTGTTGCCCTCCTTATTTTTGTTGAAAAGCAGAGATAGCGGACCGCATGAGTTGTGAAGCAGAATGTTGGTAATACCAACTTTTCCGGATTCGATTGCCAACTTAAACTTTTTATTTAGATTGGCACGACTGACGAGTTTCAGTAAGGATCACCGGGGGCTTGCCCTCTTTTTTACGCTCCAATAAATCAATCAAGGCGAAATAGACAGTACGATTTATAGTATAACAGTATTTTGGATTTCTGTGGAAGTAACAGCATTTCTTGTTTAAGAAATGTGTCAACCTTGGTTGTGAGTCGAGTGATGCATTTAGAAAAAGCTTTTTTGATGTTTACAATTTTGAGACCTTGTCGTCTAAGTTTTTTTATGTTCATTTTTTCCGCCGTAAGAAGTTTTATATGTTATCAAATTTTTCACTCCTCGGGAATATTTTTTCTATAATCGTTGTCAGGTTTGTATTTTAATGTGTATAGTTTTGATTAGGACTTCAAATCAACTTTTAATCTGGTTTATTACGCGGTTAATGTGCACTGTAACTTAAAGAGCTGGAAATATCTGGTTTCGAGAATTCCATCTGCATACGTCTTTTTGAGACAAACATTTGCCCGGTCTTGTTTTTATTCAACCAAATATTTGGGTTGAAAGTCAGCTCCTCATGAAAGCCATTGTGAATGTTGCATTCGAAATAATGTCTTATCTACTTTGGTAGACACTACATTTTTCCGTCAAAATGTGCAGTTAACTTTCAAACCATTAAACATTATTAAAACCGTGGAGACTAGGGAATCGTTTATTTTTTAAATTTTACTATGTTGCGTCAACGATGTTTTGGGAGTATGTGATCGGTCGTGCTATTACCTTGAAAACTACGTGTCTGGAGAGTTTCCAGGTCTCCAAATCCTCCAAGCATGTCTTATGTATTGAGGTGGTTGGAGTGTCGTCACGAAGATAGAAATGAGTGAGATGAAGTTGCGGGAGAATTGGGCTTGAATGTCGATCGTTTTTTCTTAACTTTCGGTGGTGAGGTGCTCCGATGCTCAAAGAGCTGTTCGACTTCACGAGATTGGTTTTGTTATGCTGTAAACCCTGTTTTGTATGTCTTCTTCACCGCACCATCCTTTGTTTTTGAAACAAAGAACGGGATTAAAAAAAAAATAGTGACGAACGCGTTGTGATAAATTACCGTCTTTTTGTCTTGCACGAAGCGCTCCAACTGCCTTAAAATTGCTCGTGTTCGCGCAATTTTATATTTGTTATAGCTGTTTTTACTGTAAATTTTGTTATGTAATTGCAAGACCCTGTTTTTAGTTGCTTTACCTCGTTGTGTTTTATTTTTTATTTCGTTTGTGATTCACAAATTAAGAAGTGCACCTACTGCAAAACTACGGCGTGGCCCCTTGTGAAACTGTACAGTACTTAATATAAAGCGAAACAATTCTTGTTAATCATTCATAAGTTCCTGCTCATCTCACTTTGCCAGTATTATGAAACGGCGGAAATGATTTTACCACCACACAGCTCTGTTGGTTTATGATCGAGTGTATTTATTATGACATGTAAATATTATTTTTTAGCGAGGATTGAGCACACAGAGGAAGGATTGGTGAAGTAAAGAATTCCGGAATTGACGATCGATTTTGCAACATCATGTTGGTAGCATCGGAAGAGCCGATCGGCAGAGAGGCTGTATTCGAGCTCGACACGCATGATCTTAACCCCCCCCCCTTCTTTGTCAACCGATACAGTTGCTAGCAATTTTTTCAATTGTACATTTTTTTAATAATGAAGTGTATATGACATGTAATAATACAAATAAATTATATGTGAATGTTCCCAGTCAAAATAATTTGATTTTTATTCGACGTGGACCGCAAGAACTTCCCATGTAAGTGATGAACCGTTTTACTCATAGTCCATATTTCGTATCATCAGTCTCATAGTTCGTATTGTTAACAACGTAGAGAGTGTCTTATTTAAGCATTATCGTTAATGAAAATACTAGTACTCATTAGTAGGTGCGTACGAAACAAAATTCTCCGGCACCGTTCTCGTATATTAATTTGAATGAGTTGTCATATTAGTTTGGCGTTTCACAGATTCGTTGTTCCGATTACTGAATGTTTGCGAGCCCTTAAACGCAGTTAAAACTGAAGTATCGGTAGTTGCGTTGATCGCGTAAATAGCCTCAGAACTGTCGTGTTATAGCGCGCTTTCGAATTGAGGTGATGGGAGAAGGAAATAAGTACACATAGCTTGGATTTACCAATGCTGTTGATTTATTAATTTGATCAAGAAGCGATTTTAAGCCAAAATGAAGTCCGATTACACAGGCCATCGTCTGTTAATGACGGCAGAGAAATGATTTGTGAAGTAATGCTTAAAACGCTAAACGAAAGACAAAATACTGTTGATCTGCTTTTGCAGGTTCGAAGAGAGGTACAATTATGTTTCAGTCTGGTCATTACATTTTATTTCGCAATAATCGTTCACTTGACCCTTTCAAATCCTGACATATCTTTGGAATAGCTTGAAAGCGGCCAATTACAAGAACTAGAAATAGCTACTTTTTTAACGTTCTAGGCACTACAGGCATTATGAGTGTGATGATAATGATGATATAAATTAAATAAAATGAGCACTTGGATGAAACATGATGAGAAGGGTTTCTTTTCATTCAGTAAGGCCCATTTTAACTAGGCTCTTAAATATCTTATAAACATTCACACATGTCAACCATTCACACTATAAAAGGCGTTGCACAGTAACACCTGAAGTATAAAATAGTTAAATATTGCAATTATATATTAGCTCATAAACTTGATAAGAGCAGTAACATGTGTATTTGTATGATTCGAAAGTAGAAAACTGACCAATGATCAACTCACTCATTTCCAATCACACAAACATGAAATATATTTAATGACACTCAAAAGCATTTTTTTTATGAGATCTTATGAGGATTTTAATATTTTTTTTGTATTCTAATTTTATTTTGTACTCTTCTCAGACAGGATACCTGCCTATATGGTCCTTGCCTTGTACAAGCAATTCACACCCTTGCACAATGTACACAAGGAACTTGGCAACAAAGAATAATCCATGATTACATATGTAATACATTTACGTCATTAATAGATAAAATCTTAAGCACCAAGTGGTCAATTCAGTCTGATGGGCCGACCAAACTCAGTTTTCTAGGTGGAAATAGCTGGAGTTTCCGAATTAGGTAACTGAGCAAAATATGACTAGTGCAAAATACATCTCAAGAGATTCTTCCTACTTAAAAACGTACATCAAATAACACTGTGCAAGAGTCAACACAAAATATTTTTTTTTTTGTTTTTATTAAATAGTTTGCACCAGCAAACACTCTTAGTTTATACTTTTTATTTATACTTTGTGGTTCATAACTTTTTTTTTGTATTTATTTTTCAGTCAGGAGTACGAATTGTTAGCTCCCTTCGCAAATCATCGGGCACGTTTGCTGATATCACAAAAACAAAACAAATCTCCCAATAACGCGGACTTGCCACATAATGCCCTACATTATTTGGCAACCTGAAAAGGCTTGTTATCACATTAAAAAGAAAAGTTACTTTGGCGCCCAGGTGGCAGGGTTCACTGAGCTCCACTCGTCCGAAGATAAAAGTCCCTCCTCCTTTTCAGATTCCGAGCTTTCGTCCGAGCTGATGCTGCCCGATCTGGAAGCAAAACAGGCGTCCAATTTCTTCAAATGCTCCATTTATTCTAGGGTACAATTTTAACCCGTTCAGATATTAATGGGGTCGTCCAGGTAATACGTGACGCATTAATAAGGGAGAAGGGTTTCGATGGTACACCGCTGCGATAGTCGGGAATGGAAGGTCTCGAACGTGACAAGGCATTTCATTAATGGGTGACCTTCCAGACATAAAAGCTGGAAAACATCAAAAATTTCGAATACGCTGGACTAAGTTTACCGAAATAAATAATATTGTTCATTAAATGAATTTAAAATACATTAAAAAAAAGGTTAACTAGTACACTGACTCAGACGCATCGCCACATAAAAACCAAGATTTTAAACGTTGAGCGAGTCTCAACAATCTTGATGCGGCAGCAACCTCTGTCTTTCTCATCACCGTCTTCTCCCTGCACTATGGCTACGTACAGTCTATGCCTATAGCACGGTCACGATATGAAAGGGGATATTAAAAACAGCCCACGAAAGGGTTATATAGTGAACGCACCCCTACTGGTTCATCCTATCTTCAAATTGTCCAGCTCGGAAGAGATCAATATTACACGGTAAATTAAGGTTATAAAAATAACTACGTTAACTCTAGTGGTTTCCGAGTTAATCGCGGTTAAAATTAGGAAGAAGCGAAATCTGGCGACACAGCTCGTGACTTTCTGGCGATGGGGCACTTACCGTGACCGATGGTCGAGCTGTTCAATGATAGTCGGGAGAGCTAAGGTGTAGCGGTCCGTTGGCCGAAGAACTCGCATCGTTCGAGTCGAGACTTTCCACACCAGCTGCTGCCTGTAAGGCAACTGTGTCCGGGCGTTGTACCGCCGAAGAACCGCCATCACTGCCTCCAGACACGCAGAAAACGTGCTTCCCGGGATCTGGTGACAAAATCAAAGCGATTACATTTTACTCCTACACCGCATTCGTATCAGTTTCCAAACTTGTACTATTTTTACGTCGCTCCGACATCGTAAGATTACGTTGGCGAGAGAAGCGAGTTAACAATTGCCACGCATGACAGCTGCCCCCGAGGTGGAACACGAGAGGTAGATAATGCATCTATGAAAGAGGGCAGTGAAGACGTCGACTTACCTTTGATATTTTCTGCAACTGGACGGCGAACGCTACTAAGCGGACGAGCTCGTCGCAAGCCCGCTCCGCAGGCGACTCCTCGAGCCCTACTTGGAGCTGCGTGTACAGAACAACTAAGGCAACGACACTGGGTCGGAAGTTGGCGCAGGTCGCGTCGCACACGACGTTTTCGAGGCATTGCCAAATATCTCCTCCTCGGGAACCAGCCGCCAGGGTCTCCTTGAACACCGGCCCCAAATCTGACGACGAAAATCATATATCAGCCTGGTATCGCCAATGAAATGACGGCTCATTCCAGCATATTGGAGGTGAACTTACCTGAAGCGAGGAAAAGCTCGTGATAGATTCGTAGGAAGCTGAGCGGAGTCAAGGGGAAGCCTTCTTGAGCAACGTTGAGCTTCGAGTATATGATCCTTTCCATCCGCTCCAGATCACCCGGAGTGCAGTTGCACTGAGAAATCACAGCTAAGTCGCGGAGGTCTAAGCTCGAGCCGCCTTGTCGGGCGGCTTGCTCAGCGGCCAAGTGGAAACAGCTGACTGAAATGCAAGCCATGTGTTTTGGTTGTGCCTGAAAACAAAAGACGAAAGTTCATCTCCACTCCTAGAAAGTTTTCGTAAAATAAAAGGCATTATCATTTCGAAGATAAGGGTTATGAAACTGATTAATATTCCTGCACCCGCCAAGTGACGCCGCATACTCTTAAACACACAAAACCAATGAGATGTTCCAATTGGATACCGTATTCTTCCATGTATAGTGCGCACCCTGATTTTCGGGTGTCAAAAAGTTATTTACCAAGTATAGTGCGCACCTATGGCTGAACCAACGGGCAGAGCCATCTAGTGTTATCCGCGAGAATTATTAGTTTCTATCAGAATTATTACTACGGTATATTTTATATCCTTTATCTACCGTATGATTGATAGTAGGTGTTTACGTTTGCATGCTATTTTCATTCAAGTTTTGTACGTTTTTTAAGCTGATACTTTAACATTAACACATTTGTGAGACATAGGTACTGAAGCCTCAAAAACCCCTAATAGTAATGTAGGCAACGATAATTCTTTGGAATAAGAGCAGGTTTTGGTCCATGTGTAGTGCGCGCCCATGAATAGTGCGCACCCGTTTTTTTGGGTGGCAAAAAATGCAAAATAGGTGCGCGCTATACGTGGACGAATACGGTAACTTGTAGGGTAGCGTTTGAAAAATGATGAATTATTTCTTCAGAACCAAACTGCTGCTGCCATTTTCTTTGAAATGCAGAAAACAGACGAAAGATTGATTGGATAAATTGTAAGACGGCGTTTTTGAAACTGTTGGAACATTTCTGAGCTCGAACAGAGGTTGCATTTTTCTCAACAATCAGGGTGTCTGGCGATTTTTCAAAAAGCAATTCAAGGCTTTTTCAAGGGTTTTAGGGGTGTTATTTTTTGTTTTCTTTCGTTTTTCATGGGTGATTTCATTTATGATTAAAGCTATTTCAACCAATCTTCAAATCGATTTTCGGCGCAAGGCATAATTTTCCGGTAAATAATAATAATTTGTCGATTTCCAAGGGGTTTTCAGCCAACGTAAGGCATTTTCAAGGGCGATTCTCAATCAAGACTTTTTTCGGGTTATCAAGAATTCGAGGGTTTTCACACACTGTGGCAATGTACTGAACGGCGAGAGGTGTGGATTTGGCGGACGTACCTTCATTTTCGTGAGGAAGCGGTCCATGAGGTTGACGGCGCCGAACAGGACGTCGGCGGGCAAGTCGTACCACACCTTGAGGCAGCGGAGCACATGTGCGGAGCCATCGCGGATGCCGGCTGTCACGTCCACGTCGGCGTCCACGCACTGCTGCTCGGCGCTGGGGAGCTTCAGGTGCGCCTGGAACTTGCTCTCGGAGGCGATGGCTTCCTCCAGCTGGGCCAGGAGGCCCGCGTCCGTCACTGGGTGGACAGCTTCCTGGTCGCCGCGGTCCATTCTCGTGATGTCACCCTCGACTTGACCCCCGTCACACCAGAAGAATGGACCAAGGGTTGGACGGCTTATCTGCCAAAAAAAAAGAATGTTACTTTAGTTGACACAGCTTTTGTCCCAGTTATTGATCCACGAATAAGATAAACGGAGTAGTTCTATCCACGTCAAACGTCCATTTGAAATGTATTAGCGGGGTTGGTAGGTTTCCGCGCCGTTCGTCGAAGTCTCCGAAAATACGTTCTAGTCCCATATGGAATGCATGTACGTGGATATATTTTTTTCATCAAAATAGCGCACGTTACGTGGATAAAATATCTACAATAAAAATCATAACAAGGTCGTGCGTATTCACAAGCCATGCCAAATATAGGGAGACTGGAACGCACGTGAACCAACCTGATGCATTTTAAATGGAAGGTGACTTGAACGCACGGAACCCAACCTAATACATTTTATATGGGGCAGGCGTGCGAATAGCCACTTTATAATTAAGCTGATATTTTCAAGAAAATCGACAAAAAGATGAAAATACTAAGTTTTGTCTCGTTTTTTTATGGACTCATTAATTTAATGGGGCAAACTTGGCTAACTTTTTCTAATGTAGCGGAATCTTGAAGAGAGAAAGGTAGCGAATTTGAGATTGAAATGAGAGGATATGGAGGGGGTAACAACAAGAACCTGAATTAAAGGTAGATTAAGAGGGGGAGGGGGGTGCGCCACGAAGTGGACGTTAAGTCCTTTAATGTAAATTACTTATTTAATTTTTAATTAATAATTTTTGCGGTAAAGTTTACTTATATATGTCATCTTTGGCTTCCCACATTTTTTGAAGTATATGCTGCTAAGTTGAGTAAATGTGATTTCAACTCAATAATTATTTTAGTAAAACTTTCAATGATATTGCATTTGGAAAACGTTCATAGCTGAAAAAAAAGGCAAGTACAAAATTTTAAGAAGCTATTTTTCATTTGGTTGACTAGAGTTTTACGTGTATTCCTGCAAGACAGCGCGCTACGTAGGTTGCGGCTCGATTTTCAAGTTCGTTGATCAATTCGGGAACACCTGAAGCGTCTTGTTTAATTACTAATGATAACTAACAAAATTAAGATAATCCGTGAGTGTTCTTAAAGATTGGTACGTTCGCCGTTTGATAAGATTGCCATTCAGGCTGTACTATACATCGTATCTGCAAGGTCTCAAATTCATTACCAGCCACTCGTAAATACCGTGCCAGGTACGTCTTCAGATACGGGAACTAGCAGGAACCACGAGGGGCCTGAATGGGTTGGGAGTTGATTAGGAAATTTGACACGGAAAGAAAAGCGGTCAACGCTACAAATATACAAAAACTCAGAGAACACGATCAACGAAATAATCACCCATAGAACCGATCGGGAATTTCACATATTATTTTTTCTATTTGTTTATATTTATTTCGCTTTTTTCACGAAGCGCAAGATAATAGGTCGCATAAAAAAAGTTTAAAATTGGATTCCGCTTCAAGTGGTTTAAGGCCTCAGAGAGGACGGGCGGCCTATTGCGTCAGACGAAGTTCAGACTGCCGTCCAGCGACACCCGAGGCATTGACAAATTTGCCACACAAACAAATTTAACTTTACCAGCCCACTTCAAATAAAAACCAGACGTAACAGACTTAAAGACGCACTATGACGTTTAATCAAAGTGATAACGAAGTCAACAACCTAGATGAAAGACAAAGACGGAACTTATTGATAATGGCCATAGGCCGTTGATCACTTGGTGTATTTTCAACCGCACTTGGAGGCCCTAAAAAACCCAAAAGGGAACCACCTCCCAAAGACGCTTCTCTACGAAATTAGCGGCGTTTATGCCCGAAAACAGGACTTCTAAATTTAAGGGGCCGAGCCCCTTTCTAAACGACCGTAAATTAATTTCGAAAAACAATGTTGGGAAATGATCTATGACGTAAAATAAAGACTTACCCTAATCCGGCGCGGTGGCCTAAATTTTTCCTACCAGGACATTGGCGCAAAGAAGTAAAAATATGGAAGAAAAAAATATAAATTTGAATGCGACTTCACAACGGATTCTACCCAAACTACAAATGGCGTCTAAACTAAGTGTCCTTGCGCACGGGCAAGTCACACAGCTGATGGGCAAATCACTCACTACGCTATCCATTGCGCGTACGAGAAATAGTGCTGCATTATTTGAAATTATTCGTACGAACAATCTCAACACAGCGACGTAAAAATTTAGAGTAGATTGGAATGCAGTTTAAGACCCTCTATATGTCGTCATTCGTGAACTCATAAATAATGTGGCGTTTATAAACACACTTACTAAGGCTGCGTTGGAATTAGTTTGAATCCATTGGAGAATAACAACTTAATAACTCATTGTCACTCACTGCAATATTAATTCACTGATATGTTCACTTCCTGCAAGTTTCACTCTGAATGAGGGCAAGTCATTCTTTGGCGTTTCAAATGAACTACTGAAATCGGTTTGACGCTAACGCTCTCCCCTCTCTTTTCCTCTTTCTGTATTCCCCCACCACCAGGCTCACATTGCTGCCAACCCAATAGCGCCGAGAAGTCTCTAGAAAGGCACTGGTAGAAAGCTTAGTCAGCTGTTAAAAGGGCCTAAGGCGGAAATAAACACTCTTTTAAGATGAAAAACATTCTGTAACCTTTCCAAACGTAAATTCTTCAACTAATGGGATTGGGAAGCAGCCTCCAGTTTGATGATCATAGGTTGTAACCTTGCGGCGGTATTTTTCGAATACTGTTCAACGATGACCGTTCATACAGTAGTTATTTTACTCGCACAGTTGTAAAGTTTGGCTGGAAATCAGGGACTATGTGCATTATTCGAGATGTAGTAAGACTTAAACGAGAGGAACCCTTAAAATGAACGTGGACTGATCTTTACAACTCTTGATCGGTGCATGAGAGTAACTCTCATGATCGGTGGCTGTACCACCACGGACGTCACGTCTAATATCGCGTAGGCTTCAATGGTGTACACTTACAGTAGTTATTTCAAGTGCTCGCAGTCCGATAAAATATAAAAAACGGCCATGACGCATTTTGTCGCATCTGATTTTAGCTATGACCCCCATAACCTTTTTTTATTATTATTTTTTAATCAGCCGTATAATAGCCCACAAATTATTACCGTATCTACTTAGGCAGCGATTAAACAATAGGACTTTGTCACATTATAAGGTAAATTACAACAAAAAGGGAGTGGTGATAAATTCTATGGCATTAGGTAAATGCATTACTACAAATACATGCTGAAAATTGGATAAAATAAATAAAAGCGCGTTCCAGAACATCCTGATTTGTGGGAGCGTGCAAAGTGGAAGTAGCGGAGCATAATCATTTTCAGACAATTTATTTGACGGTTTTTACTAAATATCGCAAAAATGTGGGGGGGCTAGGTTTTACATCAGGTGTTTTACATTACGGCAAGGCACGTGAAAGGTACCTGCAAAATAAAGTACCGGTACCCGATCAAAACGATGTTTCTACTCACCACTTGGTATGATGGACGAAGTAATATCAGCTATCGCAGTGAAGCACTTGAAGTTTTGCTGATAAACATACGGGAAATTTGCACACTACCTCACGCTGTCAGGTTTAAGGGTGAAATAAGCGGTGGCCATCTCGCTAGCGGTCCACGAATCGACCCCCACCAGCGCAAAATCTATGCGTCACGAACGTTCTTTACGCAGGAATAGACCTGCTTTTGCCTGCTGTGGCCGGCTCTTTTTGACATCATCTGAAAACTACTACTACTGACTGAGGGTATTGGTTGTATTCAACGTGAACGGCACGTTGACGGCGTGATACACTTCGGCCGTCTCCGCCTGTCTTCGGCGGCGTTCGCCTTCGTCCCCCTAGCCTGCGATCTTGTGAAAATGTGAGCCTACGTGCTGAGAGCGGGAGCGGTACCATGCGTGCGAAAATCAGTCAGCTGATTCTGTCAAGGGTGGACCCATGAGAGTCTCATGGTGGACCATCTGCAAAATGCAGGCGCACGTTGACCGGTTGACCGCAGATTGACCGGCCGGCCGGAAAGATTTCAGGCCACAAAAACTCGTCGGCATGATGGTCGCCGGCCGGTCAGATATCCGATACAAATGCTTCCCCGACGAAAGAAGATCATCTGCTCACGATCTGCACTATTGCATTTGCGATGATATTGCAGTTGCGGTTTTAGATTTCCGGTTTTCTGTCTTTTGAAGGTCGTTTTATTATTTTTAAAATTTTCCTATCGGTATTTACCTTACAGAGCGTATACTCTAAACATATTTTGACTATGTAAGATCGAAGAGTTTTTCAAGTATCGGTACCGGTAAGGATCTCTAAGTAAGGAATCGTAAACGCTCTTCGAGGGGGGGGGGGGCTCGCGTTACGTCCCCTACAGGCCGAGGTCAAAAAAAAACAAAAAAAAACGCAAAGTAAAAAGTATGCGGGTATTTCGTGCCCCAAAAATTAGATAAAAATCGCGAAATTTCTGCGGATCCTCATATACAGTAGAAGTTTGACTATCCCCGAAATTATTTCATGAACCGTTAAAAAAAATTTAAGGTGCCTTCTTTAACTGCTTACGGTAACCACCTCAGTAGGTTGAGATCCATCAAGAATAGTAATGTTTTCTTTTTAAATCAATAAGCAAGGAAACAGGGGTCGTAACTGTATTCCACCCTGATTCCACCTCCCCACGTGGAGAGGGGGGTCTCTCATGCGTTAGAGATTCAAGGAGACGTCATGACGTTGACCTACTTTTAGGATGGCCCCTACCATGAGAATCGTTGCCCCTCGCAAGGCATGATCTGGCCGGAACCCCTTCCATGACAAACTCGATGGCAAAACCATTGTCAGTGGGAAAAATGTTGCTAGATGCGGCTAATTTTGTCAGCCGTCGTTGCACGTGATTCCAATGAGCTTTACTTAGGTACCTTTGAACATGAGACTAGGGCTTCTTATGCTTTGAAACAGTCACCTTGCTTTGAAAACAGTGGATCTTTGAACAACTTTCTGTGTAGGAGGAATAAAAGAAAAAAATAACCATCATTCCTGATTTATTGATCACTCACACGTCTAGAACGTATCGACGCTTGCTTTCAAGAAAAAAAGTCTGTACAGTACAACTACAAAATCCAATGCAATTTTCTGGGACATCCGAACCGGTTGAAGAGTCAAATAGATTTTGTTTACGACAGGGTTTGAAACAAAGCTGACTGGAACTGCGCGCCCCCTTTCGAGGATGCCGAAAAATTTCGTGCGAGAGACAGAGACTCACCTTTTCAGTTCAGTCTGAGTCCTGTGATCGAATAGGGAAGAAGTCCTGCCAGTGCACGTTGGCAATGGACGTGACCTTGAACTGAGTTGTTGGTACCATAGAGTGAGTGTTTTTGTTTCAAGTGAATATTTTTGTTATATTATTGATCCCGAAGTGATAGTGATCATGTGGAAAAAAAAAGATAACCAAAATCTACTGTCGAATATCCAGGTAAGTTCCAACTGTGACGTAGTCTCGTTCAGTTCCGTTGGCTTATCAAACGTGTTGCAAGCTAATCTTATCGTACTATTTTCCCCGGCACCGGCACTTTCTTATTAGAATGTAAAAAAGAAAGTGTATAGAGGATTTCGCCTAAAATAACAACAAAATGGTCATGCGACGCTCTAGATCACAACAAACCCCGTCCCATCCACCGAGCAGACGCCGCTGTGCCGCATCGTCTGCTACTATTCAGCTGCAGTTTTTGATTCTTATCAATATACTTAAAAGGATCCCTTCTTTTTTTTTAAAAGAAATAAACACTGTGTTCTGTTGAAACAATAATACGATGTTAGGAGCCAGGATTGGACATTGGAAGATATTCTTGTGTCAACGGTGACTATTGCTCCACCGGATTGCTAACTGCCGCTCTCCAGTTCTAAAGAGGACCATTTTCGTATCCACCCTTGATTTCAAACATTGGTGAGCACATGAAAACAAAAAATTATGTTGGTTCATATGTTACCATGGAGGAGGACTTCTGCATGATGTGATTTTACGTCATCGCCCGATGCAAACATCCTGGGTACCTCTCTCCTCTCCCCTTTTCCGTCTCGACAGAAACACACAAAACTGTTCGACACTACATGGTGTTTTAAGTTTTACATTTAAAGGTCCCTTCTTTAGCATGATATCTCGGTAAAATTAACGATAGTAGCTAGCGATGCGGCGCGGCGTCTGCTTGCAGGGACAAAGAAGTGGGATGTGGGGAGGGGTGGGGTTTGTTGATATCTAGAGAATCACGTGACCGCATCACGTGATCATTTTGTTGCCTCTAAAGGCGAAATCCTCATGTAGGTTAGTTAGCCAAGAGCTGTTCAGTTGGTCCATTCGATTCGGCTTTTGTGCAAAGAGAAACCCGCAGTATTTACAGCATTTTTATTGACGTTTATTCTATATTGGCACGCCTATGTGAATACAAGAGACTTGAACGCACAGAAACCAATCCAGTGCATTTTAAATGGGAGGTGACTCGAACGCACGGAAACCATTATCCTAATACATTTTTCAAGGCGGCAGCGTGTGAATAACTTAGTCACTTCCTTTCATTTATTTGTTTGTGGTAGTTAAATTCTATGCCAAACGAAACATTCGAGGGTTTTAAATTTCTGATTACGTTATTTCTTTACCAATTTATTACTCGTTTTTCCCGTATTCAAATTAGAGTAATCGCCGCGAATGACACATGATTAATTCATTTACTTTTGTACTATTTCTTTGTGCAAATGATATCGCACGAGAGAACGATAGCCGCAATTAAATGCAAAATTTCAAAACACCAGATAACTTCGAAATGTTTTCTTTGTTGACGGATGTTATCGCAGACCACGTGGTCTCTATTTTGCCCATTATAGACTCCCCCCTCTCATGACTTATCGGAGTTTTTCAACTGACCCCCCTCTTCCTCAAAAAAAGAAAAAAAATGATCGAACAGTCCATGCTTTACTCATCCGTGCTAGACCCTCTACGGATATCCTTTGCTTACTCACAGGTATCCTTGCTCACTCACGGATATCCTTGCTTGCACGGAAATCATTGCTTACTCACGGATATCCTCGGTGGTTTGTCGGTAGAATTATGGATATTCCTTGTCGAAGTGTCGTTGCTGGCATAGATATATGTAAACGGATATTCATTTATTATTCGAGAATATTTACGCAAATATCCTCGCAAACAGAGAAGCTCAACTCCATGAAAACGTGGCTCTCTACTCTATTTTTACCCCCTTCATATAAAGACGCACATATGTAAGTCATATGGCACAGGGATGCGAAAATGAATAAGCTCACCTAACTGATCTTTTAGTCTAGACTTTGCAGTTTGAGTGTTCGCTCTCGGTCCACGGTTCCTCGAACTAGAGCGCAAAATCATCAAAAATTTGAAACGACGACATTGATTCTGATCCCTTCGCTGCCAGCAGTCCCTTAATATCCAACCTGAACCACAAGACTCCCTCTCCCGTTTCCTCTAGAAACCTTTTCAGGCATTGACTGATTGATTGGTTAGGGGGAACCTCGCTTCTTGCCTCGTTTTTTTTTATTTTTTTTATTATGAAAGGTGGGCTAAAAAGTGACACGACAGGAAGAAGTCTCCCGAAGAGTCTACAAAGCAACATTGTCCGCTAATTCAAGATGCCTGAATGATTATTTTAAACTTAAGCGCGGTTTCGGCAAATGAGGTACCACGTGGCTTTTGGACTGAACCCCCTCCCCTCTTGTATTTATGTTCTTTCGGCTTAACCCACTCCACCGTGGCTGACCACGTGGCTTGCAAACGTCCCCTTACGTATCGCTTAAGTCAGTGTTTTTATTT
>Ga0058701_10000652_pt1 | contig 23295 bp, 16 predicted proteins | sample AgamicOrMae_FD_97039 | JGI IMG/M metagenome (GOLD analysis project Ga0058701, IMG submission 97039) | Agave microbial communities from Guanajuato, Mexico - Or.Ma.e | ecosystem: Host-associated > Plants > Phyllosphere > Phylloplane/Leaf | place: Guanajuato, Mexico | collected 2012-06-04 | reverse complement strand
CACAAATATACAACTTGCAACTATTGCTTCTAATAGACTTGAGGCAAGAGCAACCAAGCAACTCTGGATGGCGAGGTGCAGAACGAAACTAACAAGTTCAAGAGCATTTCTCTTTCATTCTTTCTCTCCTGTAGCTACCAATTCCAATTCCAATTCCAAGGAACATAAACAACTTTCTACCCTAACAACTGGCAGGCTTTGGCTCTACACGAATGGAAATGCCCATTCTGAATGACTCGGCAGCGTTCTCAAATTGCGTAACTTGCCTAATTCTAGTCGCCACTCGAGCTGGCCCGAAATGTATTTTTCCAGACCTTTCCATCGGGGGACTTAGACAAGCAAAATTTCAGCCAAAAACAACGAGTCAAATCAATTCAGTCTCGACCTGATGAGAGTTCTGAGTCTCGCAAATTCTAAACAATGCCCCGAGCTCAGTTGCCGCAATGCAGATCTCGGTGTCGAATGAATGAAATCATTCGATCCTCGCGGAAACTAGCGGAAAGGTCTGGAAAAGTTTCCTCTTCTCTTACACTTCCCGCATCTTTCAGTCCTAGAGACCAAAACCCATGAGAGCTCTGCTCGCCAAGCAAAGAACCACCGCCATCCAGAACTTTTTCGAATTATTTCATATTCACATTCGGAATTTTAGAAAGTTCAATCGTCAGTAGGGTTGAGTTCATGGAACTCCATCTCCCTCGACCCGAATACACAAATTTACTACGAATTCCAATCTGTCTCACGTCGTGAATATCTTTTACAATGAGTTTTATGGATTAAACACTCTGGAGCGTCGCTCTGGTCGAGAGATAAAGCTCATGCTTACCGCCCCCTTCCGAGATCGGAATGCAAAAATCGGGATCGAAAGGGAGATCTTTCTCTTCCTGACACTCAGTTCTAGCAGAACAAACTCCATCGGACAAGGATTGTTATGATCTCTCATAGTGACTACGTTCAATTGACACAGAGATCTGTCACATCCGTTCAATATTTTGTCGAGATTGCTCGATGCACGCTTGTTGCCTTTAGTCGCGCCGTGACTTGCAATAGGCTCAAGCTAGTTTCAACAAGCTTCTCTCTCTCTCTCTCTCTCCTGAACCGAATCAACAACAAAATTCGAGGGAAATGATTGGTTTTTACCCCCACTCAGAGATATCAATCTTGATCTCGACTCAGCTTGTGCTGGCCGCTCTCGTAGCTCTAGAATATTCGCAGACCTAGATACGTAGACAGACTGAAAATCCACAATTGGGTTATTCCATTCAGTCAGGATGGAAGATTCGTCCAATACATCCGATACAACGAATTATGAGTGGAAAGAAGGTTTGCTAGAGTGTTCAATTTAGGAAACACTGTCTGTCGTCCGAAAGCTACTCTTGGAGGTCTCGGTCTATTTGCGTAGGGAGGATTTCTGGTATCAGGATTGACCTCAGAAGCCGAGAATCTGGTCTGCACCTTTTCCTATTTGCTCAAATCGAACTCTTGTCTCGTCTCATCGACAAGAAGTAGCCTCTACAACCAGAGGTGCTAACCACAAGAGTGGACCAAGGGTCCCTCCCAATGTCGGCAGCTGACATGACCGAGCAGAGTTTGAGATGATGATCCAGCGATGAAATGGTGTGCTCAGAATTGAAAACGAATAAAGGACATGGAATGAAAGATCCACATCAAGTGAATATCACTCAACAACACAAGCACGACTGACACAACTTAAGCTTTCCTAATTGAATCACTCCACACCCTGTGGAGCGGGGAACTCTTGTTAGCTTGTTAGTTCAACAGTTGCTTCCTCAATCTCGCTCGCTATTTAATCCGTAATCCTCTCTGGTCACAAGAGCCATTGAATTGGCAACCGTTTCGAGAACTAAGCTTGGGACATCCTCTCGTCATCTTGTTGGCGGTGGTGTTTTATCCTTACAGCTCGCTGCCTGCTCACTCGGTTGCTTGGCACTCTCGACCGTCATTGCCAGCCCCGTTCTTTGTCTGTGGCCGATACGCCCATAGAGGCAAGCTATTTTCTATCGATAAAGGCAAACTTGCCCAACTAGATCTGGCACTCTATGATGGACCTTTTTGGCTGTTGAATTGACGGTCCCAATCAGTGAAAAATGTAACAACATCAGTTTATCATACCAGAAGACTGATGCTGATGCCTAACAAGTACCGGTTTCGACTTGGCAAGCGCGTGTGCCTTATAATTGTTGTTTCCGTTGCTTCCAGTTGCCAGGTGACTCTTGACTGTCTGCAATCTGGTATTCAGTGTCCTGATATCATGGCAAATGCTGTTCGTTGCACTACTGCTGCCACCTGTGGCTAAATCACAATTATTACTAGTCATCTCTTGCATGGCCGAATCCATCTGCTTGATGTTCAGATACTTGTTGTCGCTCGCCAGGTTCCCATTTAGGCCCATCTGCTTGACCAGATCGACGCCACGACCCAACGACTTGTGGCTCTGGTTTACTGGTGTAATCCAATTTGACGATTGCTCGTGACTGTCCGCTCGGTCAATATTTGGACAGTTGACCAGATATTTGCCTCTGGTGATGGTGCAAGCTCGTCCTTTGCTGAGGCCGCTCCTTCTTTGCAGACTCTCCTCGGGATCTCCGCAATGGAAAACTGACGACGAGACAGCGCTCGTTGGCGACCCATTCAGACAGTACTTCTGCCTGCTATTCACCGGTTGATTGCCCGGCGAGTTAGTCTCTCTGGTTGCTTGCTGTTGCTTGGAATTGGACACTCTTTGAGCCATCCTGGCCCCTGCCGAGTGGTGTCTGCCCTTGGAGTGGATCTGGAAATTGGCCCGCATGAAGTTCCGCGTTCTTTGGGTCAAACTGAGCCTCTTGCTGACCCTTGTGGAATCTTGGGGCCGCGAGTCTGAACCAGAGGTGGGGGCTTGAGCGGGACCTGAGCTGCTGGTTGAGGGCGTCAAGCTGGCGGCTCTTCTTCTCCTGTACATTAGGGACACTATTTATGTTGAAAGCAGCGGTTGGAAGAGCGTTTAGTTAAAGTTTGATCTCTGGAAATTCTTTCTCACGGATATCTAGAAATGGTTGGTTGGAAATCAATAGGTATTCGTGATTATCGCTACATAGTAGCGGTTTGGCAAGGAATCTGGGCGAAAAGGGGGGAAAAAACTAACCTGCAATGATGACAAAGGTTAGCAGGGAAACAATAAATATAAAGGCAAGCGCCAGGTTGCTCAGACCGTCCACGGAATCTGGTGCAAAGTTCATGGCGCCCCCTGAAGATGGTGCGAGCATATCTCCATCCTGGCTACTGGGACTCGTGGTGGCGCTTCCAATGGAGCTGGAGAGTGTCTGTCTGGGGGCCTGTCTGCTGGTTGCCGCTTGGTGGCTACCATTGGTGGTCGGTGAGCTTGGCACTAGTTTGCCCGAGAGAAAGATTTGTCGATCGGCAGCGCCGCTTGGAGGAGCCACGAACTCCAAGCTCGGGCCCGTGTTATTGGCGCCACCCAGTCTGCCGCCAGACAGACTCTTGTTCACCTTGGAAGGCGTCCGGTCCGAGGCCATGGTCAGTTCGAAGCGATTTTGCGTTCCCCCACTGGACTGTTGGCTGCGAGGGGGCGCCGAGCTGGCCGTTGGCTCGACTGGAGGGCGAGAGTTGGCCAAGATTGGCGCCGTTGTATTGAAACGGTGGGCGGCCATTAACGAGGGATAGTGGGGCCTCGGCTGGAGCTGTTTGAGCAATTGTTCGGAGGTGTTTGTGGCGCCTGGGGCGCCGGCAAAAGTGTTGCGGGCGCGCAGCAGGGGCGCCAGATGCAGGGGGATGCGTGTGTGGCCCGGAGATGCGGGCGCAGTCTGTTGCTGGTGCGCCACCTGGTCGCCCAGGGCGCCGGTGGCCGCCATGTAGTTGGCCAGAAGTCGTTCGTCGTCGCTCGACCAGACGGGCTCGTCGTAGTTGTGCTCGTGGGGCGCGAGACTATGGCCGGCAGCCGGCCCAAAGGGCTGGCCATGAGGCCCGTGCTGGTTGTGGGCGAGCCCGAAGAAGTGGTCCTGGAGGGAGGGGCGCTGGTTGGGCTGCTGCAGACTGGAGGGCGCCACCAGCGGGCCGGCGAGTCGGCCGCCAGGCTGGCCAGCTGCACTCAGGTTGCCCAGCCGGCCCAGCGTGTCGGCCAGTCCGAGGAGCCCGTTGAACTGTTGCTTGGACTCGGACTCGTCGTCGTAGGAGTTGGGTGGGGCGAGCGCTGGGTGGGCCCCGCTAGAGGCAGACAGACGCCCCACCTGGCCAGCGGGAAACAGACCCCCGGAGCTCGACTGGTGAGGGGGCGCCAGTTTGTTGTAGTTGGTGGCCGGGGCGTAGAACTGGTTCAGCTGGCGCTGGAGCTGCTCGTGGGCCTGGGCCTGGCTGAGACTGGCTCCAGTAGGCCGGCCCGGCGGGCGCAGCAGCCACGAGGGCGGAGGCGCCGACAGGTGGCCGCCCGGTGCCGCGCTTCCGGCGAGACTGGCGGCCGAGTCCGAGTCTGGACTGGGACTGGAGCTGGAGGCGGCTCCAGTGGGTCGGTAGGAGACCATTAGGAACTTGTTGGTGGACGCGTGGTGCTGGCCGGCGGGCGCCAGAGCCAGTGTGTCGGCGGGCAGCAAGTGGAGCGGCGCTTGCTGCTGCTGGTGCTGCTCGTTCACACCTGCGGTCGGTGGCTCGTCGTTGCTCGCTTGGCGCCCAGGCCAGGCCGCATGCCCCCCGCCCGTCCGCATAATTGTCCTCGGGCCGCCTCCCGAGACGGCCGAGCGCTGCCTGGCCTGCTGGCGCTGCTCTGGGCGGCCGCTTTCGTGGCCACCACCACCGCTGGCCGCAGCTCCCACGGAGTCGCCCGGCGGAGGCGCGCCGCCGCCCCGGCCGAGCGAGTGCTGCCCCGGCCGGCCGTCCTGCTCCGACTCGAGCTCGGCCGCCTCGGTCTGCGTCTCGGCGCCATTCTGCGCCCTGCTCTGTCCACCTGGCGCGGGCCTTCGCCTCTGCTGCTGGCGGCGCTCATTGCGGCTCTGCTCCAGAGCGCGCTGGCCGCCACCCTCCCCAAACGGCTGCCCCTCCGAGCCATTAGGTGCCCGCGGCTGCTGCAGCTCGCCGGCCACACTCTCGCCCTCCTGCTCGCCCTCGGCCGCCTCCGTCCGCTGCTGCTGCGACTGTCCACCGCCGCCGCCTTCCTGGTCTGCGTCGGCCTCTTGCTCGGCCTCCTTGTCTCGGCCCGGGCCGCTTCCGGCCTCGCCGGCCGACTGCTCGTCGGCGGCGGCCAAGTGGGCGCCCTCCGTGTGGTCGCCAGAGCTGAGCGTGCCATTGTTGCTGCCCAGCGGCTCCACTTGCACCACTTGGCCGCGCTCGTCCACGAACACTTGTTGCTGCTGGCCTGAGGCAACTTCGCTCGCCTCTGGCCTTGCCTGCTGCTCGGCCGCCTGCGACACACTCTCCTCGTCGGCCACGCTGGCCAGCACGGGCCCGCTCGTGTGGTGGAAGTGGTGCACGTGGACCACCGAGGAGCCTCTTCCGGGCAGTCCCCTCGGCCTCGCGGGACTCAGTGTGTGGTTGTTGTGCACGCCCAGCGACATGATACCCGCACCTACTCCTCCAAGGCCGCCGGCGAGCTCGTCCGCCGGGCCGGCCTGCTCGTAGTGCTGCTGCTGGCGCTGGTGCTGCCCGAGGGAGATGAAGTCGCCGCTGTGGCCGCTCTCCGAACTGCCGCTCGGCTCCCGCTCGGCCCCCTGCCCTTCCGGAAACAGTATCGAGTCCGTGGTGGCCGGGTCCAGGCCGATGATCTCGATGGGGATCATCCTTTTCTCGCCATCGCCCGCTTGCGCAAGAGCACCGTCGGACGCCGCAGACACGCCCTGCTGGGAGCCGTTCGGGTGGAAATTGGCCATGTAGTTGCCCCTGTCGAGCGCGGCCGACTCGGTTTGCTCGTGGTTGTTGCTGTCCAGCGACAGGTAGTCGCCCTCCTGCTTGAACTGCTGCCGCTCCTCACTGCTGGCCAACAGCTGGCCACCGGTGCTCGGCTCCAGCTGGGCCGCCTCCGGGCCCACTCCAAACAGGGGCCAGCTGTTCGCTCTTCCGGTGCTGTTGCCCCGTGGCACTTCCGCCTTGGCGCCGGCGCTCAGCTTGCCAAGCAGCAGCAACTTCTGCAACGAGGCGCGCTGTCTGATTGCGTCCACCAGGCTCGCCTGTTGGCCCGCCTCGTCGCCACCCAACTTCAGACCTCCGCTCGGGTTGAAGTTGTCCCTCGCGACGAAGATCGACCTGGACGCGTCACTGTTGCTGGTGTCTCGAAGTTCGTTGCGCCTCTTCCGGCGTCGCTTCTTGCGCCTCTTCTTCTGCCAACTTGCGCGCCCCAACTGGCCCAACTGGAGCAGCTTCTTGCCTCGCGTTGCATCTACGCCCCACTTGCGCCTCAGCTCTTCCTGGAGCGCCCGCTTGCCCTCGCCTACACTTGTCGCCAGCTCGGCCAACAGATTTCCGCCGCCAGCACCATTCTTTTGGGGCTCTCGCTCGTTCGTAGTTCCCGAAATGCGTCTGCTCAGAGCGTCTTGCTCAAGTGTGCCTAAAACTTGAGACTTCGCCTCCTCGTGGGGCTCGCGCTGGTTCACGCTCTCCTCCTCGCCCTCCTCCTCCTCGTCCTGCGGCTCCTCGACTGGCGCGGGCCGCGCACTGCTCGCCGCAACCTTGGCCAATTTATCACTGGCCGCCGCGGCCACTTCCCACTCGGCCAAGTCGCCCCGCTCGCCCTCATTCTTTCTCGGGCCCTCTGAACCCATTTGGCCAACTTCTAACTCATTTTCCTTGCCCTCCTCTGGACTTTTGGCCGACTTTGTTGCTCCAGAGATCAGATTAGCTTCCCTCTGCTGGCCAATTTTCTCCTCAGTTTCTTTGCTCCTCTTCCTCCTTCCTCCACCTTCTTCCACTCTGATGGCACCTGATTCATTTTCAACTAACATCTTCGGACAACGGCCAACCTCTGGAAGTCTTCATTTGCATTATATCTAACTGCTGGCTTCTTGTTGGAATCTTGCGCTCAAAATTGCTCAAAATTGGAGGGCCCTAATCCGACTTGGTGGGGCCAATTTGGATCTCCAATTATTACTTTTATTCTCCGGCTTTAGAGAATTGAATAAAAATGGAATAAAACTTTCTGAAACTTCAAGCGCCGAGGTGTTCGAGAGACGAGCCTCAAGTCAGAGTCTGGGCGAGGTGTTGCTTTTCGAGCTGCACTAGTGGCGCGCCAAGCCAAAGATGAAAATCTAGAAAAAGGTGTGACAATTTTTTCTCTAGCACAAAAGGGACCAAAGATCATCGGCCGGCTGGAGGAAAAGTCGGCCGCTCTGCCACTTGGTCTGTCTGGCAGAGATCAGTTTGATTATCGTGAGAAAAGTTGAAGAAACTCTGCTCCAATATGACAATCAATCAATCGATCCATAGCATTTGTTGCTCGAAATCTCTCTCTCTCTCTCTTCTCTCTCGCTGGGCCAGGCGATTGCACTTTCTCTCTCAATTCTCCATTGCTCTCTATTGTGGGCCTCAAGATGAACACAAGAGATGAACAACAAAAAGGGATGAAAACATATTGGAAACAATAAATCACGGCGCACGCGCCACTACAAAATGCACTCTCGATTCTGGCCCAGTAGATGAGAACACTTTCCACTTTTGGCTACTGGCTAACACGCTGCTGATTGTGTCACCAGAGATACCTGAGCAAACGAGTTGACGAAGAAGAAGAAGAAGATCTTGGGTCTAGAGGATAAAAGAAATAGAGGGCCGATCCAGAGGGATGTTTTGGAGGAGGCGTCCATGCAGTTGCATTGCGGAGACGAGCCAATGGGGCAGATGCGCGGCGGCCAGTACGAATCTGAAGTGTGTGTGTCTGTGTGTGCAAGTGTAAGTGCAGTTGCAAGAGAGTCTGGCTCTTTGGCTTTAGAAGTGAGTGAAAATGACAGCTTGTGTTTGTCTGGAAAAGGATTATGTCTCCAAGAAACAGGCTACATGAGGCACGCCAGTCTCGGCCAGTGAGCCAGTGAGCCAGCCAGCCAGCCAGCCAGCCAACGAGTGACTGTGTGAAAGTGATGCCAAAGCCAAGGGGCAGGATAAAAAAGGGACCATCGATTGGCTTTTTTCTTTGGCAACATCCTTGGCCGACACTTGTTGATGTTGGGGGAGAAAAAACAACATTGGGCCGAGATAGTTTTCAGACTAAATAAAATGTCACTCCCTCAACTGGACCTTTTTTCCTCTTTTCCAAAAAGACTGCTCCTAATGCAGCCCCACTCGCTGGACTGCAAGTGTCTGTGGCTCGCCACTCCTCCCCCCAATGGTGCGTGTGAGAGATTGGCACAGACACTTAGAGATAGAGACACTCACACTGGCGAGCGAGCGCCAAGCTCAGCCGCCAAATCACAGGCACCAATTAATGACCAAACGATCGGGATTGGGTTTGCGGCTAATTAGTTTGGTTCGTGTGGCTGCAACAGGTGGGCTTGGCTGCAGTTTCAGTTTCAGTTGCAGATACAGTTTTAGTTACAGTTGTTGGCGCCACTGTTGCACACCAAATGGCACTTCGAGCTGTCCAATCGAGAGCGACAACTCTGGATTTGGACGCCGATTTGATCTACGAGCGAGCGGATTTTCTCCGTCCGCCGAGTTGACTGGCTCCTTAGGATCGGGCGGCGCACGTCCAAGTGGTCATTTGGAGCCCCGAGTTTGTGGACGGATTTGTGCGCCCTCTTGGGCTTGTTTCCGACAGTCAAGGCACGCAATGGCACACCAAGTTGGGCGAGAAATCGGCCAGAAGGGAGACGTTCCAACTGAGAGTCGTCCAGCCGGCGAGATGGCGAGACACTAGGACGGAAAAGGTGCAACCGAGGCGTGAGAACGAGCCGAAGAAGCCGAGGAAGCTGCGCCATTGTTTGGATGTGGCGCCCGAGAGAGAAAGAGAGACAGATGCTGGTCCCTTTTGGGATGCCAGTTTTGTTTACGTTCCACTGTTTCACTGTTTGTGTGCGGCCGCGACAGTGCAGCGCTTCTTCGACCTGTTCGAGCCCCTTTTGGTAAACAAACGAACGAAGAGAATGAGACAAACAGACAGACAAACACACAAAAGGGCAACTAGAGGAGGAACAAAAAAAACAAGTGAACTTAATTCTTTATAAGCAGTCTCTCTTCTTCCAACTAGACGTTTCTTGAAATTAAATTGTTTCACTGGCCCGATTTGTGTATCCGCCGCTCGAATGGGCGCCCTTTTTTAATCCCATGTCTCTGGGCCCGCCCGGTGGCTTGTGTTCAACCTTAGCCTTAGCCTCGGCATCAACTTCAACTCTGCCTATCCAATTCAATTTGGCAAAGTGTCTTGCCAAAAAAGTCTCGCCAATGATAAACAGCGAACGCAAAACAATGGGACCAACGAGAGTCAATTCCTTGGGCTCAGCTCGGCTACAGAGAAGTGTTCCCGCCCTTCTTTTCAGAGACTCTCTCCTCCCTTTTTGGAGCCACCCCTCCAAAGCCAGTCCAAAGCGGTCCAGAGGATTGCCCGTTTGGCCACGATCTTGATCTTCGCAACACAAAATGCCGCCGCCGACCACTGTTGCTTCCCAGTGGATCATCTCGATATCTAAGTTGCGGCAGGCCGGCAAGCAGCGAGGATGCGCTCTCGATCAATCATTTTCGCCCAGCTCGATGGCCGCCCCAAAGCGGCCACATAATTAGATTAGACTAAATTAGAGCAGAGCTCTGAAATCGATCCCATCGAAAGGGGAGCGCAGGACGAGGGGCGGCCGCAATTGGATGTCTCTCGAAGGACGAGCGGAACCAAAATCGATTAGATGCGTGTCTCGTCGCCCAGACGCACGAGAGCCAAGCGACGGCTTAGCGCCGGAACGAAGGGGCAGCCTTGGGGGAGCTGTGGGGCGGAAAGGGTCGCATTGTGTGGCCAGCAGAGGAAAAGAGGAGTCGTCCAGCGGGAGTCCTAAGGGCCGAGTGCCGCCCCCACCTGTTGCCAGCTGCAACGGTGCACGTTATCGCGGCCATTGTTGTCTGCGGCCATTATTGCCCAGCCAACAGGGGACGACGGTCCTTGGGAGGGATTGAGATAATAATATTCAGACGGCCAGCGTGGTGGACGAAGACTAATGGCTGGAGCTCGGCGGAGAGACAGCAGCCCTTTGGCGCACTTTTGCGGACAGACTTCGGCAGACTCGGCAGACTGGCCGAGTTTTTAGACTTGAGGACTTGCAGACTGGCAGACTGGCCAGTGTGTTAGACTGCCAACAAAGTGGCAGACCATTGGCCAGGCGAGGAAGCGAGCGCACGAGAATGAGACAAGTATCGAGAGTGAGTTCGTTCCGTTCCGCTTCCATTCCAGTTGCACCTGTGGGCAGGCAGTTGTTGTTGCTGTTGCCTCAGTTGTTGTTGCAGTTGTTGTTGTGTTTGCTTAAGCTGCTCGGGTTCTTATGTAACAGGAGGCAGAGCCGATGATTAACGAGCTCGCCGGCTCTGCCCGTTAGACGCTCTCTGGGAGTGTGTGTGTCTGGCGGCGATCGCGCCGAGAGGAAGGCCGAAAGTGGCGACCAAACCGTTGGCTTTGAGAGCGGAAACTGCGGCCCAGCACTTTCCGGAGCGTGATGGCAAATTTGCTCACCACTAGCTTCGAAAAATCTCTATGAAAAATCCCTTTTCCACCTTTTCCACCCTTTCCTCAGGCCAACAAGAGAACGGCCCAAAGAGCGCCGCTTAAAAAATCGATCGAACCTGGCCGGCCGTCTTAATTGGTGTTGCATTTTCAATTAGTTGGTTGAAAAAATTCAACACTTATCACGCTCTCAGCTCTGGGCTCTGGGCTCTGGGCTCTGGGCGAGCCTAAGCCGCCGCCAAGAGTCCCGCCGGGCGCACTTCCTGTGGCTCGCCAATTGCACGAATGGCCACCAAAGGACATTAGCGCCTGCAATCCGTAGCGCACAATTAAAAGCGGCCGCCAATTGGCCATCGGCCATGAGCCATCGGCGCCGCACTGGAGGCCAAAAGGTGCCTTCCGCCTCTCGCTGAGCTCGCTCAGCTGGCTCAGTTAGCCAATTGGCAAGCGGCGGCTAGACACTGGCTAGCGAGAGGGGACCACTGGCAGAGTGGCGCAGAGTGGCCCAAAGGCGAGCGTGTTCGTGCCTTTCGGCTTGTAGCAAAACTGCACAAGACGAGCCGCCGCCAATCGAAAAGGGCCGTCCTTTCGGCCAAACAATTTTACTCCCTCTCCCTCTCTCTCCATTCAGTTTTCCTAGTCCCAAAACGGCGGCATCTTTTCATCTTCATCCCCTTTTTGATCCCCTTGTTGCGTCGGCCAGGCGAGCAACAAGCGCCGGTCGAGGCTCGAGACTCGCCAGTGAGCCCAGCTGGGAGCTGCCACTCTCAATGGCAGTCCATCCAGACGGCTAGCCGACCGCCGGCCGCCTGCCAAGACCCTTTGGACGGCGGGCTGGCCGGGCAATCGGCAGCGAAAAGTTGGAGATAATTGTAATTGATTCGGACGCTTGATAGCGAGATTGAATGGCGCCACACGAATGCCACACGAGTGGAGCTAAGCTCGGCCACACAGTCACCAGTGGCCAGCCAGAGTGGAGGCGGACCCGCTGCGCTGAGGGCTGAGGGCACCATAAAGGCCGCCTGTAAGCTAGTTGCTCCCTCTCGGTCCCATCCTCTCGCGCTGATGCAATATAAAGCGCTAGAAAAATCTCCTCCGAGGCCGAAATCTAACATCCTCATCCTCATCCAGCTCGTCTTAACCCTTTTCCAAAAGCCCCTCTTGGCTGAAACGAGTCGCCCTGAGCAAGCAAAACATCGGCCACCCAAAGGGTCAAATTGGAGGAATTTTTTCTTCCCATTTTGTGCCATTTTTGCCTCTCCACTCCATCTCCTTCCAGTTTGACTTATTCAATCAAACACGAGTCACTCTTTTTTCTGCCCGAACTGCTCCAACTCGCAAACTCACTCCCTCTGACCACACACGAGCTGCGTCCAACTGGGCGCAGCTTAACGCCTCTTGCACTCACACGAGCGCCAATTACAATCCAAACGAGACAACAAGTTGCAAGTGTCCACTGCCAACCACTGGCTGTTGCTGAAAAGCTAAACACGAACACACACATAGTGGCCAAATGTGTCGCTCGGCCGGCCTGCTTCTGGCTGCTGACGGAAGTGGAACAGTTCGCCGCTAATTGGAAATTACCATTTCAACAATCGTCTGGGGCAGCTCCTTTTGCCAGCTAAGCTCTAGTTGGCCGCTCTGGCTGGCCGGCCAGCTGGCCGCTCATTATCTGCGAGAGAGGGCCTTCTATATCTGTAAGGAGCGCGCTGTTCTGAGCGCTTGAGGATAGTTCAAGGGGGGGGGAGGGAGGAAAAATTGTGGGCGAGCAGAGGTTGCAGAGGCGAGCAAGTGAACTGTGGAGTGTCTTGCTTGTTTTCTTACTCCTTGCTGCTAGTGGACATGTGTCGCTGGCTATCAGATGACAGAGAGCCGCAAGAGGCGGCAAACAATTTCCCTACACTAATGTGCCCATTTAGTGGACAGACAAGGACGATTATCTTTGCAACGTTGCTCTTTTGTTGCCGCCCTTCTTATTGCGCTGGCGCAGCCTGATGGAGTTTGATGGAACAATAGAACCCTTGGAGGCAACGGCGAGCGGCCTGATGGTGATGAGAGAATTACCGAGCAAAGCACTTTTGCTTAGTTGGAGCAAAAAGGCTCTGGCTTGAATGAAAACTGGCGCCGCCGCCGCCGAGGGCACAGGCCCAAAGCTGAACGCCGGCCGAGGGGACGACGATGGGCAAGCCATGTAGAAGTAGAGGGCCATTGCGGCGTCTTGATTGCATCGTCTGTGTGCCAGCCGGCGTTAGGCTGAGGGTCTCGCTCCGTTAGGCTGAGTGACTGCCCCCCAAAGGCTTGGCTCGGAGATGGCGGCCGGCCGAGTGGCCGTAGGAGAGGAGAGAGTTTGCATGAATCCGGTAACCTGTTGTGGTGGAGAGAGAGAGAGAGTCTCTGGATTGGCGGGGCAAGAGTTAGGCCCAAGAGAAAGAGAGAGAGAGAGCGGCCAGATGGGCGAAGAATGGAGCGCCGTGTTCTCGGTCTTGCCGGGCGGGCTTTATATTTCGGTCAGTAGGTTTCATTCTCGTAGGCGCAGGCTTTTATACCCAATCAAGTCGTGCGCTCTTAGAGCGTGTGTGTGAAATCGCACACACAAATGAACGAAATGAACGTTCGTTCTTTCTTGCCTCCTTTCTTGCCTCTCTGGCCCTCCTCTGGCCAAACGACACGATCGCCGCCCAAACCCAAGCAGCCAGCCAGCAGCAAACACGGCCCGCTCGCACAAGCGGCACACTTACACACACACACACAAGCAGCTCTCGCCAGTCGCAGTGTTTGCGTCGCGTCGCGCGGCTCGCACGCAGCGCACCAGCGGCGGCAGCCAACAGACAGAGACCAGAGCAACACGGAGGAAAGACGGCGCTCAGTTTAGTGGAAGTATGTGTGTGTTCTCGCATCAACGATTGTGATTTCGTGCATTGTAAGTCTTCCTATTCCCCACACCAGTGCGTGTGTGAGTCAACTGATACACACATACACACACACAAGCGCGCTGTTGCTCGGGCTACGCTTCTCCTACGACGCCGACCCCGACGCTTTAGCGCTAGTTTTCCTATTCGCTCTCGCATGTGCGACTAGATTGGACTGGACTGTCCAGTCGAGAAAACGGCAAACAAGCGAAGGAACCAGAACGAATGAACGAACTAGCATAACGTTTGCAGCACACACACACACACAATCTAGCCAGCAGCCCTTCTCTCTTTAGATCTCTCTCACCAAATAACGCCAAATTTTTCCTCACAACAACATCCAGACCATATTATCTCTACTATTATGCATATTTTCACACCAAAAATCTAGTTCTTTTGCTACAATCATCCATCCTCTCTCAATATAATGTGACATCATCCTCTACCGTCCAGAGAACTTTTCCTCCTCATATACCCATCATTATATTTACTTTATTTTTACTCTTGTCTCTGGCTCAACTTGACATGAGCACAAGGATGTCTCATAAGACCTGATTGCAGGTAGCTAAATCATAAGCCCAATCATTACATATCCGCTCATCCAACCATTCCATCCAATAATTCCACCCATTATATCTTTCTATTTTCATTTATATGATATGATAGTCGCCAGATTCCAACATGAACACGTCACAACAAGAGCAGCAGCAAACAGCTCACAATAATTTAACTAATATTAGTTCTTCTAGCACAAATGGTAACACAAGTAGCAATAGTCTAGCGTCGCTTGTTCCTGGTGGTGTTGTTACTACCCAAAATATAAGCACAGTCATAAAACCCAAAGAGAACAATAATTCCATGCAATTTGTCAAGATAACGCCACCAGATCTAAGCAAGAAAGCTGTGGAACAAATTCGAGTCGCTCAAGAGAGTAAGATAACTAAAGACAAACTCAAGGAAGTTGAAGAGGAATGGCAAAGTAATTTATTAAAATGGAAGTCTAAACGCCGCCAAAACTTTGTCGGCCCAAGCAGTAACGGTGATACTAATGATGATGAAACCAATAACAATAATATTGATAGTAGCGGTGGTAGGAAAGTGAAAACTTTTGCTCAAATAATTGAGCAACGTGCTAAAACAGGAAACCGGTTAAAATTCAACCTTCAGAGGTACATCGAGTCCGATGATGACGACGAGCAATCCGGAACTACTGCCGCCAAATCGGACCCGACTCATGACGATGCATCACTCCAGAGCTCCGATGAAGTCTCCCATGAAGATCAAATTCATCCACAAGATCCAAAAGAGCTGGAAACGGACCATAGCTCGAAGGCGCTTGATAGACAAAACACTCCTGAACCAATTGAGAAGGTAGCATCTGAACACCTCGAAAGTCAGACGGCCCCTAACCTTTCACCAAGCACACAACAATCTCAGCTTCGTGATGTTGGGACCGAACCTTCTACCAATAAGATAGAGCCTCCCAACCGTCTACCTCAGCTAAAGCTCGTACCAAGACCACCAAGCTCGCCCAAACCTCACCTAGAGATGCTTAAGCAAAAATTCGAGTCACTCAATCAGAATCAGGCCGTATCCCCTCTACCTTTCCAGAGGGCGGCTACAAACAAGACACAAAAATTCGAGCTTCCCGCTCAAAGGTCGATGCCGAAGGATATTCAACGGCGGTCGCTATGTTCACTACCGGAGCCTCAACTCAGCCCACCAGCGCTGTCTCCGAAAAATAACGTATCTTCAGAGCATACAGATTCGTTTTTGGGAGATCAGACTGATCTCGCGACGAGAAGGCGGCCTGATGTGCCTCCACAGAAGCCAGTTGTACCCTCAGCGAATATCAAAGTGGACTCTCCCGCTCCCGAACAGGCGGAACCCTTACCACCGAAACAACAAGACCCATTGCCTCCAAGACTTCCGGTTCTGTTCCCAGCTCAACAGGATGTTCCACAACCGAGACAATATGATCCAATTCCGCCACACAATGATCTACTGCCTCCCAGAGAACTAGAAGCTTTACCACGAAGGCAGTTAGATCCTTTGCCGAAGCAATCGGAAGCGATCCTGCCTAAGCATACTCACTCTCTATCGAGTGCAGGGGTTGATCGATCAGAAAAAGTATCAACCGATCAGTCTACTCTTACATCATCTGGTCTGGGAGGTCAAGTGAGGCCTAATATGAAATCCTTTCCTCAGCCCCCTCCTCCCCATCCTAACCAAAGTATACTTCGACCAGAACTACCACCTCGATCTTCAGAAGAATATGCACCTAAACATGATGAGCAATCCACTCTGAAGGCACCCTACAATCAACCGCCAAAGCAAAAAGAGGATAAGGATCGCACTGTCTTATCAGTCAGCGGTAAGAGGCGCTGCTCTTCATGCAAGGAAGAGCTCGGGCGCGGTGCTGCAGCTTTCGTAGTAGAGTCATTAAATCTAGTCTATCATACGAATTGTTTCAAATGTTCCGTATGTCATGTGGATCTATCAAATGGATTCAGAGGAGTGGACGTGAGGGTCCATGCTGGCGCACTCCACTGCCAGAACTGTTACTCGAAAGATGGGCTCAACTACAGTCGCGTCTAGGTACGATCAGTATTTCGCTAAAGAAATCTGCGGCAATTTTAATTAAAATGCGAGGCATGATGAATAAAAACGAATCTATAGAATCAGACCGCCTGAAAACAACTCCATCCACCCTAAATTATCGTCTTCTATAGGCCCAGTGTCAGGCATCGATTTCCGGTGTGCGACTTGTAAGAACTGGTGGGAGCTCAGACTGTGGCTGAATTATGCTGATGGTTCCCCATTTAGGTCGATGTTCCCGAGCATAAGCGTCTCAGTGAAGTTAACATTAGCCATGATTGTGTTGTAGTTGACTTGATGATGATCACATCATCGGAACTGAGGTTGTTTCACCAGCTTTGAGCCTCTCGTGGTACTGGCCTCTTTGTGGTTGGGTAATAACCTAGGAATAAACGATCAGAGTGAGGTGGTGCCTCTCCAAGCTCTCTGCACGTCTCCCCTGCGCGAAAGTTGCGATCGCTAATCTTGTTGCTGGTCATGAACTACTCTCAGAGCTCATTACGGAGAGTAAAAGCAGAGAAATCTATCTGCGCGTGCACAGGTGTCGGAAGCCACATATATGGCTTGCTGATACAAGTGAAACTTGTTTTGATGCACCTCCAAATTGCGCACTTAATTGTAGTTATCGTTGATGTTCTGATGATTCTCTGCCTGATAATGATTGTAAACTTTGTTTCACTTATTTTTCTCGAGTTGTGTTGCAATGTCTCGATGAGACACTTAGGCCATATTTCATGAAAGTACCAACGATGATTATTTTGTGATCTCTCTAGAAGGAATCCAGTCCGACAATATGAGCAAACATCTCACGTGTCCTTGTATTCAACATGAGTCTCTATGAGATCTTCATTGCCGATCTTCAGGAACAAATCAGCCAAATAGCTCAGCAACATGTAGATATAACTTTTTGTGCTTGGCTTTTTTGGTTATGGTGGCCCTTCATATTAGTGACTGTGATTCTGCCAACTTTGATTGTTGTTTTGCTATATGTTAGTGCCTCTATTGTACATATATACAAATTGAGACAGTATTTTCGATTCCGAGAACTATTAGCCTCGGACGTAGATTTCAAGATCAAGGCACGAACGGCAGTCTCGTGGCTGTGGGAATGTCATGGTTGGATTTGGCATAGCTATGAAATAGTTGGCTTCGAGAATTTGCCCGCAAACAAGCGTGCCCTGGTTGTCTACTACCATGGAGTTGTCCCAGTTGACTACTATTACCTTAGCTCGAGATATTTCATCAAGCATAAACGCACCATTTGGACGATAGCAGCGGAGTTTCTATTCAAAACACCCGGCTTAAGACTGTTAATGGAAGTGGTTCAAGCCACTCCCGGAACTGTGAAGCAGATAGCTGACCTATTGAACAATGAGGAAATAGTGTCTGTTGCTCCGGGAGGAATCAGAGAGGCTCAATTCAGCGATGAATATTATGAATTAGTTTGGAATGGACACCTAGGGTTCGCAAAGGCAGCATGCGCCGGCCGAGCACCCATCATCCCAGTGTTCACTCAAAACATACGTGAGGCATATAGGACTTCTCCCTTTTTCCGTGGGCTTTTTAGGAAGATCTATGAAAGGACAAAATTACCTCTGCTACCGATTTTCGGTGGATTCCCTGTCAAACTCACGACGTACATAGGCAAGCCGATACCATACGATCCGAATGCAACGCCGGAAGAGGTGGCCGAGAAGACGGCTGATGCGATAAGAAATTTAATCAAACAACACCAGCGTTTGCCAGGCAGCATAGTGAGAGGCATGCTTGATCGAATAGAAGTGAGTTCAAATGCTAGACATGACGAATGAAACGATTCCATAAGCATAAATTACTCACTGACTCCTGTTAACTCAGACAGCAGTCCTTTATGGAGGGGACATATGTACGGATTGTATCCAAAATCCGGATTTATCATGATCTGGATGTAGTAGGACTACAGAAATGCGACTTTCAAGGACAGATTTGTTGCTTGCGACGGTAATTCATTAATTATCGCATCTGGGAAATCTGAGATCATTGATTCCGGGCATGAGTAACAGGTGCTAGCCCTTCGGTAGAGCTTTCAAGCTTTATAGAGTTCATCCATAATAAGGGTAGGTTGAGGCTCTATATGGCACTCGGCAGGGCTGAGTACGAACTCTTCGTTGAGGACACGCCACCTACGTTGAATGTGTTCAATGGTGTATACTCATACATATCATCACCATTCTCCATAACCACAACAGTCGGCAAATTTCTGCTCTTCCGGAAGCCATTCTTGATCTTCAGCACGGCCTGATAAATATGATCCATCACATCATTACGATCATCCGTAAAGTCAAGGCTCCTAAGAAAGGCAAAGAAGCATGATTCCTTAGAATCTAATAAGGGTGTTTCCACGAAAGGATGGTAAGAGTAAGCATAGTGATGTGCTATAGATGCAATCAACATTTCAACGCAGATGAGGAAGTCTTGAACACTACGGCCCTCTTCGAGTCTTTTTTCAATTGTTTCATTCGGTCTCATCAAAGATATCATGATGGATATTATCACGTATTGGAAGAATGAAAAGAAGACCACCAACTTGATGCATAGAAACTTAGCCAATGGCTTAATACCTGAAAGCTCGATCTTGTAACCGGTGTAGAATATCACAAGGCAATACATCGCAGTCAATTGTGAGATGTTATTTATGATGAGGAGATAGATATATGTCTTTCCGAGATCATATTCACCCTCACCATAAACACCTATGTATTGACTCAGAACTGCTAATAAAGTTGTTAATGGACGTACAATAACATATTGTAATATACCATGCTTGCAGCGATGCATGAATAATCTACCTCCTTTGGTGGTCCCCAAGAAGCAGAGGGGAAAGACATGATTCACGCCAGGCTTGAAATCAATGGTTTGTTGCAGATTAAGATCATAATGAAGATAGTTCAGTAAATATTTCATAAAACTATATATCACAAATGCTTCAAATGTTTCACGGCATACATCAAGATAGAGACCAATTTCGGGGTATAATAGGGCAACCCACGCATTTGTCGAATATATGGGGACCATCCATAGTATCCGAATGATATATTTCTGTAAATAGGGTTTGTTGTAGTGTCTGAGGTGCTGTATAACCTGCCAGAGTGACGATACAACTGCGGCTAAAACGAAGGCCGAGGCAACGATGGCCCAGGACAGGTGTATTTTCATACTAGATTGCACTTTAAGATGGGGATGTTTCGATAATGATTATGGAGGACATGACTCTCAAGATGGATGCATAGAATCTGAGGAGCTAAAAAATACTCGGTGACATGACTGAGGAATGTGAAGTTCATAATATACAAAATCCGCAGAGCAAATATAAGTCCGATATGGTCTAGTGGTTAGGATTTTCCGCTCTCACCGGAAAGGCCCGGGTTCGATTCCCGGTATCGGAGGATAATTTTTTGCCGTTTTATGCTGCACATATTAAGCTATTTGAATTTTTTTGGCAATTTCTGTGGCACTCTGAGCATTGTCAGATTCTTCGACGATTCCACTTTTCTCTTGGAAACATTGATCAGTTAGAGTACGAGTCTACATTCCTTGAGATTTTGAAACAGCTATCTATGAACATTTGGTCCCGTTCTATCTACGCGGATTAATATCCAGGCTAGGCTATCTACAAGCTTGGGTATCTCTCGACTCATCATTGAGTACATTCTTCGATAATCTACTTTTGATCTCATCACAATGACTACATTTCCGACATCAACAAGTGAATTAAGCTGAAGATAGTTTCTGAAAGCCCGTCGTGGTTGATGCTGCCATCGCTTGCGTGTATTTAATGCCCGACGATCGTTGAATGCAATTAAAAGCAGCTTGTAACTGATATCAAGTTCAGTCAAGTCTCTCCCAGAAAGAGCTGAATCATCCTCCAACATATTGATGGCGATTGCGCCACCAAGCTTTGTCCCCCACAATGCGCAGATTTTTTAGCATGGGCTTGCCTCTCACCTGCCGTGATATCGAGGTCTCAATCAACTAGGATACAGAGTCGACTCTGCAGCTGAGTGCTACTCGTCTTGAGATATCAAATTGAATTAATATCATATTTCTCCAACAGATGATCTCTGGAAATAAAACTTTGCCGAAATCATAACGCATATCTGACTGGCACTGTGAGTCCCGTTGATCCGGAACTCTTCATCGACTTTCGTCACTAGTACCCCAGAACGGATAGAAAGCCGTAAATTGATCCACACTCCAGGTGAGGATATTTCTTGAATCTCTTAGGCCCGTTAAGTTAGGACTCTAAGGGTTAATGCTTCAAGGATTCGAGTATCGGATGTCTCGATTGGAATTTAGTGTCATAAAGACATGAAGGAGTGCGGCTGATGTTAGGAGAGCGCTCTGTATCTCCTAGTCGAGGAAATGGATTGAGTTAGTTCAAAAGATAGGTATAGAAACTGTCAGGCGTTGGGTGGGTACACTATTATCAATTTGGTCCTGGGAACAAGTGGTTATAGCGTGACGAGACAAAGCTTGCATATAAACCTGATCGCTATTCTCATGGAGATGATCGAGTCAATCCGAGAGGGATGGTGCGTCCCTGTTTTAGGTGGCGGTCATGGCGGCACTTGATCTGCAGGATCGAGATCACAAACAATCTGGCATTGCTCATTGGGCCGCTCGTCTCTCTGTTCTGCCATCGATTCTGTCTGCCTAATTTGCCATCCTCTTGCGCTTTGCCCTAGCCTGTGGGACAGAGCAACAACAACAACAACCTCGACGACCCAGCGCCGAGCTGGAAAACTCTTCGACCCTGCCGCTTGAACCGCTGGCACAGTGCATTTCGTATTCGTAGCCATACTGCTCGCTCTGGATGAACTGCGCCGCTGCTCTGCCGTCGTTGTCGTTCGTCGCCGTCGTCGCGGCCTCGACTAGGCCGCTGCAGCTGCCACTCTCGCTACTGTTTTCTTGTGCCTGCTCTACAGTCAGTCAGCCAGCCTAAAGAACGAGCGAACGAACGGGAGAGCGAGCGAGCGAATGATGATGGTGGTGGTGGTGGCGACGGTGGTAGTAAAGTGTGTGTTTTATCGATGCCGCCGCTTTAACGCTGCTCCATCATACACAGAGAAAAAATCAGGCCCCACTGAACAGCTTGGACTATTAACTCCTCATTGTCTCTTGTTACAATACTGATATTAACCTCATTATCATACGGCTACTATACCTTCATCTTTCTACATTATCAAGCTTCTTCCCAACATGTTATCATGCTAACTATCACCATTGCTTGCAATATCTTATAACTCCAGATTCTGGACTACTCAACCATACATACCCAGCTTCAAAAAGACATACAAATACTTGGACAAGTATTTGAGGTCTTTGCCTGAGCAACAACCTTGTTAATAACACCAACAATTCACACTTTGTCAACAGATTGAACTCACATTGCCCACCAAAATCCATCATCCGTCATCCTAGCTAAACTAACCAACACATGACCAATCATAACATGGACCCTTGATAAATCTGAATTCTAACTAGCCGATTTAGCTAAATGTTACAATTGGATGGAATTAGTTCATCTTCAAAAGTCTATTTATCTACTCATGTTATGAATGAAAGCTCATTTCGTGATTCTCTCTAAAGCTATCCGATAAAGAACTTCCTTCAAAAAAAAGTACATAGGTCAGGAAACAAATCATCTCCTTACGAGATTACTGAAATTCAAAAACAAGACCGGCATCATCATGAACCAGCAACCAAGATCCTCATCATCCGGCTCCGGCACGCCAAATGTGATGATGGTGGGGCCAAATTTCAAAGTAGGCAAGAAAATTGGTGCCGGTAATTTCGGTGAAATCAGGCTAGGTAAGAACATGTATACTGGAGATCATGTTGCAATCAAACTAGAAGCCATGAAGACGAAAGCTCCACAATTACATTTAGAATACAGATTCTATAAGATGCTTGGAAGCGCTGAGGGTATACCTAAGATATACTATTTTGGACCAAGTAATAAATATAATGCATTAGTATTAGAATTATTAGGACCGAGCTTAGAAGACATGTTTGATTTATGTGAGAGACAATTTTCCATCAAAACAGTAATCCAGATAGCATTACAAATTTTAACTAGAATTGAATATTTACATAAAAAACATTTAATTTACAGAGATATAAAACCAGAGAATTTTTTATTGGGAAGGCCAACATCAAAAAAGCAGAACGTATTGCACATTATCGATTTTGGCCTAGCCAAAGAGTATATTGAAAGTGAAACTGGAAAACACATACCATACAGGGAGCATAAGAGTTTAACTGGTACAGCCCGCTACATGAGCATAAATACTCACTTGGGTATAGAACAATCGCGTCGTGATGACTTGGAGGCTATTGGTCACATGTTTATGTATTTCCTGCGAGGCAGTCTACCATGGCAAGGTTTGAAAGCCGAGACTCTGAAAGAAAGATATCAGAAAATTGGAGATACCAAAAGGAGTACAACCATTGATTCATTATGTGAAGGCTACCCGGAAGAATTCGCTATATATCTGCGTTATGTGAGAAGATTGGATTTTTTCGAAACTCCTGACTACAACTACCTCAGGAAACTGTTTGAAGATTTGTTCCAGAGAGAGAATTATGTGGACGATGGCGAGTTCGACTGGTCTGTCAAGCATGATGAAATGATTGTCGGTGCCGTATCGTCATCATCTACACCTGGTAATATCCAATCAACAAAGCGCCACATGAACACCAAGTTGCACTACAATGTATACAACAATGATAACGGTAGGAGAGCCAAGCAAACATCATCAAATGATCCATCCGGTGCCATGCGACAAATGCCTACCGGTGTACTAGGCGGCACGGGCAGTCTTGGCGCTAGTGGTAACTTAAATAATCCTAGATCTACATTGAAATTGGGATCTGTTCAAGTAGTGAGCTCGACAAATGGTGATTTTACGGCTGACGATCCAGCTACAGGAAGATCTAATACACCTATTAATGCCACCGACACTGATGGTGTTTCTGATACGAGATGTTGTTGGTTCTTCAAAACGACTAAAAAGAAGCGACAACAGCACCAAAAACGTCAGCAACAAAAACATATTAAATGACATAGATGATAATGATAATCATCATGTAACAAAGGTGATTGGCATGATCATTATTATTACGGAT
>Ga0058701_10000651_pt1 | contig 23364 bp, 15 predicted proteins | sample AgamicOrMae_FD_97039 | JGI IMG/M metagenome (GOLD analysis project Ga0058701, IMG submission 97039) | Agave microbial communities from Guanajuato, Mexico - Or.Ma.e | ecosystem: Host-associated > Plants > Phyllosphere > Phylloplane/Leaf | place: Guanajuato, Mexico | collected 2012-06-04 | reverse complement strand
CCTCTGCTTCCCCGGGCTTTTTTTTTGGCCGTTAAAAATTTTTTTTTGCAAAATTTTTAGGGGCCCCCTTCTTTAAAACAAATTTTTTTCCTTTTTTTTTTTCCCCCCCCCCCCCCCCCCCCCCGTTTGCTGGCGCCCCTTTTCCAGCTAGACACGCAAGACCAGGTGCCGCGAGACACAACGAATCACGAAACCTGCAACCAATTGGCAATTCCGTTGAAAGTGCGCTCATTAGTCGCTTCCTGCGGCCAATTTTAACCCCTTGCTCCCATCGCGCCGGCTCCTTCGCCTCCGGAGCATATCAGCGTCCGCTCCTTGTGTCTGGCGCTCCTGTTTGCCAGCCTTTCTCTCGCCGGAAAGAGCGCCCTCGCCACCTTCTAGTTCAAGTTTCCCTTTCCTTGCAAGCTGCACTGGGCCCTCTAAACTTTCCACTTTGCTCCGGCCAATTTGGCCCAAATCCCGCGCATACTCAATGAGCTGGGCCGCGGACTGTATGTGGCACCGACTGCAAGCCCAAATTGGCCGCCCAGTTGCTCTTGAGACTCGGCCCGCAGACAGTCTCTGGCGATCGGCCGCCACGCTCGCCTGGTGCCACCAGCAACCGCACCTCAAACGCCCCACGAGCCAAGAATGCAGGCGCCCAAACGCAGCCGGAAGGCCCACTTCCGTTCGCCTGCTGGGCGCGCTCCACGAGCTCTCGCCGGCCGGCAAGTCACGAGAACTCTTTGGGCTTCGGGCCGGCCCAAAGCCCAAAGACAAGAGAGACCTACTTGGGTTTCCATGACTGCGTGCGTCTGCGTTTGGCGACGATGCTTTGTTGTTGTTGCTGTTGTTCTTGCTTGGCCCCCTTCCACCTCTGTGCCAGTCTCAGTCTGTGGCCCAGTATCTGTTGTCATTGAGTGTCGATTGCCTTTGAGTGTCTTTGGGGCGCAAAAGGGCGGCCTCTGTGGCGCGTTTTCCACTGTCTCTCGTGAGCGACAACTATCATTGGCCACTTGTCAGCCGGCGGCCTCCCAGCGGCAGCATGCAGATCGGGCGCCACACGCAAACTCTTGCCGCCCAAATGCTCCCCATTGGGCCCACCCACTGGGCTTTCTGACAACAATAATGAGCCCAAGTTTGTATATCAAAGATCGGCTAGCGAATATAATTCTCTCTGTTCGGCGCTCTAAGGAATCAGAGAATCTCGTGCCTCCATTTTTGTTGAGGGGCGGCGAGAATTTAGCTCTCTCTCTCTGCTCGAGTGGTGAATATTTGAACAAGCAAATTGGGGCCGCCTCTGCAGGAAAAAGGCAGCCGCCGCCAAACGTCAGACATTCTCCTCTCAGAATCCACACGAAAGTGGCACAATCTCTCACATCTTGGCCAAAGTGAGAGTTCCAACCGAGAGCTGAGCGGACCAAAAAGTGGCCGCAAAGAAACCTGACTCGCTCGAGGGCCAAGCTGGAGCGGAAGTGGCCGGCCAGTGGCCACTTGTGTTTGACTGTGGGCGAGTTCTAGAGAGTTGGAAGCAGTTGCAGACAGTTGCAGGTAGTTTTAGGGGTTGTCTGCAGAGGTAGTTGAGGTGAGATGTACAGTGTATCTAGGTGTGATTATGGTGTTTGTGTGTTGGAAGAGAAAAGTGTTGATTGTGTGTGCCAGCCAAAACTTGATAAAAAACGAGCTTGATAGAAGCCAAACAATTGAGGCAAGCTATTGAACTGCTCAAAAGACTTGAAGGATTCAAATTAGGAGCTCAGGAGCATTGAAAAATATTTAGGCCGATATTTAGGATCAAATTCTACTCGAAGACAGTCTCTTCTCGTAGAAAAACTTGGACCCGCGAAACAAGATGGCCAGCGGGTCGAATTCGAGAGGCTTGGCCTTGTTGCTCATCACGAGCTGCTTCTTCATAACGGGCCTTCTCTTCGACTACATGCCCATGATTGTCGACGATCACATCAAGCGCACGGTCGAGCTGGCCACCAACGAGGAGGTGATCTCCTTCTGGTCGAGGCCGCCAGTTGATCTGCACTCTTACTATTGGCTCTACGAGGTGGTCAATCCAGAGTGAGTAGACAAACTTGCTGGTTATATACAAACTTCTGCTGGTTATATACAAACTTGAGCTTATAAACTCGAGGGTTTTTCTTTCAAAACTAAAGCTCAGATGTCGAGATGTTTTTCCGATATTTTCGATTCTCTTCATGAATGGTCTTTCATTCCAAATTTTTCGAAAATCTTTTATTTTTTTTCCGAAAAATTCATGAAAATGAAACGCCCATTTGCCGTTCGAAAGCAGCTCTGGTGGCTCGCCGCAAATCGATGTCTCTCTTCAACTTGGAGCATACAGTGTGTGGCCCCATTTCGATGACACCTGTTTGCTGTTGCGCTCTGCTATCAGAGAGAGTCTGAGGCCGAAATTTCGCCTCCATAAAATGGAGATCATTTTTCACGATTAATCTCGCTCGGTTTTGCAGCCGATGATTTGCGGTTTTTCAAGCTTGGCGAGTGGAAAATCTTCCAACTTTTCGGAAAAGTTGGAAGATTTTCCACCACTTGGCGCGAGTTCTTTTGGGCCGCCAATTGTTCTGCAGAAAGCGAGACGGTTGCAAAACTGGGCCGCCCTAATGATCGGCCGCGAGACTGTCCCGCTCGACTCAGTGTTGTCCCATTTGAGGGGATTGGGCGCCGAATTGGCGGCGGGGCATTGGATTTTCCGCCTTGCCAAGCTCGATCCGCCTTGCCAAGCTCGAGAGAGCGGCCAGCTTAGTTTGCAGTGGGCGAAAAAATTATCCTCAGCAAAGAGAACCACTCGCAATTGGAGTTTTTTGCTCGCTCGCTTTCCAGTGGCGCCCATTGGAATCTCTCTGCTTTATTTTCCGCCCAACGCGGAAAATAATCTGAGCCGGCGACAAAATAACGCTGCCACCTAAGTGTGCAAACAATATAGCCCAAGCCGGCTTTTGTCTTCGACTTTTCGCCCTTTTCTCCTCGCGCCGCATTTCCGCCTTGCCAAAGACGAGCCAGAGACGAGCCCACGCGGAGCCAAAGGGGCGCCGCTGAGCACCGGCTTCTAGCTGGCTGCCTGGCTCACTTGAGGAGTTTTTTGCCCTGCTTTTGGCGAGCGAGTGGCAAACAATAACGCGCCAAGCTGGCACACAATGCGACTCAAAAAGCCATTGGCGATGAACTAACGCTTGTGGCTCCTTTTCAAATCAAAACCAAACCGAAATAAAAACAACAAAATGAAAAACAACCGCTGGCAAAAACACACACAAAACGGGCTCGTGCACAACACTAAACCCGGCCCAACCTTGTCCCTTAAGGCAATTCTCAAACGGGGAGAAAATTCAAGTGAGAAAAGTGGGCCCATTCCATTTCACGTAAGTGCCACCAGAGAGTGTCTCTCACGCGCTCCAAACACTGACTCATTGGGCGCATTCCAGAGACTAGCTGGAGCGCGCTCCTCTGGCCACAACTGCTCGCTCGAGACTAGGTCTAAGGGCACATGAGCGCACCCAATGGAGCCCAAAAACACTGCCATGTCGCCCCCTGCAGCTTGTGGTCCGCACACAAGGGCGCCCAACCCGCTACAGACTCTCTCTATCTCTATCTCAGACTCCATCTTGATCCTCCGGAAACTAACCCTCGTCCGTCGCTCACCGTCCTCTCTGCGGCTTTTTTGCAAATCCAAATCCAAACCGGAAACCGCGGGCGACCAAAACCGTCTCGACCACTGTCTTTGGGCCAAATTTTCAAATTGCAGTTCTCGGATGGAGAAAAGGGTGGTCGAGTTGTCGCAGAACAAGTACCGCGTGACCTACAACTCGACCCGTTTCAGCAGTCTCGATGAAACTTTTGGCAACTCGGCCGAGCTTTTGGACGAGAAGCTGAGTTTAATTAATCCACTTTATGGAGCCATAAGCGAGGGCGTTCGCGCAATGACGGCCGAGGCGGACGCCCAGCAGCGCAACCTGATGGTGTCCACGTTGAACAAAATAATGGAACGCTTCAATGAGACTCTGGTGGTTAGGTTGACGCCGCGCGAGGCACTGGTTGGCATTCAAATGCCAATCATCAAAAAGTTGACCAAAATGGCCCAAACCTTTGGCATGGAGGGCGGCCAAATACCCGATTTGGGCACCAGAGACGGTCTCTTTGGCTATGTGGCCATCAGGAATGGCACCTGGTCGGGCCCCTTCGAAATCTACACTGGCTACCAGGAGACGGCCAAGTCAATGGGCGAGCTCATCTCCTACAAGGGCAAACGAAGGCTCACCTACTACGAGGGCAAGTGCAACCGTCTGCAAGCCTCGGTGGGCGAACTCCGGCCCATGCCCATCGATCCGCGCCAAACGCTGGAGCTGTTCAACCCGAGCTCCTGTCGCATAGTCCAACTGAAGCCCACTGGGGTGCAAAAAATGCGCGAAGGCCTGGCCATTGGCTACGTGATAGCGCCCGAGAGTTTGGCCAGCGCCGAGCAGAATCCAGACAATCGTTGTTACTGCACAAGCAAGAGCAGCCCCTCGGCCTCCTCATTGGAGCCCAGTGGGTCCAATATGAGCCTCATGCCAGTGGACGACCACTGTTCGCTCAATGGAGTGATCGATCTTGCGCCCTGTTCCTTCAATGCGCCCTTTCTGCTGGCCACCAGCAGTGTGCCGCTGGACCAGCGCATAATGGACACCATCAAGGACTTTGAGGCCGAGATGTTGCGCGGCGACGTGGACTCGCTGGTGCAGCCCGACGACAAGGTGCAGCTGCTCATCCTGAAACGCATCGGAGTTCCCGTGCACGCGGACATCACCATGACCCTCCTGATGAAGGTTCTGCGAGATCCCGCCTTCAGGTAAGTGTTTAGTGCTTAGTGTTTACTGCTTACTGCTTGCTGCTTGGTGTCTAGTGCCGAGAGGGGCTCGCATTCAAGTGGCCACCAGGCGGCCAGATTGGAGCCCCCAAGCGGAGGACTAGCTGCGGGCCAGCCAGAGGCGAGCGGCGAGTCCACGTCTGAGGGCAAGCGGCGTCCATTTGGGCTGGCGATTAGTTTGCACGGCCGGGATCATCAATCTCGCCTGTCAGCCGCGGGCCCTCTTTGGGCACCTGCGCGCCGGCCGGAAGGCGCCCTAAGCTCGCCAGACGGCCCCCAGGATCTCAATCTTGTGCCCCTGGGGCGCCGGCGAGCGCTGGCCTCTGGCAGGGGAAATCTCCACGACAAACTATCGAAACTAAACTATCAACAACTATCCACCACAACCGACCAACACAAACGCTAACATTTTGGCCAACTAAAACTAATACAACCATCTCGAGAGCAGGCACACCGCCAACGTGCCCCCAGTGACCTATGCCCCTTTGATGACGGTGCGCGAAACTGTGAGCATTCCCCCAAAGTTGGCACAAATCATCGTTAACCTGGAGAGCTTTTTGGCCCTGACTTATCACATTAAGGTTATCATGTATCTGTCGGCCATAGTTCTGCTCTGGTGGCTCACCGGCCACTACTACTGCAAGACGAGCAAGCAGGGCGAGCGAGTGGGTCCGGCGGGCGGGCCCGGCCCAGGCGCGGACCGCGCGGGCGGACTCGCGGGCGGGCTCTCGAAGCGCGCAGAGCAGGCGGCCGACCCGCAGCAGGACCGCCAGAGCGGAGGGGGCGTGCCGGGCGAGCGCGCGACCGCAGCGCCGCCAGACGCCGACCGCAGTGAGGGGGCGCCGGGCGACCAGTTGGGCCAGTTGGCGTCTGCGGGAAGGCAAGTGGCCCCGCAGACGGTCCACGACACGGCGTCGAGCGAGCGCGCCAACTCGGCCGACTCTAATAGGTCGCTGCCGCCCAGCCGGCAGGCCAGCCATCTGGGCTCCATCGACGCGGGCACCAACCTGAGCGTGGCCTCGGACGAGCGCTCCGTCCAGACGACAGCCCCGCCGATGTCGCCCCCAGCCGAGCCGGCGGGCCCCTCGGCAAGGGGCGACGTTGACGGCGACGATAAGGCGCTCCTGGAGGGCCCGCCGCCGCCGCTCGAGGGGGGCCAGCGGGCACTTCCGGGCGCTGATGGTGCGCCACTTCCGACGGGCGCCAGTTGGACGGAGCAGGGCGGGGCTGGGGGCGCAGTGGGGCGCCCGGCGCGGCCCTTTGGGGCGCGCATTTTCTCAAAAGTCGACGACGAACTGATGGCCAGCCAGTCGGGCCGCGCGGAAGGCGCGCCGGAAGTTGGGGGGCCAATGGGTGGCGCCGGGGGAGAGTTGGCGGCGGCGGCCGGGGACAAAGAGGGACGCGTGGGCCAGACGGCGGGCGGGCGGAAGCGGCGCGGCTGGTTCGTGAACGTTTGCTCGAACTTTGTCCGTCTGCTGAGCGGCCTGCGGACGACAATTAGCGAGGCCGGCAAGCTGGACCTGGGCGAGAACGACTACCAAGACAAGCAGCTGGAGATGCTCGCCGGCAAGATCGACAACTGGTACGTGGAGACGAGCGCGCCACGAGCTGCGGCCGAGCCAGAGGCAAGCGCCAGCGAGCTAGAGGTTAGTGCTGGCGAGCTAGAGGCGAGCGCCAGCAAGCTAGAGGCGAGCTATAGCCAGCCAAAGGCGAGCAACAGCGAGCCGGCCGGCCACTCCGAGCGGCCGGAAGAGGAGCAGCGCCCGCAGACGGAGCATTTCCGGCCGAAGCGGCAGACTGGGGCCGCCGAGGTGGCGGGGGCGCCAGCCGGGCCCCTGCAGGAGGGCGGCGGACTGGGGCCCGAGAGGAGCGCGCAGGAGCCGGACGGCGAGCGAGATGGGCCGGAAGTGGTGGCCGCAGATGCGGGCGACAGGCAGCTGGGCCGCGAGGTGGGCCTTGTGGGCGCTGGCTTGGCGCGATCGGAGGCCGCCGATGAGTTCTCTTCGCCGGAAGGGCAGCCGCCGCGAGTTGGCGAGACGACTGGGGCGCTGTTGGGCGCGGGCAGTGGTCAGACGGGCGGCGAGCTGGAGCAGAGTGGCCCCGGCGGCGAGCCAGGGCGCAAGATGCGGGCGCAGGATGGGGCTAATTGTGGGCCCGCCGACGAGCAGGCTGCACAGACGAGCGAGTTGGCCGCCAGCGACGAGCGAGCGGCGCCTCCCCCGACCACTGTGGCTGCCGAGGGGCAGCTGGAGGCGCAGGCGGACGACTGTGCTCGGCCGGACACACAGACGGCCGAGGCGCCGGGAGGGGCCGGAAGTGGCGGCTCGCGGACGGGCAGCGGCTCTGCAGGTGGCGGGCAGACGGCGGGCGGCTTGGGCTCGGCCGCCAGACACGAGGAGCGGGCGAGGCGGCGGAAGTTGCAGGAGGCTGGTGGGCAGGAGGTGGGTCTGGGGGAGCGGCGCGAAAGGGGCGCCGTGCAGCAACAGTGGCGAGCCTCACACGAGCCCGAGCACCAGAGACAAGGGTCGCGCTCGCGGCAGGGCCCAGAGTCGAGCACTGGCGCGGCTGGCGAGCTTGACGCCGGCGAGCAGGCGGAAGGGGCGACGAGTGGGGCGGGCCCAGCGCAGGAGGAGGAGGAGAGCGAGGAGGAGGACGAGGAGGAGGAGGAGGAGAAGCTGGAGGGGTGCTCGCAGGACGAGGCGGCGCTCAAGGCGAACACGCTGGACCAGATCGAGCGGGTGCTCAACAACGAGGAGGAGGCGCCGCTCGTCTGTTCGGGCCCCGATGAGGCGCCGCTCTTGGTGGTGCCCGAGGTGGCGGTCAGCGGCGAGCAGCTTGGCGAGGGGCCGAGCGAGGAGCTTGGCGGCGACGGGCGGCTTGCTGAGGCGGCCGGGCCAGAGATAAGGGTGGCCGGCGGAGAGGCTGAGCCGGGCGACAGGCGGCCCGATAATGGAGGCCAGAGCGAGGAGATGGGCTCGGCCGGACTGGCCGCACAATTGGCGCCAGAGGCCGAGGGGGGCGGCCAGTCGGAGGGCAGTCTGCGGGAGCAGTTGGAGGGCGGCCGAGAGGAGAAGGCGTCTGCGTGGAGCGGCCAGTGGGCGACCAATCAATCAGCCGGCGGCGGCGGCCAACTTGGCAACAAGGAGCACCAATCAGGGCCAACAATGGACCGGGACGGTGGGATTGATGAATCATCGGCCAGTGAGGAGAGACTGGAGGAGACTGGCGAGGAGATGGCCAGCTTGGGGCTGACGAGGGGCGGCGCCCAGTCTGCGGGGGAGCAAGATGAAGTGGAGCTCGAGGGGTCGCCAAATGGATTGTCGAAAACAAAGACCCGCGCTGAGAGGGGCTTCATTGGGGCGCCAGAGGGCGAGCTCGATTCTGGCAAGGGCGACGTGGATTCCGGCAAGGCCGAGGGGGAGACAGTGGCTGCTTTTGGGCGGCAGTTGGGGGAGTCGCCCTGCGAGGCGGAGGGCCGCAGGGAGCCGATAATTAATGACAACTCGCCACCGACAGCCATCCCAAGGGCCAGGCTCAATGGGTGGCCGTTGGATAAGCCGGGCGGCGAGTTGGAATTGGGTCCACTTAATGGAATGAAAACAGGAACTTGTGGGGCCGAAAAAGATAGCCTTTCAATGGTTGCTGGGCCTCAAGTTTTTCTCGAGGTCCAGCAACTGGAGACTGGCAAGCCGCAACAACAACAACAACAACAACAACAACAACAATTGGCCCCCGAAGGCGCAGGCTCGCCGGCCCACTCGCTGCAGCAGGGCCGCATTCTGTCCCCTCGCATCAAACGGGCCCCCCAATCGAACCACAGAACTCTGGACAGTGTTCCCATGGCGCCCGATGGCCAGCTGTCCAGTGGGGCCGCCTTAGTTGGGGCAACGGCTGGCGGCGAGCTTGCCAATGGGCTCTCGTCGGTTAGCGTGGGCCGCAAAGTGAATGGGACAACAGCGACAGCAGCAACAACAAACCAAGCGACAGCCATTCGTCCAAGATTGCCCTCGCACTTGAGCACACACTTGGCCTCCATCCACTTGGCCGCTCCTAAGGAGAACGGAAACAATATATCAAACGAGAAAATAATATCCAGAAATGCCGGCCTCATGAGCGCCAGCGGGGTGGCCAGAGTGCGCCAGCAGCAACAGCAACAACAATTGGCTTATTGCTAATAGACAGCCGCCTCCATTTGGCCAGGATCTCCAGGCCATGGTTCGATGAGACTGAGCCCTGAATGAGACTGTCTCGCCTCTTTGGTCTGGCGGTGGGCCACGGCCGGCGGTCTGTGGCCGGCGACAGTGATGGCCAACAGTGATGGCTCCTTGCAAGCAGCATGGCTTTGGCCTTGGCCAGTTTGAGATAACATCAGACAATTTGGCGCACAGATTAAAGTGTTGTAGATAAATGGCTGGGGGCAATTTGGGCAGAGATGCCACCAAGAGGCCAGGCAAACACAGTGGGCGGATCTGGCACACCACCTGGATACCAGTGGATGAACTATGGTGTTGCCTTGGTGGGGGAGCGTCCAGTGAGGCCGCCGCGCGAGAAGTGGGCCCCAGACGGCGGGGCTTAGGGGAAACAGTAGCTAGGCGATAAGGAACATTATCGAGCGGAAGAGATTAAGCAACGGCCATGGAATTGAAGCTTCTATTTGATGCGGAACAATATTTCGGCTCCTAAGTATCGAGCACTTAGACTGGCGATGGTCGAAAACACCCCATCAATGAGCAATGATATTATAAATAAAGTTCTCAACTTCAAACTCTACCCCACACAAGCTCCGATGATTGATATCGGAGTTTATCATTTCTCTGCTCTTCTCTCTCTCTTTGCCCCTTGCAATGCTGCGCCCCTAACACGCGATCTTCATGCACTTCATGGAGTCTATCCCGAGCGAAACTTTCAAGAAGTGGTTGCACTCAATTTCGCCACAATATTGAGTGCCTGTCGCCGTCTGTGAGGTCAATATGGGCACTTCTGAAGTTGAAAATTCACTCTAGTGGAAAATTTTTCCTAAGTGAAAGTTCCCACTCGATATGGCCAAGATGACAATGAGGAAAGGTGCTTTTCACTTGAATCTTGTGGCAACTGTTCCGCCTCTTAAGATTTCCGGTAAATAAGCGCCAAAGAGCTTTCTTATAGGGGCCCTAGAGAGTGAGTAATGCGCATATCTGGCAGCCAAGTCTCACCGATACGGATCGCGTCTCACACGCAGACAGACGTTGCTTGAAAAAACTCAACATTTCCTTTGTAGAACCCCACATAGCTTCTGTATCGTTTGAATCCATTCTGACTGCCAACTCTTCAGGCCACCAGCTTTTTTCTTGCGTCCAAGCAGGAGTCTGACCTACTTGGTTCCGCCGCTGTACTCTGCCTACAAGATAGCTGAGGCAGCAGTCACAGGAGGCCAATAACTTGATCCATCTATGCTCAAGTGTCATCATGCACGACGGAAGAGTAGGACCCAAGGGAGGAGGAATCTTTCTTTCAAGATGAGTAGAGGTAGTGATAGAGATCTCGATGGTATGATAAGGCATAGCCTTGGCAGACGAAAAGACAGCTCGATGGACCCGGAAATCATGCGCCAACCAATCGATTCATTGCATCTTTCAGAGACAGAAGATCATTGTCTAACCTCGAGTATGCGCATCGACAATGCGGGCGGACTTGCGAAGAGGCTTGTCCGACAAATGGAAGAGGAAGATGCGATTCGTATCAGACGCTAGCTTGCAGCATTCCTGTAGCCTACTTTGAAGTGTGGGATCTTTGTTTGCACCAGTGGGCTAGCAACCAGGGTCGTGCAATTGATGCATCTTGCGAAAATCGGAGCCTCTTACAGTGCTTCACTTTGCGGCAAGAAGGCTGGTTGTTGTGGCCAGATGAGCCTGTAGTCCGTATCAAATGCATTCCAGGAGTAGGCTGCAATCCTTGTTATGGGCCTAGAAACCTCAGAAGAGACAAAAATTGGAGCCTACATATCATGCACGGACCCGCTTTTAAGCACTAGCGCACTGTTGCTATCGTGCGCTATTTCGCCATTGAATCCGCAGGACAATTTCTTTCCAAATTCTGAGACGATTTTGACACCTTAACAATGAAGCATCAATATCTTCGCAACCAATTGAGCTAGAGAACGAATAATCATATCAGCATGTTGCAAATTATATCTGCTACATAGACATGCAGTCTGATACTGCATAATGTGTATTGCGCGGCCCCTAGTGGGGCTCAAAGTTTGAAAGTCGAGCTCCATTATGGACAAAGTAGAAGTTGAATTGTGCTTTTGCGATTTTTTATGCACTTTGTGCATCTTTGAATTGTTGCATGCAAAAGATTAGTCTGCTAACACGTTCCATTGTGAAACTGGAGAGATATTTCTCATTTTTCTAAATTGCACCAGCATGTACAATTCACATGTGGAAGAGAATGCAAACTATGACAACTGAGCCACCAACTTGCAAGCTAAAGAGCGCCGTCTTGCACAGGCTACGATCTTGACTCTTTTGGGCCCCAGAGTGCGGGGCCTCAATAGCTAGTGGGGCCTGTGGTGGAGCAAGTAAAGCGGCAATGAGACTGTGAGTACTCCTTGCGGCCTTAGAATGGGTTTTTGTAGCTTGTGCAGAAAATCCAGTGGCCTAGCATGAGTATTTGTATCCGAAATTGATCTTATATTAAAGAGGGCTATTTTGATTTTGGGACCTTTGTTGACAATCTGCTCAAATATTGTCCTCTCGCCTCCCGGGCTAACCAGTCATGTGAAATCGATGAAACTTTGCACACTTATGGCAGTCTAGTAGCACTGCTGATTGCATTCCTATTCTGTGCATCTAGAGCCAATAATGCTGGCACAAGAGAGCAAAATGTTTAAACGCTTTGGGGCCCCTGGTGCACGAATGCGAGCTGAATGGAAAAAAGTACAATCATCACACCATAGTCCATCAGTTGTGAAACCACTATGCGCAAACATTTTTACCTCAAACAACTAGAAGCATACTTTCAAAATTCATACACATAATTAGCTAAAGGGGCCCCTTTGATGATAAACCAGTGACGCCAGAGGCAGCAAAATTTGGCAAATGATGCGCAATAGTCTATGTATACTGTATGCATTGTGACAGATGTTCTCATTCCACTCGCTTGGCGCTCAATTAGGCTCCTTTGTTTTCACTCCAGCCAATCTGGTGCACTCTCTAGAGTAGCCACCGATTCAGCTAATGCTGCAATCATTTATTCATGTTACAGTGCATATGTGGCCAAAGTTGCATATCTCTATGACAAAAGGTTGCTCCGCCACACTAGGTGCACCTTTTCCACATCCGCGCCCAAGTGAGCCAACTGGCGCAACTATCACATCATAGCTTTGACCTGTTCTGCAAGTTTGCACTTCGCGCAAGTAGAACATACTGCCAAATTTCATACTTATAATGGCTCAGAAGGTCTCCTGAACTCTAAACCAATGATGCGACGGACAGGACTTTCCGCTACATGATGCAAATCAGCGTTTCATTCCTCCGTATAGTGACCAGAAAGTTCTCATTTAAGGAAGACAGCGCTGACATTGATGCTCACTTTTCAACCTTAGCCAATCTAGCGGTAGCACACAATATAGAGTAGCTAGAGCTGGAATCAGCACTGGAATCAATTGATCGCAACGCAATGCACATGTGGGCAAAGTTTCATAGGTTTACAGTGCGAGTTAGCTCCTGAGCACCGAAGCAACTTTTTCGAGCTTGGTCATTACAAATCTCAGGCTCCCCAAACATCGCATGGAAAGTTTCACGACTTTTATTTGAGCCAGAGAAATGACGGACTAAACATCACTGCTGGAAGAGGATACAGCACAAAAGAGGGTCAAATAAAGGCTCACAACACCCTAATTGCCGTCTTGAGCTAGCCAATTGGTCCAGAAACCGGTTCAAGACGCAGAGCAATGTTGAGCCCGTGTGCCTGTGAGAGCCTGAGGGGAAAGATTTCACATATTTATGAATGTTGGAGCAAGAGAGCGGTACTTGCTGGATATTAGATAGAATCTACTAATAGCCCATCTCAAGCTCAGCTGGACTATCTAGGGACTTGTGTGAATGGCCCCTCGTGCCCGGAAGTTGCGATAAGAACAAAGAGCCTGTACATCAGGTATCCAAACCAGTATCACTGGAGACTGAAAGGAGTAATCTATCTTGAATTTTATTAATTTATTTATCATCCTTAGCTGTCGATGTGGATTGTAACTCGTCGCGTCCCTTGTATTTGGTGGGAAGGAGACAATCGAAGACTGTTCTTATGGTGTAGAGCATCGCCATTTCAGTTGTCATGCTGTAGAACTCTTGGAGTCCAAAGTCGGCTCGTCCATTGTCTTGTCTGAACTTCTCCAACGACAAGTTGATTATTTTGTCCAAATCCAGTGGCTCCGTGTCGAACCTGAGCTCTGGGTTGCGTTCGAACACTTCATGCAGAGCCATGAGGAATTCGACATTTATTTGTCTCAATTTGGGACAAACAATGGAGCTTAGAATGGACTCAACTTTCAGGGCGAAATTCAGATCGTCCTGCGTCATATTGGTCAGTATCGGAACTGACTTTAGTATTCGCTGGCCTATGACTATTCCGACGTTAGTGAAGTGCAACAAGGACCAGACTTTATCATAGAAATCGCGCGGAACTCGACACAGCTCGCCAGTGATCTGGCGTCTGTCGCTTATTGGCAACGATTGGTCATCGGTGAGAACACGAACCAGCAAGCGGCGCACTTCCGATGGCGAAAGTGACTCGAGCGGCCTCGATTTGGGCGCCTGCTTGTTCATGGAGGCAAGCTTGGCCTTTTGGTTAGTCTTTTTTGGGGCCACCTGTTGATCCACAACAGATGGACCCTCAATCTTGATGACGGGCAAAGATGGGTCGCTCGGGTGCTGCTGGTGCTCAGAGCTGGTAGATTGTCGACATTCGGTTTTTATGCGGAGATCTAGCAATTGTTGTTGCTGTGGAGGACTGTCCTCGTGGGTCACTGTGAAGTTGTGCTGCCGGTGGTTTGGACTTTCGTTTGCACTCGCCCGAGCTCTCTGCCTTTCGAGCAACCTCTGGCGTCTCTCGTTGTTCTTTATGCTCAAATAGCTTCGCATGGCCGACATGAAATTAGCGACCCGAATGGTCAGTATGCCCTCGAAATAATCCGGCCTGGTGGAAATGAGCCGACCAATATAGAGGGCGATCTCTTGCTGGAGAACAGCGTCGCATGGATTCTTGGTGCTGACGGTTGAATAGATGAGAGTGTGTATCTCGGTTGGAGTCAATGGATTATTGATGATCTTTTCGTTCTGTCCTTGGCCCAGAGAGATTTGTTTACCATTCACCAGGATGGAGGTGAGCCAAGGCGAGAGGGATTCCACCGAGCGTCTCAACACGGCGCTACAGTAGCGCACCACCGACCAGTTGCGAGTTTGGCAAGCGAGCGCCCCCAGACGCTCGAGACGCCGTTCGATGCTCTGGTCATCAACACAGTATTTGGCCCCCTCTCTTTCCCACAAAATTGCCAACAACTGAGACTGGCCACTCAGCTCTGTGCAGGTTCTCAGCAGCTCGATCAGAGTTGGCCAAGTGGGCGCCTCCTTGTAGCATTCGTAGTAGTCCTTCACTGGCGCCTGTTGATCCATGTTGCCTCTGCTGGTGGCCCCCATTGAGCCGGCATGGTAACCATTGATGTTAGTTTGCTGCTCCTTGGCTGAAGTGGCTCCCTCAAGATTTGCCTCTTCCTCTTCCGAACTCACCAAGACTGATTCGGCGCCTGGCGAGCAAAGGAATCTGCAACTGGGATCGTACTCGTCCAGCACCATGGAGTGAAAATCGTCCCCATCAATCAGGCAGCCTATGGAATCGCTGGTGCTCGGCTCCTGCAGACTGTTCTGTCTGCAGTTTTCCTCAATTGCCTGGAGGTTGTGTGAGCTTGCAGAGCAAAGGAGTCTACGTCTTGTCTTGGTGGGCGAGTGAAAATGGTCGCCTGAACTTTCGGACGCCTCTTGGGCCTCAGTGTCGTGCTGGCGTTGCTGCTGCTGCTGTTGGCTCGAGTAGCGGGCGACATTCAAACGATGGCTTGTGGTGGCGTTTGGTCCACCTTCGGATTGTTGTTGTTGCTGATTTTGTTGCTTGTGGTTGCGCTTTTGGCGTTGGGCCAGCAGGAGGGATTGTTTTGGCGACTCAACGAGCTGTTTGAAGGACTCGAATTGGGGCAAGTGCTCATGGGGAAGGAGGTGGAGGAAGTCCAAATGTTCTATGCAACTGGAGCTGATAAGATTCTGCAGACGGCCAGTCTTGATTCTGAGGCCGGACTTTTTCAGCTGGCCATTCTTGAATTGGACCAACAAATCGAGAAGATCACGAAAGTGAACATCCTTCAAGTGTTCCTCTCTGATTATAATGCAAACAGTTGGCCGGCCAGACATTCGCCAGTAGCGTCCAATGAAATTGAGCTCGTTCTGAATGTCATCAATGAGCAGCAACATATCTTGGGCAAGATAGAAATCGGACACCTCGAAGATGAGCGGATAGCAGATGATAGTTTGACCACAAATTCGGTACAATTTGCTCGTCCCCAAGGCTCCAATTGGTCTGGCTGGCCGACCTTTGAGTCCGAGCTTCTGGTTTACACCTAGATACTCGTACACTTTCACCAACTGGGCCGAGGACCAGATTTGAACCGGTTCCACCTCTCTGGGCGTTTGAGTCTGAATCCCGTAATTGGCCATCATTGCCTGCAGTCTGATTGACTCGGCAATCAGGACGGTCTGCACAACGAGGTCCGGCGAGGTCGATTGAAACGAGGAGTAACGGCCAATGGTGCGCTTGGGTCTATCGTGTGAGGGTTGGTGTCGGTGCAAGGGGTCCAGCTCGTTTGAGTGGACCAATCCGGAGAGCAAGAGGCGCGTTATCAGCAAGATCGCCTGGCCAGTTAGATACAGTCGATCTCTGGAACTTCCTTCGGGGCTGGCCAAGCGTTCCACTGAGTCGGGGTGGCATTTTTCGCTGTTGATCAACTCCAATGGGACAAAATAGTATTTGGGCATCAAGTAGTCGCCATACTCTGTATCAATCTTCAACAACTTCTCATACAACAACTTTTCGTTCTCGTACACTTGGTCCAAGTTGTTCTTGAAAATTCCATCAATTATCAGAAAGCACACAAACAGGGGCCACTCCGATTCAATGTGCTCGTAACGTTTCGACATTTTGGCCGAGGTTGACTCTGTTCTCTGAAGTAGAGGCGAAGAGCAGCTGGAATAGAATGAGTCTCGTTCATGCTGGTTGGCGCTAGTCACCGGGACACCAACTCCAATGCTACTGCCGATATTGCCACCAGCATTGGAGCCGACGTTGCTGTTGATGACGCCAATGTTGGTCTTCCTCTGGAAATAGGAACTCTTCCTGAGCTTCACCTTCGGCTGTTGCTGGTGGGCTTGGTGATCGACACTAAGCGAGCCGGCCGAGCCAAGACTGGTTGTGGAGCCGAAACTTGTCTGGCGCTGCATTGGCGTCGAACGGGCACTTTCAAAAGATATCGAAGGCGATTGGATGGGGGGCGCCATCTGACCACCAGTTGAGCCTAGCAGATCTAACAGTTGGCCGGCATTGTTTGGATCGGCCAACTTGCTCGTTTGGTCTCTCAGGTATTGTCCCGCTCCCAGCACAGTGCCATAGGGGTCCCGCAGGAACCTCTTGAAGCCATATTTGCCCCTCAATTTGCGCATTATTTTACTCTTGGTCGAGTTATATAGCGCCGGGTCGCTGGTGGCGAAGCAAGGCCAACTAATAGTAGCCAGAAGCCAAGAGTCTGTGTTTTTGGAGCGCGATTCGCGAGGCAATAGTGTCTCGAAGATGCTCCGATTGCGCGAATGTGCATCCACGTCCGAGTATATGATCGACCAATTGGCGCCCTTGCCACCGAAAAGGTTGCATCCATTTATCGCCTCCAAGGCCGACTTTGCCATTCCAATGGAGGTGGCGTGGATTTCGAGCGATTGCCTATCGTGATTGGTGGCACAGTTAAGACACGAGGTTGGCACCACATTGCCGTCCAGGTGCTTGCTTGTGCTTAGGTCGAGATTCACTGGTTGCGTTTGGCTGGTTGATGTAGCATTTTGTTGGTTGGTCCATTGGTGCTGATGAGCTTTGGGTGGTTGACTTTTGTCGCCCGCCGAGGCTTGACCCACAAATCCGGAGAAATTTACAGATTCAACGAACTGTTGCTGGGCCAGGATGCTCGCCTCAGAGTTGTCTCCTGGTCCCTGAGGTTCCCAGTTGCCGAAGTCGGGCGTCCTGTAGGCCCGTTCGACGTAGTACACGAGATTCTGTATGAAGGTCACCTCGTCCATACAATAGATAATGTCCAAGCCTGAGGCTATGAAGTTGGCGAGAAAGATCAAATATAGACTAACAACATCGATCTGTAAATGCGGATACTCGAAATCGTTCACCAGGCCAGAGTGTAGGTCAAATTTCAAATGCAACGCATGCTTAGGACATTGGTTGGCCTTGAATGATTCAACCTTTTCCGATTGTCTCATCCACGCAAACAGGATACCTCGCATACATTTCACAACAGATTGACCCAAGTCATGCGCCCTGCCCTGATCATTGTCCACTCGTTTCGAGTAGGCAATATATAGGGCAAATATTGATGAGGCAGCCCACAGACTACTCTTGATGGATGCATTTGAAGTGTCGGCAGAGCAGGCCGGAAATAGACCCGTTATAGCCGATTGGTTCTCTAATATCTGACGCTTGGCTAGAGGATAAGTTTTATTTTGTTGTTTTGTTTGGCATAATTTGAAAGATTATTAGTATTTTATCTTGTTTGTGTCTGAAATTACACATTGGAATCACTGAATTATTGTATGACGTTGGCAGAAGAATCTCATAGACTCCGCTCATAATTACCTTGTAGATAGAATTTGTCCAACTGATTGACAACCTCTTCGTGCCTAGCTTTGGGCATAGCTTAAGATATGTCACAAGTTAACTAGTCTGTTGGAAAGGTAGTCCGACTGCCCCGACGATTGATTACTTTCGAATCTTTTCTTGGAGACTAAGACACTTTCGAACGGTAGAGACCACCGGAGAGAGATTCAGAGAAGAATCAGAACCTGAGTTTGTGTTCGTCCCTATCTCAGAGCTTCGTCTTGATGCTATTCACAATATAATGTTAAAGACTGATACAGAGATCAAGGAATACTTGAGGCTGGGACAATCATGATCGAACCAAGTACTATAATACAATAAGAGATGGTTGCTGTACGCTTGATGAATGATTTATTCGAAGGAACAAGTGATCATTTAGGAACGATTTCATCCAGTTGCAAGAGAGTTTAGCAATTGTCCAATTATTTATATTCTTCATCCTGTCGGCTTTGGAATACAAGCCTGTGTATGACATAATGCGCCTTTTGGTGGTGAAAAGGGAAAACAATAATCTTCATTCTGTCGGTACACTACTAACAGTTGTCGTGTGAGCATTGATAATTTATCGCTCACTGATCAGACTTTTAGATAATCATCCAGACTGAATGTAACGCTGTGTATATGAGTGTGAATCATGTGCAACAAATCAACCGCTGGTTGGTTGCGAAATTTTTCTCAGGATGCAATACGTCTCGATTGCATCATCTTCTAGCTGTGATTCAGAGCGATTCGTATCATCGACCAACTGGTCGAACCAAATTACATCGGCATGGGGGTCTAGACTGTCTGCATTTTCTCGAGTCTGACACGCATCTGAAACGGCACTTGGATAAGGAACAATGAGAACCTCGCAAGAGAGTTTAGGTAGAGTGGCAGCTCGCTAAGACGATCCAGAATTGGCCGATATTAGAGGTACATTTATAACGGTTCGACTTTGGAGCAACACCATTCCAGTGGTCACATAGTCATTTCGGGTGAATCGGCCATAACAACCACTTGTCGATATAGCCTATGATCAGGAGCAGCGAGAAAAGTGTCAGTTTAAGATTGATTCAACTTCACTAATTCAGAGGAGATCTTTTACTGTTGTCCTGTTGATTAATTTAAATTGGCACACAATTTATGCGAACATACTACAAGGAAAAATGTCAATTACTTGACTCGTATCATCGAATCGGCGCGGGGCATATCATAGTACAATATTCACTCCATAATGGGGGAGAGTTGTGAAACCAAATCCGATGATCGTGTCATGCGTCGATCTTGGTTTGGACAAAGTTTGACTTGGTTAACGATGGGCTCGGTGGGGCCCGAACGAAGGCCTTTATCTAATTGCTTCCGTTGCTGCTCTGTTGAGTGCCAGTGTTAGTGGTCCCATATAATGAAATGGCAAACGTATGATAGTCTAGGGCTCCATCTATACCACTTGCAAATGGCTTCATTCTAGCTATACAATACTCGGCCTGTTCTGCCGGCAATTCCTGGCGCAGCTCCTCGGTCGTTATGAATGGTCTATCGCTTGCAAGGATTCTGAACGAGTCTAATATTTGTTCTGCTGTATCACGATCGGTTGATTCCCTCGTCATGAAATCTAGAAATGAATCGAAGGTCACATATTTAGTTCCATTTGGATCGACCAAGTTCATAATACGCCTAAAATCTGAGTCACCCTGACGATCATTCCTAATGCTGTAGCCTAAACTAACCAAACAAGATCTAAACTCCTCCGGAGTCAAGCGACCTGAGCGTTGTTTATCAAAATGATTGAAGGATGCTCTGAAGTCGTTCAATTGCTCTTGAGTTATTCCTTTGGAGTCTCTTGTTAGGATTTGGTTCTCTACTTCATTTACATTCCTATGTATAGACGTTAATAATTGTTCCCAACCAACGCGTAACGTTTCCATGGTATATTGTGTGTATTGGTTCTCGAAAATCATTTGCTCTTGGACCTCCTGGTGGATCTTCTCCAGTTGATCAATTTGCGGCCTATGCTCGTCAACCAACGATTCATACTCCTTGAGTTTGTCCAACTGTTGCTCCAACGATCCTTCTAATCCCATTCCAATGGCTGCCACTCCATCCATTTGAGTCTCAATCCAAGGTCCCAGCTTATTGGCTAGCTCGGCAAACTGTCTCCTGAGTTCCTCGTTGCGCTCTTGTCGCAACAACTCTTCGCCCAAGACAGAGTCTCGTTGGGGTATCAAATTGCACAAATTGTGCCATTTGTTAGCGATCTCCTCGGAGGTCAAAGTGGTGTAAGGATTCTCCAAGCCTCCCGGTATCTCATTCTGGCCCACAATGGATTTCACCTGGTCTGCTAGGGAAATTATGGAGCTATACTCCTGGTTTGCCTCCTTGAGAGCAGCTTTGAACTGCTCGTGTGAGCTTATGAGACGTTGTATTTCAACAACTGTGTGAACAATAAACATATCAACCAAATCCTCACGTGCCGAGTCCAACCAGTTATTAAATGGGGCGGCCCGTTTGGCAAACTCCAAGTGCAAACGGTCAATGGCCTCCAAGAGTTGCTCGGCCGCCTCAAGATCATGTTTGCGCTTTTTGCTGAGAGATTTCAACAATTCCCACTGTTTGCAGATGCTCAATTTGAGCTCGTTCGTTTGCGCCGAGTCACAATAGCCAAGTGTGTTTAGCTCCTCCGCAATTTGACTAATCTGTTGGACGCGATCTTCGTGGGCCTCTAGGTCGCTCTCAAAAGCCTCATGCTTCTTCTTGATTGCCTTCACATCATTCAATCGACTGTTTCTGTAATCTTGACTCTCCAACATGGACTCTTTGCCTTGTGTCCATTGTTTATGGATGGCGCATTTATGATTGAATTTCTTGGCCAAATGTTCCAGACGCTCCAAACGCATCATTTCGCTCAATAACCATTCTTCGAAACCTCTTTCGGCCTTCTGAAGACCCTTCCATGCATTGACTATGGCAACAATTTCCTTACCATGAGTGGGCACGTAAGCGGGCCTGTTATTTAGGCGCAGCTTGGTTTGTAAAGTGTTGAAGTTAGTCTCCAGTAAAGCTTTCTGTTCAACCCTGGGCGGTTTCTCTTTCTGCCTGTAACGTCTGAACTCTTCCAATCTCTTCTGTGCCCCTGTCAGGTTGTTGTCACTCGTTCTGTTTTCCAACCACGGAGTAGTCTTGGCAATCCACTCGAGTAGATCGCCAGCGACTCGTTCATATTCCTCCATGAGCCGCTCATTGTCTTGATTCACCCGGAGAACTTTGCATATTCTATTTGCAGCAGTCTCAGCCTGTAGTTGAGAGAGATAGTATTAGAAATGATGGTCAACAAGCACGACAAGTTGGAGAAAAAACAATCGGTTATATGCCTCAAGTTGTACTCACCTGTTGAGCATTAGCGAAAGTGTGATAGTAGGAGGAGACGTAAGTCATGATAGCCTTCTCATCAGGCTTCAGGCTTGATTTTATGTCTGTTGAAGGCGATTATTAAGCGGCATCATGCAATATTTGATTTAGGCAGCGACAATCAGAAGCGGGGAAGGATTTTGTTAGTGGCAGGCTGGACAAGTGCTTAGCGCAAGACCTAACCTCTATTCACATTCTGGAATGGACGTTCAAGGAAAACAAAGCGACCAGAATCACACTAGGACTCTAACTATAGGCAACATGCAAATACATTCAACAAAGAGATAAATTATCCCAAGAGGACGAAAGGGAAGTATAGAGCGGAAGCTTGTTCAAGCTAGACTGTTTTCGTTGCACGTGCATTAATTACCTGGTGCAGTCCTTGCAGTGCATGATAAAAACAGGACAGATAAGTCATCACTGCTCTCTCATCCGGCCGAACCATGTAGGCCATATCTATGTGGAGGAAAAGAATCGAATTGAAACAAGTAAGAATAAATAAGTGGCGAACGAAAAACATCTGAATGGAAAAGTAGGATGAAGAGAAAAGTAGCATCACTAAGTCTATGCATTGATACTCTAATGAAGCAAGGGTAAAAGACTCACCTTCGGCGTCCAACATTTTCGGTATGTTCAAGTGCTTCTCAGCTATATCAAAAGCCAGATTAAGATTCTTGACCGCATCATCGCGGGTTAACGATTGATAATCTAGAAGATCTGGCCGGTGTCGGTGGATCAGAGCACAAAAGGCTAGTCCGTCTTTCCAACTGTTGTGGAAGTTTTGAACGTTAACATTCTTGTAGGGTGACGTCTTTCTCTGACACCAGAGCAATAGACCCTCTTTGGCGGTCGATGCTTCTACTTCAATATCTTGGATAGCAAAGCGCAAAATTATGGTCCAAATCAAGCCGAGGGTCATCTTGGTGTTGCCATCGACAATCTCCTCAGCTCCAATGCTGACGAGCTTGACATCCTTGCTTGCTATGAAATCAAGCGCTTTGTTGACATTTGCAATCTTGTGGAAACGCATCTTTCCACGATCTGGCTTGGGCAATGTCTCGCCAGATATCACCTCAAGGAGGAGCATCAACTTCAGACCGTTGCGAAAATCTTCCTCGATACATTCTATCTGAGTATCGGCCTTCCTGAGATGAGAGTTGCACCAAGCAGTGAAGGTTTTCCTTTGCTGTTTCTCCCAGGCTGGATCCAACAAACATGCTCGTTCCCATTCTTCCTCTTGTTCCATATAGTTTCCATCTATAACCTGGTGATTATTATTGTTATTGTTACCATTGAATTTGGCTTTGTGCTCTGCACTGGCACCATTGTTCAGGGCCATATTGTCTAAAGTGGTCATATTAAATTTAACTCTTTTCCAACTTGTAACTTTTCTCTTATTATCTGCCTAGTTGATCTTACTTGCTTCCGTTCAACTAAAAAGATTTTCCTTCAATTTTGTTCAGTTGCAGAAAATTAACTTGTAAATTTTTCATAGGACAACAATGAGTGGTATTTGAACAAATTGTGTCATTTCACACTTGGTAGGTGTCAACTCTTTAGTAACACATAGTGGTTGCTCAGCTATGATCAGTGGTGGTGCAAATAAACAGTAGAAATTAGTTTGCATCGGGTGGAATCAAGGATAATCCCGCGAACAAGGGGTGATAAAGTATTCTCTTTTGTCTGACTCTTGTTTCTCAAGCCAATTGTTTATGTGGATTTCAGCCAGATGGATATGCTAGTGGTTTGTTAGGGGCGGCAAATCTGCAAAAAATAGCACCGCTTTTCGGTATTTGTGTCTGTTCTGCTCGTAACTACCTATCAGCTTGAGTATCTCCTTCACTTTGTTACCTCGACTTCAATAATCGGCTTCCTTCTTGACTCGTGTGTCCCTTCTGTGGCGTTCCAGGTGAGTATCTGGAATAGGCGTCAGAGTTCTCAGACGGTAACGTTAGATGTGTGTGTGTGTGAGTGAGCGAGCGTATGTGTGTGTGTATGTATGTGTCTTGATAATGGTGTCTTCTGCTTGTTGTTGTGGTGGTGGTGGTGGCGGCGGTCGCTCTTGTTATGTTGTCCAATTTTCAATACTCCTTGGTAAGGTGGTTCTTGTGGCGGTGGTTGCGCGTCGAAGTTGTTTCTGTTATTGCTGCCGCTGCTGCTGTTGTGTAAGCTAGCCGCTGAGG
>Ga0058701_10000650_pt1 | contig 23365 bp, 13 predicted proteins | sample AgamicOrMae_FD_97039 | JGI IMG/M metagenome (GOLD analysis project Ga0058701, IMG submission 97039) | Agave microbial communities from Guanajuato, Mexico - Or.Ma.e | ecosystem: Host-associated > Plants > Phyllosphere > Phylloplane/Leaf | place: Guanajuato, Mexico | collected 2012-06-04 | reverse complement strand
TTCATCGAGCTAATTGTTATACATCGCGAATGAAATGTTACAACATCAGCGATTGTTTTCCATCAGCTCTTTTGCCCGGCAGACAACTGTTGCGAAGAGCTCGACACATTACCATGATAAGAGGTGAGAGAGCGAACCTATCGTTGTTCGTAATGTTACGTAGCTGTGCTCTTGGTACGATCTATCTTTGCGAATATAGATTGGTTGACAAATACTGTCTGGATTTTTCTATCAAATTAAGCAGTCACTGGCGCCAATGGTTGGCTAGTTGGCTGTCTATGGCAGGTGATTGGAGTTGGTACTTGCTCCAATCATTAATCTTTCCGAGAATGAGATCCAGGATTGCCTCGGCCATTGGGAGTGTTTTGTAATCGTCAAATGTGACTTTCAAAAGGCAATGAAATCTCTCGCTTTCATAAGTAGTTTCTCGGCAAACAGCCAGTCTCGACTGGCGAACCAGGCCGAAGGAGCGCAAAGCTTTGTTCAGCGGTCATTTGATGCCAACACTAGTCTATTCCGGCTGAGCCAGCTGGAAGTGGCTATACAATTTGGTTGGCCCTTCTGAAGAAAATGAGCTTACGATCTGTTGATTAGCAGCTTACCAAAGCAACTCTCAGGCTTGCCCCAGTTAGCTCAAGCCAATCACTGAACATCCAGTGGTAAAACACATAGAGAGAGTAGAGCAATCATCGAGGGCAGCACACCCGAGCCGCCAGACTATCCTCCGCGATTGGAGCCCATAAATCTTGGATGGGTCTCTCAGTTTGGCTAACGCGTCGTTACTCGCGAGCTCTGTCACCGCTCGAGCCTTGTTGCCGCCCATTTTCTCCCATTCGCACGCGTTCTCGTTTATACCTCATCTCCAATCCCTTATTTCAAATTCGAATTTCCGCAACTCTTCCACCACCGATCACATTCTAGCCTCGACATTCAATCCATCAGATGCTTCACTGAAGCCACAAACTGCACGGAGTTATATTAGCAAGGAGATTATTATCCTAACAAGCATTAGCCCATACATCTTACAATATCATATGCAACAGTGAGCGATTTTTGAGACTCCAATCCTATCCCACCACTATTTCATAACAAGAGATAGCATGTCAGCTGAGGACCCAATCAGCATACTGGACGATGACACAGATGACGCAAATGATGCGCCCAAACAGCAGCCAATGGTAGAAGGCGAAGATGATGATCCAGAGGAGTACGTTGTTGAGGCGATCAGGGCTCGTAAGAGAGACCCGAGAACTGGAAACGATGTTTTCTTAGTTAAATGGGAGGATTATCCCGAATCAGACAACACCTGGGAGCCGGCCGAGAATCTCAAGTGTCCCGAAATTGTCCAAAAATTTCTCGAACAAGAGGCCAACAAGAGGAAGAGAAGAAAGGTGGAAAGCAACCATCCTGCCACGGAAAGCACCCCCTCAACTTCGAAGAGTCAAGCCAATCCATCAGCAACCAAACGACCGAGGCGAGCCGATGGGGCAAAAAGCAGAATTTTCGTTGAGGATGTCTCAACTGAAGAAGATGATGATAATGACAGCCTGACCGGTGTACTGGCATCCCAGAAACAAGTACCCAAAGAACCTACACCAGAGCCAAAAGGCTTTCAGCGAGGTCTAGAGCTTGAGCAGCTCCTTACCGCCACCGTTGGTGATGATGATAAGATATATTTTTTCGTCAAATGGCACGGATATAATGATCTTGAGATGTTGGAAGTCGACGAGATTGAAAAGTACGCGCCTCAAGAGTTATGCCGCTGGTATAGGAGTAAATTTTTCTGTAATATCAAATACGATAAGCCACCAGAATAGTAGAGTGTCGACAGAAAGACACGGGACCAACAGAAAAGCATCTAAAGGCGAAAGTCCGGCCTCTACATATACATATGTAGCGGACTTTCGGATTCACAATGGTCTCATATAGAGGCAGCCCGACGAGATGCCACTCTAGGACAACCATCCGACATGTACTTGGATCACGTGTTGCTGGATGGAGCATGTTTTTGAATCTTGTTTGCCCGAGATTTGTTCGTCTTTATTTTACCGTATTTAAACACAATGTTTGTACCCTTCAATCCATCGCCAATGGACGATGGAGACTCGAGTCAAGACACTGCTCATTCAAATAAATATAATCCTATCGACAGGGTGACCTTCCCATCATTGGCTGCACCGTTAAGTTTCATTTAAAACTCTTGAACTATCACACCATTGGCCACGTTTCAATTGACGATGTTTTCTACCTTTTAGATAGAACAACGAGCGTAGAGGAGGGAGGTCTGACTCAGTATTCCTATCAATCTTGTTCTCTAACCAAGCCTTGTTGGACCACCCAAGCAACATTAGCAGTCCCCTTTTGTCGCCCAATGCCATAGGATCCAACGGGTTGGGGGATCGCGACTTGTTCAGCTGAGGCTAGGCAACAACTGTGTATGCGTAAGTTTGTATCGGCAAATTCAGTTAGACCTTGTAGCCTGCGACAACCCGTTTGGAGTAATCTTTGTCGAATTCAACTGACAGCTCGGTTTACGCGCTTACACTGCACTGAGAGTGCAACGGAGTCTGCAGTTCCCAACTGCAATGAAACCCTTTCTGCCCATGCAAGTTCGTTCTGTTGGCGCACGGGCCAACTGCCGTCAGCAAGTTCGCCATACGAAGACACAGACATGTCTTACCGTGGCGAGAGCCACGAAAAGTCGAACGCCTCCTTCCTCGTGCAACTTGTGTGGAGCCATCCATACGCTTTGCTACACATACATATAAGATTGTATGATATGAGAACACAGTCATCGTGACAATGGAATGCCATGAACAACATCCAGATCGCGTGGGGCAGCGCGCCACGGTGAACGAAGGGTTATGTAAGAGTGGCACTGTGTGACAGTGTGAGTGTGTAAGTTGTTATGCACACAAGTGCATTTTTGTGTAAAGCAGCCACTGCGGTTAGAGATGGGACCTCGACTGAACGTAGGCAGTCGGCAGTCCGACTGAACTGCCGACTGGACAAACTGACAGTCGGCGGGACGCAGTTCAGTCGAGAAATTTCGACTGTCACAGTTCAGTCGGACTGCCAGTCGGCGCAGTCGGACTGCGACTCGCAAACTGTCTTGCATCGCGCGGTCCTCGGGCCACTCGCACACCCACACAGCATCCTCGGACACCACCGCAGTTACGCACGTTCCGGGAGGCACGGGCAGTGCTTTCACGCCCACTTGCATTCATCGGGACGGTATGCCCGATCGCACCACAACAGTTCGACTGTCACCGACTGCCAGTTCAGTCCGACTGTCTCCATCCGACTGGCAGTCGAAAACTGGCAGTCGACAACTGGCAGTCGGGCGGAGACAGTCGGACTGAACTGGCAGTCGGTGACAGTCGAACTGGCAGTCGGCAGTCGGCAGGTCCCATCTCTAACTGCGGTAGCCTTCACCTTGCAACTTGAGGCTCACAGTGGATGAGCTGAGGCGTCAACAACAACAAAAACAACAACGGCCACAGTTAGCGCAACAACAGCATCATTCACCAATCTTGTTCTGAGACGAATCGGCTAACCCTTGATGATCTTATTTCTGTTGTCGATGGAATAATTATTTCAAATTATGTAAGATATTGATAAATATTATGATAGAGATAGAGAATCAGGCAACACAGATTTCAAGTTCAAACTTGAGACAGGGAACTTCAGTCTTATGTTATGTGTGTGTCTGTGCGTGTGTCTGTGTGTCTATGTGCGAGCTATTGTGTGCAACTTGCACATAGAAGTTTGTGCGTGTGCGACACACTCAGCGAGAGTGAATACTAGTCTCCCCACCGGGGGCGTGAAGCAACTTGTCCATTAATCCACTGGACAGATAGGGGTTCATGGAAGCCAATCATAGTTGATTGCATCGGAACATTTCATTATACATCATTCTGTTACGTTGACAATTACATAGTTTAGCACATTCATCAAGCCAAAACTGTATACAAAGGTCAATAGATGAACACAGAAATCTCCGAACACCAACACCTTGATTGAAATCTGGCATCACTCACGTAGACGTATAAGCAATACATATTCATTTATATAGATCTATAAATATATATCCTTATATATACAAACATACATTTATATATACATATAAATATACACACATTTCAATACACAGACACATACTGACATATGTATAACCTTTGCCATCTAGTGGGGTCTGGGTTTTAGGATTATTATCATTTTAAATTGGAACATAGCTAAATTATATGGCCACAGATTTTACAAACTCTGAGGCATCTAGAGGGCATACCACTCTTCGAACTTTGCATACATCTTCACAGAGGCAAATTACCTGGTGTATAAGCCTACCAAAATATTTGTTACCTGTAATTTCTATCTTAGATGTGAGCATCTACGTTGACGTCTGTCACTGCACTGGAATCAACAAGGCAAATCAAGATCAAGGGCACGGTAATTTCCTCAGCAGAAATTATCATCTGACTTTTCAGGATAGTACTGTCTTCGACTCTCACCCAAAAAATTTTCAGACAGTCTACGCGGATGTCGTCACTCGTGGCAGAAAGGGGTCCATAATCAAAGAATATTTATATATTTACTAATTAGAATCGGGTCATTACCGGATAGAAAGTTGATCACTACACTATCAGCTGAAACTGGATTACATATCAGACCTGAAGTCTGGCCACTGTAAGTCTCGACATCCGTGCGTCCGAGTTAATCAAATTATACACCTGTTCCAGTCTTACCTTAGCAATCACACCGGTCATATCCGATATATCTTTATTCATCTAAGAGGATCATAGATATTGATTGATAACTAAGGGCCGATTTAAGCTCCATATTGAGATCACTTACTTCTCGTAGAAAGTTGTAGGTTTCATCTCACCTTTCAAATACAACACGAATGTTATAGCGACACCAAAAAGTGCAACAGACGATTGTTCCAGCAGTTGTCCTCGTTGAGGAATCACCAAGCTTGATTGAGACCCGGTGCTGACATTGTAATTAACTGCTAGTTGAGCTTTCTAGTGGAGTCTATCCATTGTACACGACTGGGACAACCGTGCACACATACACACTCACATATATATTTATTTAAGAAACTCCTACAGCGCACTGAGATTGCAGCGCACATAAAGGCGAAATACTATTGGCTTCAAAAGGCCAGCTTGGCACTTCATAATTTGATTGTTCCCCAAAAGACTGGCGTATTTTTTGGAGAAAAGAATTCTCTGATCGCTTGGTGGTTTCCATCCAGATCGTCTATAAGAACCCAACTGGTGCACCTGTAATTTCATTTGGGTTCCAACCAAGTAACGGACAGCAGGCTTTCATCCTCTGGGCGATAAGACGCATCTCATGTAGGAAACACTGATGGTCCACGAGAAGGATCTACGTTCTCACCTACATAGATGTTCAGATACACACAATCTAATACAGATTCCTTGATTGACATTGAGCATGGGCTCGACAACCCCACCAGAAAGTTCACATGACCGAGGCCGTCCGTTGACATCGGAATATAACCCGGAAGTATCGGAGTTGCCCGACAGTCATCAGCTGCTACAGTTATTGGCCGAGCGAGATTCTGAGATCCGTCGTTTGAAATCCGAACTGGAGAAGTATAAGTCAGCTGTCAGGAATTTCAGGATAGATCTTACCGAACCTAACGATGAGGCAAGCTGTAGCGGTGATGACGATATCACGGTTGAGAGCCTATTGCATTCGATGACATTGCTGACAAGTGAGAAGACGCCAACGAGCTCTGAGCTCGTGCCTGATTCAGATACTGGGCCCCCGGAAGCAATGTTCAATCAAGGCGCTAGTTCTGTGGTTGCCAGCTCCGTGGAGTCACTGGACAAGAGTCTTCAAATGAGTGATGAAAAGGAAGTCTCAGACATCGAGACTGTGACCGAAGATATAGTGAGAACGTTTTCGAATGAGGATATCAAGACAAATTTGGCCAACATCATAGATAATGTTGATGATATCGATCTCAGTTCAAAGTCAAATAAGAACCGAAAAAAATCCAAGAACAATAGAGGAAAGTTTAACGACCAGGATGTCGGAGTCAAATGTGATATTGGCGACGATGGAAAGGAACAGCAAGATGATAACGAAAACTCTGTGAATCAGGGAAAAGGCAATTTAATCAAGGTAGCAGTTAGGGACGAAGACTTAGATGGAACCGATGACATGATCACGGAAGGTCTCCTTACTTCTCTAACAGACGCGGCTATAAGTAACTTAAGTCAATTGGCAGCTTTACAAGAACGATCCGAATCTCAACAAGAACATTCACAGCATCATAAGCAACAGAAGACGCTCACGCATGAAGAATTCCAAACCGGCAAGAACAATCAACCTATCCATAATGCACACGTTTTCCCTCATCAATCAACAGCCTCTTTGATTCCAGCTGCAGCAGTTCCGCACCAGGCAATGGCATCCACTTCAAGAGGGTTACGTGACCATGGGATGCCTGATGTTCATCATGACGACTCTTTTGATATCCATGATCCGTTTTCCACTTCGAATATTGCCAATCAGGCTGCATTAGCACTTGAGGCCAGCGTCGGAGCTCCATCACTTTTGGGACATCAAATTAGCGTCAGCTCCTCATCAAGCTCTGGCGTCCAAAATGTTGCACCAGAGGCGCAAAAATATGGAACAGGCCAATCATTGGCTAGCGTCGTCGCTGCTGCTGCTGCCGCGGCCGCTGAGGCAGCCGCAGTGGACGAGCAACAACTTCACAAGCAACAATTACTACCTGGTCAGCAGCAGCATCAACATCAGTTACAGCCCCAACAATCGAGATTGATCTCATCTGCAATCGCGTCGCCCGATTTCTATCAGAACCTTCATCAGGCTAGCTTAGTTCACCAGATAACCTCCCCAATCTCGGCACTTCATTTTTCTCCATCAATCACCTCTCCATCGCCCACCTCCCTGTTTGGCGCCCCATCAAGCCATAGTCGCAGATCAATGTCAAACAACTCTTCAAGTATGTTGAGTCCCATTTCTTCGCCTAATTTCCTCAGACGGCACCTAGTTTCTGAAAGAGGCCTACCCATGATGTCTCCATCTCCTAGCGCCAGCCTGGTTACTGTCGGTAGTAGTAGCGGGGTCGGATCATCGGCTAGCTCTTCGCACATGTTCCAATTGGCACATCAACAACAACATCACGGTCACCCGCAACATCCTCATCACCAAGCCAATCCGCAACAACAACGTAGCGCTAGTGCTCTGGCTGGCTCAATATCGTCCTCTGCATCCCCGAATGTTTCGCTTAGTAATGCACCATCAACTTCTGTCAATCCCCTCATAGCGAGCAAAAACTCCTCTCAGGCGCGCCTAAATAATATGCAAATAAGGCATAAATTTGGTTACCTTGGAAGCGGAAGGGGGCAATTCAACAGTCCGCATGGCTTCTGTCTAGGACCTAATCAGGAGATTGTTGTTGCCGACACAAATAACCACCGAGTTTGTATATTTGACAAAGGAGGGACATTCATAACACAATTTGGCTCGCCTGGTAAAGAAGAGGGGCAACTATGGAATCCGAGAAAAGTGGCAATACTGCACAGGACCTTCAATGGAGCAACAGGGTGTGCGATAACCTCAGGGGCTGACCCTTCGGCATCTAATAATCGTGCTGGACCTGGGACGACTTTCTCGAGCAGCTTCACAAGTGGTGGTGGAATACAGAGCACAGGTTCCAACCCCATCGGCAACAGCTTCTCTAGTGAGCCCATGTATGTAGTGTGTGATCGTGGCGCTGAACGATCCAGAATGCAGCTATTTACCAAAGATGGGGCATTCATCAAAAAGATCGGCATACATTACATAGATATAGTTGCTGGATTGGCGATAACTCAGAACGGATTGATTATAGTTGTTGACTCGGTATCCCCAACTGTTTACATCATCAACGCCGAAACGGGTACTCTTAATGGTTGGTTCGATTGTTCGGGACACATGAAAGAACCATCTGATATAGCAGTGAAATCAAATATTCCTGGTAACGAGTATTTCATATGTGATTTTAAGGGTCATTGCGTGGTTGTTTTTAGTGAGCAAGGAGACTATCTAAGGAAGATTGGTCATGACGGCTTGACATCATATCCGAATGGCATAGATATATCTGACGATGGTGATATTCTTGTTGGCGATTCTCATGGAAACAGGTTCCATGTTGTCGTATTCGACCGTAATGGTGAGTTACTGATTACACTTTATGGAACTCTTACACCTCCTCTCGTAGGGCCGAGTTCGCTAACACCTCTCTCTCTCTCTTTATTGAGTTGAATCTTTCCACTTGGATTCTTTATCTAACGTCTACTGTTTCCAAACTTAATATGACACACTTTAGGTAACTTCGTATCTCAATTTGAATGCCCACATGTCAAAGTGTCGCGATGTTGCGGGCTCAAGATAACTAGGGAGGGTTACATAGTGACATTGGCGAAAAACAATCATCATGTTTTAGTTTTAGACACAATTCATATCTAGACATTCACTAAAGGCCATGCATTTCAATCTACGCTCATAGGAAAAGTACGGTGAGAACTTAGGATGTAAAAACTAACGGGTCCTCTATATGAACTTGATAGATCTTATACTATCTCAATCTTAGCCTGCTCGGGTGTATCAACGGAACGGTTTTAACATGGCTGCTTTACACATTGACTTCCGGTTCAAATTCATCCCCTACCCGCGCTTTTTCACCACCCCACCAAACATTTTACACAATGTCTATCAACTTTTCATTGCAATATATGTAATAACCACACTTAGGAATATACACCCTTGCAAAGGTATACAACTATATAGATATTTATGTATATACATATATACATCCATGATAATTCAATTTTAACATTGTGTGTCGTTATTTTATGATGAGGAAGATTCGAGTGAATTCATCGGAAAAAAAACACTCAAATATTGGAAATGAGGCTCGGGAGGAGACGACATGCTTCTCGACGACCATGGAATCAAGCCAATCATGACTCGTGAAGATCGACCATTCTCATTCATCTGGGCACATCAGAGATAATACTTCATTTGGGCAGATTGGAAGATTAGGTGATCGATCGAGTGAGAGTACATTATTGGTCTTAGCTTGAAACAAATTTCGGAACCTTTTGTGATCACATATATTTGTCAAAACTTTCCGATCCTGAGTGATAGATCGTGGATACGAACACTTATCCTCTCCAACTATGTTAGAGAAATATGGTTAATACTTTGTTATTTCGCAGGGATAACTTTTCAACATGAGATAGGAATGAAACTCGAATAGGATCGCTTAGAGGAAGATGCCATCTGAGAGATTTGTCATCAGTGAGAGAAAACGAGCAATCTTCAAACGGGAAGCTGAGAGAATCTTGGCTTCATTCAAGATTTAGAATCCAAATGTCAGGAACATCGCGGCCAAAACCAGATTAGTTTGGCGATCAGCGCAACTACCGAGCTTTTTGGGCAAAAAATTATTATTAACTTAAGTCAAGACAGCTAGTGATCTAAAATAAAAGAGAACCATCGTAAATTATCTCTCCTCCTCCAGAATCTCGTAGCTCGATCACTTTGCGCCTAGTGTTTGTTTTGATCCAACATATGACATAGTCAGTCTGGTGCCCGACAGCTGAGCTCACGAGTCATCTTCGACTGGTGATGGAAACCTGGCGCCAGTCAGGCGAGTCCCGCTCGAGTCGGAGTAGTCACAGTCTAGACTAAGTAGCGAGCTAGCCGCATCAGTGAATGTTGTCGGGGTCGAGCCTGTTTTGATGAGAAGCGGTCGCGAACAGTTGAGTCGTAGGGCAAAAACTAGCGAAGCTGCCCCAGTCCGAGTTTGAGTCCTCTTCGAGTTGCCCGGAAAATGTGCCGATGCGACTCCTACTGGGTCCCATTTTGGAGCTGTCCAGTCCTTGCGAGCACGATGCACGCAATACTTACGGGCAACAAAAATGGCGTCCGAGCTGCAGCAGTTCTGCCAGACCTACGCTCGGGTCGCAGGAAGCAGCTTCGGTCGGGGGAAGAGCTGAAGGCTGAAGTGGTGCGAAAGAAGCTCATGCTAGTCCCAGTCCCCCAACGAGGACTCTCAGCGCTCTTTCGTGACTGTTTCCAAAGCAGGCGCCACAAAGTCCCAGTCAAGCAGGCAGGACTGCAGGCTCATGAAACAGCCGAAGCGCAGAGAATGAGCGCCTGACTTGATAATTCGCCCGCCATGCCTGTGCCTGAGAACAGCTCCATCGGTTGTCCAAACCTGTGGCGTACCATATACGTCCTACGTGTTTACATACTAACTTCATAGCCTATTGTTATCATCAAGTATCAGGTCTAAGAACTGCCAATTACGATTATCAATTGATGTTTTGGGTTGATATTAAGTTCGATAGCCGAGACTCGCATGGGTGCGTATCATCGTTTCAGTACCCCACTCAACCGGTACTTTGTATGATCTACCAACTTCAAGATATTGTATAGCTAACTATACACAAGCGACGAACTAAGTAAGTTTGTTTTCAAGAAATTTGACCAAACCGCTGAGGTCATAAATCAGACATGGTTGAAACACCAGACGGCGATTCCAAGGCCGATAGGGCAGCGAAATCCTGGGTCGGATCCCGTTATTTGACATTCTCCGAGAATGGACAATCGAAGCGACGATGCAAGTACGCCAACTGCGGTAAGGAGTATTCCTGCACCACGAGTCACATGATATTGAAAAGACATTGGAGTAGAGACCATCAGGATATCTACAGTTTATCACCGAAATCTCGTTCCATGTTAGGGAGCACGTCTCCGAGTAACTTGTTGAGACGTCGCAAGCCATTACCGAAGAAGAAAGGTCCATCTAAGGCGAGCAACTCATCTGGAGTCATCCAGGAATGTAAGTTCAATGTAAGTTCCTCTGGAACTCCCCATCGATCGGCGAATCTTTCACTTCAGGGTGGGGCGGAAAAAGTTCAGTTCGATGTTAGACTAGTTGCCAAGCGTCTGAAGGAGGCACCCAGTATTCATTTAACTGTCGATCTGTACACTCCTAAGAAAGTTGGCAAAACTTTCGGTATAATAACTGCTCACACAATAAGCGAATCCTTCGAGCTCAAATCGGTGTTACTTGAATACAGACATTTACCGTACCCGGATGATCCCGTATTGCTGTCCGAGTTTGTGAAATCCTGTATCCTAAAGTTCAATTGTAAAGAGAAGATTATCGGCATATCAACAAGTGAGTCAGAGGTTATTATGAAAGCAGTGCAGGAGATAGACAAGCGCCAACGATTTTCAAAAAACTACAATTTCTCCATGGCACACTTCAAATGTTTCCCGTATCTTATACATTCGAACGTCAATGACGTGCTTAGATCGCAAGAGCACTTGCTGGATTCAGTGCGCAAAGTTGTCAACTTCATCAACAACAACAATTTCACTATGAAAACCGTTCATCAAGAAGATGCGAACATGCAAGACGGAACCGAACATCACCAAGCTGCCATTTTGGCTACTGCACAGGTCGACACGAATCCTGACGGTGTCGCTGCTAGCGAACAAGAGGCGACTAAGTTGACCGGACTAAAGTTACCTAGTGATGGAAAATACCAATGGAATACAACTTACCTGATGATTGAAACTTTTTTACATCAACGTGGATTCATTGAACCTACATTATTATACTTCCAAAATTCAGCTGAAGATGTTGCAAACATTCAGATTGATTGGGATAGATTATTTTTATTGGTACACTTGCTCAGACCATTTTATCAACTGATAAATAGATTTGCCACAGATAATTGTGCCCCCATCTCATTGGTTTTCGGACTCATACCACACTTGATTGATCATCTGACAAATTCATCATGGTCATATGAAGACTTGGCGATGGTTGCACACGACTTCAAATTGAATTTGATTTGTTTTAGACAAGCAATTCAGTCAGATGTGACCAGCCTAGTCACAGTTCTCGACCCCAGAATTAAATTAACACCTACAACTGAGGAAAGTCGGGATGAAATGATTGATGCGTTAAGGAAACGGTTGGCGCATGTGAAATTAAGATCACAGGCCGAGCCAGATCTTCCGGAGCAAATGCGAGCAGCTTTTCCAGAGATGCAAGGAGATGAAATAGACGATTACTTGGCATCGCCTCGTGAATACCTGAGCTCAAAACTTTACCCTTACTGGGAATGCCATAAACACATATACCCTGGTCTCTATGGACTAGCCAGGACGCTTGCCTGCATCCAGGCCACCAGTGTGCCTGCCGAGCGAATGTTTTCAGCAGCAGACTCTGCTGAACGAGAGAAGAAGATTCAACTAGACAGCACAAATTCAAGAGAGTTAATGAAATCATGGAATAAATTTCTCGATGATTAATCAAGTGATTGATAATTCCACGTTTTTTGAAAAAAAATTTCTTTCTCTTCCTCTTCTCCTCTACCATAGTATCACTTGAAATTGATCCCTTTCGGCTAGATGCTACACCGTGTGGAAGACCATCCACCCCAAACTTTCTAGCTATTGTGCAACATATGTCTTTGATAGTCACTGAAACATTTAGACTGTCCTCAAACCTCGATGATCTTGTATATGTGCTATTTGAGCGAGATTGCTGAGAAATTCTGTTGGCTTGAAATCATTTTCATCCGGTACCAACGCAGTTTTCGCTTCTGGACGAGGCGCTGATTTGAATCTTTCGCCTATGAAGTTGTTGATTCGAATGAATCGTGACATACAGACTTTTCATAGTGTCTCGCTTCTCAAGAGCATGCATTTGGACGACTGCTTTGTCGTCCAAATTTTACCGGCACACAACGCAGTCCTGGGTTAAGTAATAGTTACCAAAACCTAGTAGGTCCTAGAGAGCATTTCAATCGTTATCGCTGTGTATGATGTAGCGCAATTGTGGGCCGAGATTCAAGTTGCAATGGATTTTCAGCGCTTGTGGCGAGTGAGTAGCTTGCTGGATCTCTGTTCATATGAGTTGACGGCATGAATTGACTTTGAGACGGACAAATGTGGTCTGGATCGAGTCATACCACAGCCATAGCCTCATGCATGCTCTGCTGTAATTTCTCTGGGAAGGGTGCTTCCACACTGTGTTATAGAATGTCGATTCGATCGCTACTGTCAGTCTCGTCACCATCCAGAGTTCTGTATCGGCGAGAAGAAACTGCCACCTTAGTTGGTGGGGGTGGTACGAAAAGAGGGTGATCAGAAGACCATCGTATCGAGTAACATTCTGTCTCTCTCATTATATTGCCAAGACAGGCCTACCTCACAGCTCTTCCACGGCCACTGAGCCTTGCGATGCCATATTAGTGAGATTGAACAAAATGGAAATCAAATCCAGATTGTCCGTTATCTCCCTCGCGGTCCTCATGATCGTAAGTCAGATGCAAAGTACTCGGGGATTCCAGGACAAATGTAACGCGTTATCCGCATCATACAAGGATTTGTGCTGTATGTGGGACGATGAGCGTGAATTACTCTCTATTGAAAGAGGATTGGTAGGGAAAGGATACGCGACTTTAGATGAAGTGTACAGGTGTCTGGCGGAAATCGTTCAGAACTCATTGTCGCTCACCGCTAGCATACCGAGATCCTGCTGTGGTCTGCTACTGTTTCAATCCCTGGAGAGAGCATGTGGGACAGTCTCAAATTCAACCGGGGAAACATGATTTGTCGGTGAGTCGACAATTCAGTCTTCTCGGACGCAGGGCTACCAAATTTTTGAATTGCCACCCGATGGAAAACCCGACACAGCATGTCAAATTATTGATCTAAGTGAATTAATCTCTGTGATAAGTTCCTTGAATCCGGAATCTCTCACCCCGGGACTACAGATATGCTTGCATATTAAGGCGATGATATCTGTCCGGATTCGACTGCAAGCTGCCTCTCTTCAACTCCGTTTTGTGCTACAAGATTCAAGATTGGACGACCCCATATGTTAGTTCATCATGTGTCACACAACAGAGCTAAGTAGAAGGAATAGGAAAACTCAGCAGACCTTCCAAAACATGTCATCGTAAAGTGAAATTCAATAGTAGTCTCCATCCCAGCCTTCCTAGGGTTGGTTCTGTATGGACAAGCTCGGAACATGAAGGTGCTCGACCGTTTGTCGATATGATTTGCTGGTAATCGTATGGACAAACATCTCGTATACTCAGGCAAATCTACTATAGCAGTATTGGGGCAATAAAAAGGTCTCAAGTCTGTCTCCTACATCGGATCGGCTTTCCAGAAATCCTCTCATCCGCTCCAAGATAAAATAGTGACCAGCGACCCTTAGATAGGCAACTTCGACTTCTGTTCTGAGAGACAATGGTACTCGATGTTCCTGCTGTTCGGATGCATACTCTTGTGCTGGTAGCGCCTCGGACCTCACCTTTCCCGAATGAGATGACAATCATCCTAGCGCCAAGAGGCTGGATAGACACTAGACAAGCATCGACTCCAACCCTTCACAATCGGAGATCTCCCGACCATCGTGTAATTTTGCTCATGTGCCCCCCAGACTGATGAGGGATGACGATAGGGAGTTTCTTGACGAACAGATCCCTACACTATCTTCTATCTCTTCCATAATCTAACATTCCATCCCTTTGTATCATTTGTTGCATTGTAGACGTAACGTGGGCAGACTGGGAGTTCTTTGAATCTCATCCACTTCGACTATTGCGGCAATAGTCGACAATCAGAGCCGGAATTACCTCATTTTTCAATCTTGTTCGTCTAGATCATCTGACTCGACGTTGACCAGAACTTATCGAAGTATCTGCGGCTATACCAGGATCGATAGAGAGTTGGCTCGTTAATTTTAGGGCTTCTCCCAACAAATGTCTCACCTCACCGCACTCGTCCGTACTCTCAGTGATTAAAGTTGCCTAGTGTCTAGAGAATCTCTGCTGCATCAGATGCCCAAGATCTTTACTTTCCACTCTAACTCCCCCGCAGCTACACAATTGCGTGCAGGATAACTCATAAGAGAGGTAGTATTCGCGATGGTATTGAAGTGGGACCGGCAAGTGAAGCAACTTCGAGCGTCATATCATATTGTTTACCACTTCCGCGAGTGACGAGAGAACTCTGGGGAGAAACCTATGACACGAATCAGTTCAGTGATCGAACTTGGTTGTGACTGGATAGTCTTCGCTCAGAGCTAGACTTCTTGGAGAGTTTCGTGACACGTCCCCAGAGGATGGGTGAAGAAATTTGAGAGAGATATTGTCTCGACGTCAGGTTGCATCTGACAGAGTCTCTCTACGTTTACCTTTCTGAATAGAGGACAAGAGACCACTCTAATCTCAATCGAGATATCATTGATGTACCGTCACATGAAATGAAGTATCTATTCAAGGTATTGTCACGTGACACTCGAGCTCAAGAGGAGATTAGATTGGCAGATTCCGAAAGCCGATCGGATCCATATTTTGGATTGAAAGATGAATCAGAAAGTTCTTTGGCACGTTGGTCTATCGAATCTAAAGGTCGAACTAATTGACCAAGATTCAAAAATGATGACCAACGCAGTCCAGCTTTATTTCTAACAATTTCCGTAAGAGTTAGATCGGTCCGAATTTGTAAACACCGTATTCTTGCGGGACGCTGCGTCAAATCTGAGCATTATGTGGTCTCACATTTTGGCAGAGCGAACTAGAGCGATATTGAAGTATTGCGCTGCTGATGGTATCAGATATCCATCGTAGCTTGACTGAGCGAGTCTTCTACACGCCCTCAGTCAGAACTTTCAGATCAACTGCACAAGTCATCACCTACTCCAATAGTGATCGAACTGTAGAAGCGCTTTGACAAGAAGAAATAGAAATGAGAGTCAAGGCTGCATCCACGCTCCTGGTCTATGCTGTCGCTATGATTCTATATCAGATTCATAGAGCTGATTCGATAGTATTCAAATCAGACCGGAGTCTGCAAACGATGCGCGCGGACAGTCAATCCCAATGCAATCCAAAATGCGACTTTCACGCACTAGCTTTTAATCAGATATGCTGCGCCTGGGATAGCCCGCAATCAATCGTATACCGAAAGCAGGAAATCGCAAAAAGAGGATACGCTTCAACACTCGACGATTTGTCCAGATGCATAAGGGATATTCTAAATAACATTACTAGTCTCAGAGCTCAGCTGCCGTGGGTTTGTTGCAATCTACTATTATTTAACGGATTCAGAGATGCCTGCAGAAATTTCAATGGAGGGAAATGATTCGCCTAATCCCTATTGTGCGATCAAATCATTCTATCTCTAGATGATTGAACATTTGATACGGAAGTCAAGATTAATCTCCCTTCTCCATACATCCAACCCGAAGAGATGGTACAATTAGACCCCAACTCTTGAACCTGATTTCGAATCGATTCCACGCAGGGAGGAGCCCGACAATGTCCAATCGATGAAATGGTATTTGGATTTGGTCGAAATATACGGGTCGACATCACGGAGGATATTTTCTGGCACTGCCCAAATCAATGTTTGAGCATATCACCATCGCCAGGAGGAACGAATTTTCTCGTCCATTATCGCAAACATCCGTACATTGTCTTAGCGCTAAAACCGCAATAAGAAAACTCAGCCGACCGTTTGTCACAAATATGACTCAGTTTTCTCGTCTCCCAATCCTCCATCTCACCTCCTCTTGTATCCTTCCCTCTAGAGCTTGAGCGGAGAGATGGGCTTTGCCACACAGCATTTTGATGATCAGCTCTTCAATATCTACCACCATTCTCGCGCCACCACTCGCTCGCATTGGCACTATAATCGGTCTTTGAATGCACGGGTAGCGGAGTAACTGCTTTCTAGTCTATCTTGGGTTACCGTGTCGAAATCAATGCGCCTCGGCCTGAAATAACAGGTCAAGGCCTGCTAAAGCTCTCTCTTGTGTGCTTCCATGCAATGGGGGTCTGACTTGAATCTTGATATCATGCCCTCATGATATCAAGTTTTGATCAACATACGATTGGGGAAGTTGCTCTAGACCATCACTTGGGGTAGCTCTATTGATTAGTCTCACATGTTACTACATATGGAAGTAGTCATAGAATAAGAAGACCATTTTGTTCAACATACTTTGAAATGAAAAGCAACTCGGAATCCGCGCTTATAATCATCATTTTGGTGATGATTTTCTGTCAAAATCAATTGATTCACTCTTTGGTATTCAGCTCGAACCGAAAACTCCAATCTTATCTCGAGGGTGACCCAAAATGCAATTCCAAATGCTACTCTCATGCCGAAAATTTCAAAGAGTTATGCTGTGCCTGGGAGGATCCCAGAGCGGTGGCGATCAGGAACTCGGCCGTAGACAAAAAAGGATATGCTGTAACAATCACCGATATCTATAGTTGCCTACAAGATATAGTCCGTAGAACAGTACAAGTTGATTTAAGATTACCCAAAGTTTGTTGTAAGCTTCTTGTTTTTCAATCAGTACAAAGATGGTGCGTTGAAGGATGACCATAACGACTGTCGATTGCTGGTCTCGGCTCAACGGTGCAGGACAACCCATCCGAGACTCGGGACCGTAGCGGTAACATACCTACACCTTATGAGGCTAGCTGCATCACGAAAATAAACGAATCAGGCCCTGGTTGAAACCGAAGACGCTGAGATTGAATGTCTAGTCTGCTCAGCTTTCCCTCTTTAGGCATAGCTGATCATTGGATACGATTTGAACAAGTGGCTCGTGTCTGTTTGACCCCTCATCAACTTCTATGTTCGCTCTCGGACGATCCGCATCTCAATTTTCGAAACTTTTATTGCTAAATATTATCAGACAAGTCGAGAGAGTTAAATAGCTCACTTTAGAGCGACACAAGCATAAATCCGATGCAAGTTTCTCACCTTTGTCGTGCCCTGGTATTCCAGTTCCCACCCATCGATCCAACAGTCGTTCTCGTCCTCACACTCAACACAGGCATAACCCTCAGACCATATTCATAAACGAATGAACCTATAGATTCGACTCTAGTTATCGTGGTTACCTTTTGCAGACCAGCGCAGATGGTAGTGCGTATGGATTTTCTCGCATTCCCAGACATATCTGCCTCATCCAACCGAGATCATGCCGCGATACTGTCCGCTCTAGAGTTCAGCCGGGACGTCTTCTGTGGAAACTCTTTCCGGCTAAGGAACTATCGTAAGTAGGCGAACCAGCATGTCCGCCCTCGAGTCAGTGAAAGTGACCAGCTTGTTGAGATGATGCTAGAGAGAACTCAGGGAGACTGTTTTCTTGTGGCAAAACTAGTGGTCCGAAATAATTTTTCGTAGTCGCAATCGCGCCGGGGCTGAATCACATGAGGAATAAGCTACCTTTGGTGATAAATGCTGACAAGCAATCATAAGCATGATTAGAGGGCCACAGCCGTCATCTCAAGAGTATAATGACAATGCTAGTGTGAACCCTATTGTCCGTAAGAACACTCAACTGGGATAGTGCCCACGTTCCAGTGATAATGTGCCTTCACATATTCGCATTGCTAGAGCTCATAGTCCTCGTCCAATTTACATGCCGAACCGGGGCTCATCCTTCAACGGATAGGGGTGAGAAGACAACCGAGGCAGAGCCCATGAAGGTCTTTCGCTACCGTGATCAGGCCGACAAGTCATCGGGGCCTAACTATAGGGACTTATTCGAGGATTATGGAATCTCCTCGTCGCCAATTGTGGTCGACATTGATTCTCGTCTCCACTTACCAGCATGTCCGTTCAGGCAATATAGCAGAATGTCACCGAACCATTGACTGCTAGATCATGTTGGAGTTCTGGCCGTCCCCACTCATAGGAAGTCAAATATTCGGTCCGAACGAAAGGGTCCTCTGTCTACCAGATAGCAGACGAGTTGAAACCTGCCTCCCGAGAAAACATGCGTCGAATTATAAGAGGCTTAGACGTGCACCCTCAACAAGATGCTAAATCAAAATCAATCAAGAATTAGAGCCAATCGGTCACTCATTGTTCGATCTATGAGCCCTCAATTGTATGTTCCAAGTTCTGATCTAATTAATGTGCTCTAGACGACCAGCCCTTCGAGTCCCGAGAACATTACGGTACACTGGACTGATCGGCTCTGTTGGGTGTGCTACCGGTGAGAAATGACGGTGCTGGAGTCTTTCTCCTCAATCAATGCGCCCAGAGCAGCAGAGCTGAAGCTCGATATCAAGCCCAGGTTTCTTCATTTAAGCAAAGACGAAAATGATACCCCTGGAAGTAATGGGCAATTGTGCTCAGCAAAGATTATCAAGATAATGCGACCGGCAAAAATGGCAATCGTTGTGATCCAGAGGACTCGGATGATGACACGACTAAAGGCGGCGAAAATCTAGCATGATCACTAATCGGTCGATTGGTAGGGACTAGGGGCCAAGTGCACCACGCGACTATAAAGACTATATTTTGTATTCGCTATGATTATCGACCATCGACGAATGGTTCGTCATCATTGTTTTCCTATATTTTCAATGAATTATCGGGGCGATTTTTAAACCCCTCTGAATCAATTGGCTCTTTGACTGGCTACATCTAATCACTTTGATGGTAATGACCCCTTTGCCTTCCTATGAAACCGCATATTTCTTTGATTCGTCTGAACAGCGATAAGTTGCAGCAAGGCTTTGGAACGACCGGCCTGAGCGCTAGTGTATTGGTTACTATGCCAGACAAACATTTGTATAGATCTTCCCTTGCTGAGGCATATCCAAATTTTTCCATCTCCGCTACTGTTTCGGGACGCTCCCAGGCACAACATGCTTCTTTGAATGCTACCGCATGAAAGTCGCACCTGGCATCGCATGCTAGAGTCTCTTTTATCTGGCAGAGCACTGATGCAACCATTATGAGAGCTACTATTGACGCAAATTTAACCTCCATCTTTCCCAAATTCTTCTGGAGAGACCTAGACTGATCTCACAACTTGAAACTGATAGCTAAATTTATCTTACGCCCCTAGGTACTCTGCGTGTCGCAATCGAACTAGTTCAATAGTGCTATTTCTCCAACTACGAATTGTCGGAGACCACTATTAATTCAAGAAATTCTTGTGTCATGCGATACGGGCCACTCATCTCATTTTCAATCGACTCGCAGCTCTCAAGGGGCTCTTTTTCGCGTGCCTCCTCTCACTGAGTGAGGTGCGCAGAGTGTGGTAACCGAGTGGAGCCGAGGACTCAAACTTTTGTGGCGGATTGTCAAGTCCGCATTCTGAGACTATAGCCGATGACTAATTGAAATCGTTAACTCATGAAAAGCCATAGCCTGAGGCAATACAACGCTTGGAAACGATTGTTGCTCAAGAGTTAACCGAGCTTGGGATGCATGAGGCATGTAAATCAATGGGTTCCCTGATACTGGTGATTACTTCGTTAGCCTAATGAGTCAGACAAAGGGTTTTCTGAATGAGTCGGCTCGCCGAGCCAGCGCTCGAAGGAATAGTATAGAGCTAAAAAAAGGTCGCTAAAGCTAAAATCTGGATCGATCTGGAACTATCTTTGGTGGATCTTTATTCCAGAGGCTATATATTCAACCTTCGATTCTCTACTCAACGTCTTCCAAACTATTACAAAGACTCTTGACAATGCTGAACAAAAGAAGCCGGCAGCAGAATTTGGGAAACTTGGAGTTTAGCGTCATAATTCTCTGTGTTAGTTGACCTAAACATTTGAACAAATCGTCTGAGGTTGGTTTGTCGTCTTGCTGTGTAACCGCTCTTACTTTTTGTATCATTGCCTTCGAGTCAAACTCGCAACACATACTTCGATAAGCCACTGTGTGTACGTCGCAAGTTCCACTGCAGCTACTTTGACCCTGTTCATCACCGTAGAAAACCGCCAACTGGTTTTCTTTGCCAAACACAAGCGAATCAACTCCAGACATCTGGCTGAGAATCATCAGGAGCACTACGACTCGAAGCGCCAATTCGAGCTTGATTTCCATCTTTGAGGATTTGTCCTTTGGGCGAGAGCTTCTGTGAGAGATGGAGCTGAAGCTCGATGTGTCAAGAATGTTTGTTTATGGAAAGGGACTATTGGTTGTCCCTCCAATTATCCCGGTTCCGTTCCCCTCCAAATAACTATATATTTGATTCAAAATATTCTCACTCAATTTTTGCTCGACCCCTCGATGAAAATATGAATGAAACGCTTCCCGAGGAAGCAGCCTAAGACTCAGTTGAACGAGTTGAGACTGACGAGTTGAGTGCCTGTACGATTTCTGCGGCCGATGAGCAACTCTCCGTTCATGGGGCGCGTGAAATCATCTAGACAACCGTCCTGCTCGCCCATCTAGTGCACTGCCAACATTCTACTGAACTAATGAACTCCGATTGCACATCTGAGAGTTATAGTGTCAGTACCAGAGATAGACTATCAATTTCGAGGGACGTTCCTTGTCTGTGGCGAGGAGAGTTTATTTCTTTTATTTGGACGATCATCGAGGGAAACTGCTCGAAAACCGAGCTAGATAGTCCTGTACCGATTCCCATTGTTTGACATATAGAGATGAGAACTAATCCATTTTGGAAACAGTTGTCGCTGAACCGACCAGATATTGTCGATACGCAAGCTCTGAGCTTTGGGTCGGATATCTACTCTTTCCGCATTGTTTGACTTGACCATGAATAGTTGGGAACAGACTTGTTTTAAGAAACGAGATCGATCACCAAGGGTAGTTCGACTGCCTCGTATTGATTAGATGCTCGCAAAACAATTGATTATTCTCACCAGACTACAGGCTTCCTCGCCGACCGATCGATGGGCGCAGCTGCTGGGGTGACCATCTGAAACTTAGTGAAGTTTGTAGCTTCGGCGAGTTTGCCCCTCTTTGCTATAAATCAAATTTCCAACATCTCACCCCACCTCGACTGGTGCTTCGTATCTCGAGATGATCAAAGGATTAGTTATGGCGGAAGATTAAGACTAACTAGTGTAAGTTAGCTTCAAGGGTTTCTTTAAATGAATCTGGATCGGTTAATAACTATGTGTCACAATTCCAACGGTTCCTATGAACACAGCTGAAAATTTTTTATTGCTTCAGGTGTTCCGCTATCAGTGCTGCGACATTGAAAGGTATCTCCTTGCAGATGGGCCGTTCTTATTCACAAACTGAATAACTTCTCAGTAATCCTCCGACCAATCATCTGAGTGATATCGGGGATTCAGAGGAGGAGAGCTTGGCATTGGGAAGAGAGTCGGTGGAGACATTGTGGGCCCATCTGGGAGTGGTGGGTTCGGTCCTGAGGTTGGAAAGAGTGGCGCCAAGGTTGGTGTGACAGGCGTTTCTGTTGGCATCGGTGGTTGCGGTGGCATTGGTGGTTCCGGTGGCACCGGTGGTTGCGGTGGTTGGGGTGCCATCGTTGGCTCTGGGGGAGGAGGCGTGGTGGAGTCGGTGAAGCCCGCACAAAGGGATCTAATTGGAGAGAATATAAAGATGTGACAGCAGACTTGAGGAAATTGTAATCGGAATGAAAAAACCGCGGCAGATATCTCGCTAGTGCATTTGAATATCTGATCCAAGCGCGGTATCTTAATGAAGCCTTGACGGACCGCGGATCCGGACAAGGTAGCCACTCCTGTCATGTTGCCGAGGGCACAGCATTGTTTCTTGAAATTTAGTGTACGTTCTGCACATTTGGCCGGGCAAGTCGCGTTTCCTGGACCTGGAGCTGGCTGATTCCGCCATGCTATTGATTCAGCTTGATGTAATTGCCATAGAAATAGCACAGTTGTTATGAGCACCAACGAGGATGCAGCCTTGCAATTCATCTTGTTTCCACTATATTGAATCGAATCTAATTGCGAACACCTATGTATGGCCCTCCACCTAGCTGTAAAATCTGCGCTTCGTAGAAGACTTGTGTTAAAAATTGGTCCCCTCCAGCGGCAGTCAAATGTTACTTTCTTACTTAGAACGTATGTTACTCGATATGGCCTGCTGATCTCGCTCAGTGGCACCTGATGCAAGGTTGCGGCTGATGAGAGATATCCAGCGGCGTATTGAGAGGGCTTGCTGACTCAAGGGACATCGCAGTCTTGCACCGCGATCGCCGATATCTATCGATCTCTCCATTAAAACGTTTGAAGGTGGGGATCCACTGAATGAGGAGAATCCTTGTAGTGAGAGAAATCCTGCAGAGATTAGCAAGCTGTTGGAGAGTCCTGGGGTGGAAGGTTTCAACTCGACCAAGCATGTGGAATACGCGATTCGTGTTATGATTGTTGAGTTGGAATTGAAGAAAACTTCAACAGGCACCGCGAGAGAAAGAGTGCTATAGAGTCTAGAAAGGTGTCGAAAGTCGACAACTGATGAGGAGATCACAGAATGAGAAATTCGCTTCACGATCTCTATCCCA
>Ga0058701_10000648_pt1 | contig 23402 bp, 7 predicted proteins | sample AgamicOrMae_FD_97039 | JGI IMG/M metagenome (GOLD analysis project Ga0058701, IMG submission 97039) | Agave microbial communities from Guanajuato, Mexico - Or.Ma.e | ecosystem: Host-associated > Plants > Phyllosphere > Phylloplane/Leaf | place: Guanajuato, Mexico | collected 2012-06-04 | reverse complement strand
TTCCAGTAATTCGATGTTTTGTCCAAAAATTTTACATGGTTGCATACGTAACCAAGGCTGGGCTCGGTCCCGAGCCCGAGTTCGCATTGTTGTGTCGGTCATTCTTTCGGTGGTCGAGGTTTGTCATACGGCGCCGGCGCCACGCCTATCTGCACTGCCTGTACTGTCTGTTCTTTCGGTGGCGGAGTTGGTATTGTGCTGGCCGACTCGCGTCGCCAAGTGTTACCCGGCCGGCCCGTCCCGAGCCTCTTTAAACTTAGACAAGGTGTTTGAAGATGCAAAAATTTGAACGGCTGTCCTTATGATTTGATTAATTATATTTTTTAGATACACACATCGTAAGGATGATTGAGTTAAAAAATCAAGCAAATCGAACAAGAAACAAGAAAGTTGTAAGTTTAGACAAATAATGCAATTTAGTCACATAAAAACCTAATTTAGGACTATCAGAGAAGTGAGTGACCCAATAGGTCATAAAAGTCTGAAAAAATACCATGGAAATCGATGCAGAAATGTTATTCAACGTGCTCATTGACCTCTTTCTAACTCTTCCCTTGCTGCAAGCGGGTTTAAGATAATGACCCCATAGATCTAAAAAATCTCAGATTTTTTTATCATAGAAATCGTTACAGAATGTCATGAATATATATACCCTTCATATACCCTTAATCGATAATTTTTTGTGCTGAATATGGGTCGAAAATAACCCCTACGGTCAAAAAAAATGCAAAAAATTTTACTGTAGAAACGGATGCAGAATATAATGAAACGTGCTCATATTTTATTTTTTGTAAATATCGTTTTACTCTTATCAATTTGTGGAGAATTTTGAACCCATACCGAGGCCCATCCTAGTCCCGACGAATGCGAATCCACATACCATTTAAAACTTCAGCGAATTCTAAACCGAAACCAATCTCGAATGAAATGAAACCAATCAAATCCTAAGCCTATCAAATCGCCTCGTGCCTTAAGTTGCGTAGCAACTTTATCTGATTTTTTTAAGTAGTTTCATTTTAAATTTCAGGCGAATAAAAGGTTATTTTTGCTTTGAAATATAAGGTATTGAAAAAGTAATTGCCTAAAATAATTCGTTGATGGAAATTGATCCCCTTTTCAACTCGATGGTTAAGAAAGGTGGTTAATGCTTGTGGCCATCGAGTTGTAACCTTAAATTAGCTTTTACCAATAACTTTATCAATCTCAGAAACAACATTATGAAAGATATATCATAATTAAAGAGTCCTTATCTTTAGACAGGAATCAATTAAGTACGGTTTTAGTCTCCAAGTCAATGCGTTGATTCTGGGTTAGTAAGTAGGAGTGTGCATGTCACAAGAAAGCGGTAGCACGGATAAAAGTTGCCGACCTCAAAAAACTTTTAAATTGGAACAGCAAATAAAACATTGAGATTGAGTTTGAGGTGACTTGGCCTGCGTACCTCTGACTTTTTGTCTGGGAAGAATTTCGCTCCCCTTCCCCCTCTGCCTTCCTGACGTCCTGACAGCGACAAGCTGCCTTTAATCAGTTTACTTCAAGGTTTACCGCTTCGAAGAAACGGTTTGCGGTGTGAGAATGAGCTAGAGCATAGTTCACTTGCTACTTTCAAACCTCTTACAAACCATTTACATTTTTCAGATAAAATGTTTAGTTTCCATTCTTTTCCTTTTTTTCATTTTTGTTTTTGAAAAGGGCAGTTGTTTTCTGTATTGCTCCTTTTTTTATTTCTTTTTTATTTTGTGTTTACTGTTTTAAATTGCCTTTATGTAACCGATTCACGAGAAAAGGCTTACGAAAATTAGGCATAATTTTTTCAACGACTTTCTCGACACCTAAACATGTTATCAAAAAGTTGGTTTTTTTAGCGGGTATTAGACCATGAAAGTGGTGTACTCAGCACATGAGAGCTTTGAAAATTAAGGAAATGTAACGATGCGACAATAAATTTAGGAAAAATGAAATGTCTCTGTTTTGTGTAATCTTGCATTCTGATAAAATTCTGATAAAATTTGCGCGTTTCCAGTATTAATAATGCGACTTTTTAGGCACGGTGAATATTTGCCGGTTGGTATTAAGTACTCAGCAGAGCGAACTTACCGAACTTCGTCATGTTCTACATTTATTTTATCTTTATTTTGTTCTTTTTCTCTAACGGGAAACAATCAGTTTGGGTCTTCTGTACAACCAATCATTTCAGTAGCAAAGATTCCTACCCCCCCCCCCTTTTTTTCTTTTTTTTTTATCTCGACAAAAGGTAAGTAGCAAGGTTGAGAGAGTTCTGCGTGGAAAAGGGTTCGAAGTCCTTCAAAACGGGTCTCGTGACTTTGTTTTTTGTTTTTTTAAGGTCGTTGAACAGCAGGGGTCATAAGCGACCGCAGAAAAGTACTTCACAGTTTTCAGATGGCACACTTACACAACTCTGGCGCGGAATTGCTCGTGTTTTTTGCTTTTTGAAAAACACAGAAGTCACACGAGGATAAATTTTGATAGTCACATTTCCTTTAAAGTTGAATCTCGTTTTGAATTTCATTAAAAACAAGTCTCGATTGAATATTTAGCTTGACCTTGAAGATTGACTGGAAGGTAATTGACAGCAGGTAAAACAAATTAAGGGTTGCAACGAGGAAGCTAGAAATGACATTGCATCATGTAAGTTAAAGGTTAGATTATGCTATTTCAGGTATCCAACAAATAAATTCATCGAACGTGAAATAATTCGAATTGTAGTTATCATACACCTGTGCATGGAGGTAGTAGTTGTCATACACCTGTGCATGGAGGCAAAAATAATTTATAAAAAAAAATAAATTAGTTTCATTGTTGCGGTAACATGGAAAAATATGTCAGACGTGCAAACCAAAACCCATACACAAGGCCAATGGAGCCGGGGGGGATGAGGCAATTTTCCAGGGGTCTAGGGCGCCTAGGGTCCCGAGCCCTTCTGTCGTATTTTGTAAGCTGTTGAGCGATCGTAGTCGGGAAAATCCATAAAAGGGCCCTGGGCTAACTTGGCGTGTGATGTTCGTATCCATTAGTTTCTGTTAGGATTAACGCCTGCCTCATCTTTGACCATTGGAAGCACCAGCAACACGTTCTTAAGGTCCCGCGAGGGCCCCTCAAGCGGGAAAATTTAATCAAAATTATAAGCTGCTAAGCAAATAGCAAGAATTCGGATCGATTAGAATGCTTGGTGATCGAATGTCTGCTTATATCGGTCTTATTAGGCTAGGACAAGCTCAATAGGCTGCGGTCCCGCAAAGACATCTCTCTCTGGATTTGAAAAACCGGAATATCTTACTCGCTTCGCTAGCCATTTCTTGTGTGTTATAAGTTTTAAAAAATGAAAAGAAAAAAATCTGTTTTAATGTTTTTCAAGTTGTTAATCTTACTTTTGTTCATTTTGGTTTTTGTTTTCTCAGTTGAAGAAAAGAAAAAAAGTGCGATCATATAGATTCTTATTACAAACGCTTTTCTCTGCTTTCCTCATTGTCATTTTCTCATGACTCACAGACCATTTAAATTTGCTTTAAGGCTCATTATATAAAAAAAAAGGACCAAAGCCAAATGATTGTTATTCTCACAATCTTTTTGTCTGGAGGTTCCATTTTGAGTTAGTAAGAGCATTTATTTTGTAACAACTGTCTTCTCAAAACAATGATGCGACTATTTATAATTTTGAGATTTCTTCCAAGCTATTCAAAGGAACTATATCAAAAAGTAAAATACCTCTAGAAGTGGAAAAGTGTCCTGATGTTCAAGACTTGCGCCTTTAAAAGGACACTTCCAGCGTGTTAAAAGGAGGATCGCGCCATTTATTGGCAGTAACCGCTTCGGGAGTCTCTTTGAAGGCAGAGTATTATGGTCTTTTGATACTGCGGAAAAAACGCAGGGCTTTGCGGATGCTGTACATTTGCAACTGCACTTAAACGACATTATTGCGACTTGGAGAAGTTCCTCCCAGCCATTATTTGATCGGAAAATTGTTTCTTGCGCTTCGTACACCAGATGCTTACTTCAGAGCTTACGAAAAAAAAAACATATAATGGAAGATGTAGGGTATCTGCTCTGCAAAACCAAAGCTACCCAAAACTTTCGATTTATTTTATTGGTTAAAAGCAGAAGAAGGTAGTAAATACTCCAAGTTACCGCACGGCGTTACCGCTTCTGTACAAGTGCAATGGATTCTGAAAAAAGTGTGCTCCTTTCTTACGGATCGACTTTAGCCTTGAAATATGATGAAATTATGTTTGAAAGGAGCGGTATACGGGGAAATAGGAATTAATCGTTTTGATTATAATGATATTGTGGCCATGAGGGAATATGAAAATTTACTAAAATGTTTTCTTTCGTGACCAATGATAAATCAAGTGTTCAGTTTATTACGAAGTTCTTATTCGTTCATAATTTCGTGAGTCTGAATCCTTTATCAGCATATCGTTCAATAGTTTTTGAATGTCCCAACTTGTATGAAGGTTATCTCGAATCCTGCCGATTCCGGGGTTGGCAATGTGGCGTACACGCATGCTATGTGTGTAGCCTACGCTCTGCCTGGCCAGGGGCCATGGTCGTTTGCCTAGACCGATTCTAATGATCGTCTTTTAGCAGTTTCTGTCCAAAAGACCACGAATTCGGAAGTATCGTTGAAATACTTGCAGCTGTCGTGTACCCAATTACAAGAAATATAGCCTACGAACTAGTGTGAGAGTTTCCCTTCTCCCCTGCGGTCCTAAACTGCGTTTTTAATGAGAGTATCATCTCTGGTTTCGTTTTCATTCGATCCTCTCTGCCCTCACATCTTTCATTCCTGCACTCCCGTCAGTGAAACTCTTTTTCTATGATATCTGAGCCGGTATGAGGACTGCGTCGTTGTCTCAAGTGGTTTAGTGGTGTTCAGTACTTGTTGCGAGTCGGCAAGGAAGTTAGCCTCTACTGGTTGCTTTTTTTTTATCTGCTTTAACATTAACCTTTTCTATACGTATTTTTAAAAGGCGTTACTTTTCGGTACGATATTAGCATAACGAAAATTGAACCCGAGCTACATTATGACAAAACCATTTATGGGATATCCAGGTAACTGCGATACCTTAAATTAGGTTCGAACGTTAATTAACTAATACATCACTTTGCCAGTAATTAGTGTCGAATACAAACACAGCGATTTCCAGGAAAGCGGTAATTTGAGCAAATTCACTGGCTTTATTAATCCACAGCTTCGAGTGATGCTTTCCTGGAACACGAAAATGAAAGAGTTCTCGCTCTTTTGAGGTAAATTTTTCCTGTTTAGTGCAGAAAGGCTTAATCAGCACGTGCTTAAATGAAGTTTCATGGATAAGTCTATCAACTTAGGAAGTTTCAACTCGTAATTCGGGACCACCGAATAAATAGATCGGTAACCATAAATCAATGCAAACCTCTTCCTCTGGACCAGATTATTTGATTATGAAACTATAAGATACTGTCTTGACATTAATGCGGGAATGCTTAAGATGTTTTATCAATGAGACTCAATGCGGATGCCGGATTTAGACCACTCAGAGTGAGCTCTTTTGGCAAAAAATGGAATTTAGACTATAGAAATCAAGTTTCAAAGACAATTTGGACGATATTCTCGTATGTTTCGGCTGCAAATCATTGGAGTGCGTGAATCGTTGTTGAGACTTCTGAAAAAAGCAAAACTAGGCTATATAATTTTCGTTTCTATCTTGATTCCCATACTCTAGTTCTTTTTTACTGCCCGTGTAAATGTCCAAATGAACAGAACAGCAAAATATTAGATGTGAAAAAAAATATCTTTGATAGTTTCCACTGAATGTATACATCTAAGAATATATAAGAGATCTCGTAAATTTGGCGAATAAGAATAATCCCTTGGGCAGGATAACTCATTACGAACTACTTCGTTCGCGCACTCCCAAACAGGTATTTTATCCATAGAGCTTAACACGTCAACTGCAAGAACCCCTCTGCAGATTCCTGTCGGAAAATTCTTCCACTCAACGTTTGGCCCGGATTTTAGCAAAGAATTCTTGGTTACTCTGCAGAGCTACGGTTATCTGTGCCCGAGCAAATTGACTCATTCCCTCTCTGCTTAAGGAAAAGAAAAAGAAAGCGGATTTCGTAATCATATCACGGGAAGCTGAAAGGTTGGGCGCGAGGAAAGGATTAGGAAGAAAGAAGCAAAAAGTACGTTCGCTAGTTTTTGGGAGGGACGTACATTAATTGTTTGTTCTAGGCTGGCGTAGACAGCCCTAGCAAAAAGTAAATGTCCGAGCTCCGAAAAATGGAATTTGGAAGATTCAAGTACGTGTGTGAGAGAGAGACCGACGTCGGAGGAATCGCGTGCGCAAGAGAGAGGGGCATTGTTTCTTTCGCGGCTTCTGTGACAGTGCGATATTAATTATTGCAGTTGTTCTGTGTGAAGGACTTGTGGAAATTTGGTGTGGAATGCTTCTGACGAAAAGCTCCGCATTTCATTTGTTTCGCTGTGGCCGCACGGATCTTTATTTTCTTTGAATTTGCTTCATTGTTGACGTGTATACAGTGACGTGTTGCACAGATATGAAATGTGTCAACACTACAACATTGATTTGGCATAGTCGTTGGGCTGATTGTGTTTTTTTAAGCTTTCTTTTAAAAAATGGCTTTAAAAACATACTCAAAAAAACAAAAAAAATGATGAATAATTGGTGGAATGACGGCCGTCGTAAAACTGAGAGGCGTATAAAAGATATTTTTGTTAACATGTTCAAAGTGATATACCTTCGTAAGATGGGCTCATATATCTTAGTTTCTCCGTTTTGCTGAAAGTTTGTCGTTGTAACAGAAAAAGACTGCAAATAAAAGAACAAGATCGAGTCATTTCGAGTATGCGGGTGTAACTGTTCGAATCAAAGAAGACCAAAAGTTGGAAGTTTGTGGGGAGTTTTCGTCTCGATAAGACGCGGTTTGTTTGAAATGTCCTCATTGAAACTTTTGGTCACATTACTAAGTCAAGTCACTTACAGGTGCATCTAATACATTTATTTATCTCACTTTACTGTCTGTCTTGAAAGGAAAAGTCCTCTGACAGGGAATCCGCGGAAAACGGTTTAACAAACTCTGATGGTGAATTTGGTTGTCATTCGTCTTATTGCAGCGTGCCGAATCGATACTAGGTGCCACTAGTGCTTTTCGTTGATGGACACTTTACCCGAAATCTTTGTCGGGAGATATCCAATGATTTCTTAGGAGGAATTCGATGAGATCGAATGAGATACACTCTAAATTTGAATCTATGAGAGTCTCTGAGATTCAGTGAAAATTCAATGAATCTCTGAGATTCTCACTGATTCTACAGTGTATGTAATGATGTCCGGAGTGTTGATGCTAAATCTCATTGCATTAAAAACAATGCAATGACTCCGTAGTTTCCAAATAAAAAATCGCCGCTTTCTAGAAAATGCTGTTTTTTTGTTGTTGTTTTTTAAGGCTCCTTAATGACTATTGTTCTAGAGAATTTTGACTGAAACTAGTTGAAAGTGGTTTGTGGGTTTTAGTAGAGAAAGTGGCAGCCACAGAAATGCCCCTCTTTCCTTCTCGAGAAGTAAAAACAGAAGATGCAGTAGTAGGGGGGCACCATGTCACTCTACTTGATTTAAGAGACACACAAGAAACATAGGCACGTCGCCACGAGCTGCAGGGAAAGATACTCCCGCTTCCATATTGTAAAATATATGCGAGGGAAAGTCCGACACTCAAAATAAATTCATTTACCTAGCGCCCAATTTCCACCAAAGTTAGGCGTGGGAAATCTGGTTCAAGCATTACTCCGTCTACACTGCCTGAAAATAGTTTTAACATTGGATATGCTATTGAATTTTCGGAAAGAATAAAGAGAGCTCATATACAGCAATATACGTTACGAATTAGGACGAAAAGACTCATGATCTAAAGTCCCTTCACTTTGCAGAGTCGTGACCTTAAAATCTTAAAAGTAGCAGTTCAATCCCTTAAATGAAAAACCGATCAAGCGGAAGGGCGTGTTTTAAAAGTCGATCAAGTGAGAGAATACGTTTAAAAAATCGATAAACTGGAATGTGTACGAATAGCGGTTCATCGTTTTCTCGAATCATTGCGTTCATTTGATTGATTTTTAAAATGCGCATTTTTGCACCTGATTTTTATTGGAGGTATCGAACGGTTCGTGAAGGAGAATCAAAATCATGTCTAACCCTTAATTACTTCGAAACCTTAAATTTTGAATAACTCGTGTCAAAGGAAGTTTTAATGGGAAATGACCACCAAAAAAAATAATTAAAAAATAATTTAAAAAAATAAAACCTATATTAGGCCCTTACGCTCACACTCTTACCGTGGATCACTGAGATTCGACAGAAAATCAATGAAATTTGGCCGCACCGATTAGTATTACACTTCACAGCGATTCAGTATATAATTCTGAAATGTAGGCGATTGATGAACGATTAATGAATAGGCTAGCTCTTCATAACCTTTCATTCCCGCTTTGTAATTTATGTGGAATTCGCGTCACTCGTATTTTTGCGAGTTTCGGAAGTGGGACTACATCCAAACGGAAGGGCACAATGAGCTGCTTTGTTTTATATGGCTAAAAGGTCTATCTTGCAATCTAAGTTAGTCGTACCAGTGTTAATCACTCTTGAAAAAAGTGAAAAGTTAATGAGAGTACTTTTATTCGCAAGTCTCTCTGCTTGATCAGTTGAGGATATGAAAGTTCAACAGAGTAGTTGACTGCAGTGCTATTAATAGAATTCAGAGATGCAGGAGTTTTGCAGAGCGGTTGCCAATGCTTTTATCGGTCGACAAAACAATTGGCAAGTAAACTAATTTAGTCCTGTTAAGTGTCTGGACAGCGCCAAAAGTCCTGCAGCTTCCTGCAAAACTCTGCAGTGCGCTCTTTTTTATAGTTGCATGTTTCCCTGGAGCAACGAAAGTGCCAGGACGAAGTAGATACACGTATTTTTTTAAAACTTGAATTGGTATTTTTTATGAAAGGTTAAATACCCATAGCCGTATTGAACGTTTGATAACAATACAAACAACGACTACCACACACTGATAAAAAAACTGATTTCGATACTAATCCTAAATCTCTTTACCTTCAGGTAAACACGTCTTTTGGATATTGTTTAAAAATAGATTCGTCGAAGGTCTTTTTCAAAAAAATGATCTTTCCAGATCACTTCGTTTTACATTGCTCTGAATGGGCCAACCTTAAAAAATACAGAAATAATTTTAAAACTTTATAATTTTTGACCTTTACAGGACTAATCAAGATATTTCAATAATTAATCGGACAATTCCCGCAGGACTCTGGGAACTGATGGGTTTACGTTTCAGCAAACGAATCGCGTACTACAAATAATCTTCCAGTTTTTACTATCTTAAAGGTAGTGTAAGATTGTGTCGTTTAAAGTGGCCGCTGTAGTTAGAGGGATGCAACAAGAAGATAAAAATATTTTCGTCACTGACTAATTGATTTTCATGTGGCTTAAACTGCCTACGAATATTCATGAATCGAAGGTGCGCATTAGGCGTGCGAAGTTTCATGTTTTAAAATTTCAATGTGAAGGTATTTTATGTTGACTAAAAAGCACATATTTTTGATGGACAGGGAATAGATTTACTTCAATTAGTTTTGATTTTCTTGTCTTGAACGATTTTTGTTTCTCCTGGTGCAGCAAAGTTATCTGGCGCTTTCTAGACATACCCGAATATAAACATGTTTTCGGCGAGGATAAAAAAGAGAATTTCGTAAAAAAAAGGAAGTCTTGCCCCATGAAATATTCATTTAGGCTTGTGACAAATTACGCACCAAGCAGCAAAACATCTTATAGTTCTTCTTAATAGGCGCTTTGTCAACTTTTTCGTTTAACAAACAATGTTTTAATTTGCGTGACTCTTACAGTTAGCGTAGATTTAGATGTGAGATACCCATCTTTTATAACGACGCCGAAATATGATATGAAAAAAGCCCCCTTTTTCCTCTTTTAAAACAAAAACTTTTTAACATCGTAGATTTTAGAAATGACGAAAAATGAGGGGGGAAAATACCTACATTAGATAATTACGCACTTTTCGAAGTTTTTTTTTTCCTTACATTTCAGGCGTGCTACATCTCTTGTGCTCGTTATCCACACTAAAAATTCATCCGAATGAAAACACATCTGTTTGATATCCCATTTGAGTGGCATCTTAAGTGTGCAATCTAGAATTTCCTTCAATTTTTCCTCTTATAGACCTCAGTTTCGTTTGGTTTAAAAATTATGACAGGTTTCGTTTGGTTATGTTACACTAGGCACAGCTAAGATTAGGTTAGGTTGGTTTTGGTACGATTAAATATGATTCAACTAGTTTATTTATATCACTAAAAGGTTGTAAACATGTCGCCCCGATGGGGTATCACTTAACCTTTAATCTGAACTTAACTCCGCAAAAGTTAGTAGCCACCATGATGCTGCAAGTATTCTTAGGCTAACATTCCATTTTTGTTAAATAGGTTTGGCAAGGTTTAGTTGAATGAAGCTAGTTCATCCACGCTTTCATGAAGGGAAAAAAAAACGCGAAAATGCAATTGTGCAGATGAAGAGTCGCGCAGTTGTCATGTTTAGAAGGTAAGATATCACGTAGATGTCTCGCATATGGATACCACTCTTTAAAGAGTTCTCGCACGTAAAATAAAAAAAATGTAAGTCGGGTTTCTTCCTCGCGTCTTCTTTTCTCACCCGACATAACATTTCATTATGTTGAGGATATACGATATGAAATATGTTAGAGGCTCTTTACCGTCTACTTCTCAGAGTAAGTGGCTCCAGGCTCAGAGACGGAAGATGATACTGCAAGAGATAGACGGTCTTACCTTTGAAATCTACAGGGATAACATGGGTATCTCTTAATTAATTACGGTTTATTTACGGACAGGTTTTATCGATTTCCTTCTGTTTGGACGAAAAATTGCAGAGATTCTACGAATTGGACGAGACCAGCCGACTAATCTGTGGCGTTGAGAAAAATTGGCTAAATTACGCCACATGGAAGAATATGATAGGCGGAGTATCAAAGGAAAGAGATAGTGTTCCATCTACTTTGAGACAAGTCAGTTCTAGGAATTCAAAACCATTGATCGAATGGTCTGCATACAGCCAAGAAATTGGTTGACCATGTTGGTCAACCATATAATATATAAACAGCAGACGCCGCATGGATTTGATTGAAAGAAATTAGGATAAAATTCAGTGGGTCAAAGTGTTACTTATTTCATTATTTCGTTAACCCTTACTTTTTAATGAAGGTTTAACGAGGGTGGAACATAGAGATTGAAAATCTAGCCATTGAAACTGATAGTACTACATCTTCTTTCCTAAAAGAAAAAAAATGCTTCGTAGCCTTTTTTGTTCCAATTTATACAGGAAGTTATCGTAATCACGTAGCACGTCGTAGCAGCGCTCCATTTTAACTGCCGTTATAAAGAAGAAAGGGATAAGAAATGATATGGTAGAAAAGCATTAAGCAGTAAATGTAATTTCCTCCCTTTGGGGACCTACAAAGTTTCTTATCTCTCCGATAGGTATGAACTGTGATTGACATAATCCCCGTGTCAGTACCGAATTGTGTGTCAGTTCCCGTGAGATTACAAAAGGAATTGCAACAGGCTGTAAGGGCAGTCTCTGTTGGGATACAGTAGCCTGCGCTAGCGAAATCTAATTACAGTGATAATATTCTCTGTAAAGAGGAGGTTTTCTCACAAACACAATGTCAAACACTTTTTCTTTAGAGGACGGGAGCCTAGGTTTTGTTTACATAGGGGATTAAGAACGGAAAAGTGAGGTAAACCCATTGTTACGCTTGAATATCCTTGAAGAGAATGCTGAACAAACTTTGAAACGGATATTATTTCAGCATATGTTCACGTAATTTTTTTTAAGTCAACTTAGCTAAAGCTAATCTAACATAAAACAAGACAAATAAGTTTTATTTTATTTTTATTTTTAATTTCATTTTTTTGGTTTTACCCGAAGGCTGATGATATTCTAACTACAACGAACTCAATGAAGTTTACCTCATTAAACGCAAATCAATCAAACGTACCAATAATAATCCTTTTGTGATGAAGTGTTTGATAAACCCAATCATGTTGATGACATAAATCTAATCCAACTAAACCCATCTCATGTGAACCTTAGTCAAACCTTACATCATGAATCCAGCCTAAATGCGCATCAGTTAATGTAACCAAACGTAACATAGCTGAATGTGTTGATATCTGAACCTCTATTTTGTCATACTTCTTGAATAGCAATATTGACTTTTCGTTTAGTGAAAGAAATATAGTTGCCAAGATAGGTCTCAGAAAAGCAGCCATACTCGAGTTTAAGTCACGCTCAGAGAAAAATGAGCTACGACAAGCTGAGGTGGTTGGTGTTAAAGCGAAAAACGAGCTATCATTTGGCAGAGGGGCATGTTTAGTTGAAAAGATCGGCATGAGTGTCAAGTCCATCAATACTCTCATGAACTACAAAGGAAGGTCGTTATATTCGACTTTCTTATCGGTATACTGCAAAAGTAGCTTTTGTAAGAACTTTCAGTGAAAAGATGCAAACCTTTAATGAAGACAAAGCATAGTCAAGTTTTTTTTTAAATAGGTAAAACGTTCTGTAACCGATATTATCGAAAGTTTACACGATGATGATATGAAAGGCAGCATGGGATTATCGTAAAGACATGCCAAAATTTGAACTCCAGGGTAATTTGACGAGCACGCACATTCCGTTATTGTTTCACCTCCATTTCTTTGAGCTGAACTCCTGAACATTGAAACTTTCTACCGAGGAGTGGAGTGTTCCATACGGGAAAAAGGATTTTTTTCCCCGTTGTCACGGGGCGTCCGTGTCTCAACGCTACGTCCTGCGACGTGTGAAAACTTTCCGGGCGATTTCGTGTGAAATCGTGCACTCAGCTATCATGCGTCCAGGTGTGGCGTTAAGAAGAATAAAATAAACTTTGTTTTTCGTGTTTTCATTTGACTTTAAAAAAGCTTCTTGCATATTTCATATTTCATGCGTCAAAATATTTCTTTGACAAGTTTGAAGTTTACGAGACTCATCAGCCTATTTCCCCCTTACCGAAAAAATATTTTTTTTATTTGTTTTGTCGCCGTAGGTTTTACGTGCCAGGTACTTTTTTTTATCTCACTTTTTATGTCTACGTTTAATCAATTTTAGTTAGGGTGTGTTTCTTTTTAAAATAAATCGACCTATGATACTTTTTGATGATTGATTGATCTATCTTTATTTGATGAAAACGATATGAAATCATTTTGCGGAAGTGGCATAATATGTGTTGAGTCAATATTGAAGTATTTCAGTGAATATTCGCTTAGGGCTGTGAACAGATAATCCTGAAACATTTTAGAGTATTTTTTTGGTGAACAAGGATCGCATGTTGAGAAATTTAGTTACCCTCAACTAACACAAAGAGATTAGTGTGATAGCTAACTTAACTCGTGACGTTGCAAGTGCAGCTAAAACCAAAACTTTGAAATCATTTTTTAAAACATAGCGTCTAAATATTATAATCGATTTAAGGTAATACTGATAAAAAATATGTGATTATTATTTTTTTTCATTTTTTTAAATTACTGCTTGCATGCCCTGTTTTTAAATTGAAGAAAATCAGCAGTGCTCGGCTTAGGAGATTAATGACCTTTTACTTGTGCTGCATTACGCCTGTGAAGAACACCGACGCTCCGTAAGCGATGGGTATTTCAGGTGGAACAGTAACCACAACCGGATGCGGTGCACTACAGCTGCTAGTGGTTTCCACACCTTGAAACTCAGCCGAGTGGCTGAGTCTAGAGTTACACATCTAGCCATCGAGCATTTTCCTCCATTTTCCCGCCACAAATTGCAAGTATGCTTTTGACGCTGTGGCTGATCTCGCTTCTAAATGCCAGCCCCAGTATGTACCCTCCGGTATTTGGATTGGTTTCAGGCATCGGTACCAGAGAGTATTAATGATCAGGCCTATCGCCGATCAAATATTATGCATGTTACCTTGATCTGAAAATTTCTGTTGACATCCGTTGGTATTTTCGTTCACGTCATTGATTTGGTGACATTTTCATGACAAAAGGAGTTAACATGTCAAATGGTTCGTTGTTGCGTGTATGTTTACCTGCCACAACGTTTTGTTGGTCTGACATAAGTGGGATTTGCAAGAGAAAGACTATCCATTTTTGCATGTCTCTTACACCCTATCCTCGGGTGATCGGGAAACGGAGGATATTGAAAACACGTTTTATTTTGGTTTGTCATCAACATGAAACATTCCTTAGGCTCTGGTTCAGTGCACTGCGTCTCGCTCCGATAACGTTCTGCTGTCGCACCGTTTTTGGCTCCTCTCAACTTTGCGACGAAAATTGGTACTTACACTGTAAAAACAAAACCTCCGTTTTTGGGAATCCTACACCTGTTTTGGGTATGGAATTAAAACGGGGGGAGAACGTATTTTGGTATTTTTTTATCATAGACCTATGTTCAGTCACATCAATAGAAAGCTCTCGCCGAGACCTTTTAAATGATAAGGCTGAACACAGGCCCTCAATCAAAAATAAACAAAATACGCAGCACATCCTTTTTGATTCCACACCCAAAACTGGTATATTATTCCTCCCAACAGGGTTTTGTTTTTACTGTTTAATGGGTGGACATTCCACCTTCCGAAAAGTCATTGACTTCAAGTAGCTGTTTTGTGTCACTTCATTAATACAATCGGAAGGAAGTCCGCAACCATTGAAGTTTTGAAAGATGCAAGAATTGACTGCTACTTAAACTGGGTTGCAAAATAACTCGGATTTGCTATGGTGTGAGAGCATTTGAAAACGAGGCCTGAGGGAATCCGACCAAGGGAATAGAAGCAGTGCGGTACGGTGCGAGAAAGCAGCAAGCACATTGTTTTCATAAATGTTTCAAGAGCAGCTGGTTTTGAAATAAGTGTTGCGTTTCCTTGGGAAATCGTTTTTCCGTGGCATTTTATCGATCAGCCCTGGATGTGTTGGGGTTTGACGCATTCATTGGATATTTAGAGAAATCAGCTTTGCTCTTTAGTGCCTTCAATATTTATCCTTTTTTGAGGTTACTTTAAAATCACTAATAGATCAGAATTAATGAAACGCGTAGGCATATTGGCTTCTTATTTTTATGACAAAATTTTATCGAACATGGGAATGAGCAACGTACGATAGCTCGCTATGTTACTTTTTCTCTGCAGTGTTTCTGAAGTTCTCTACTGAAAATATGACTGTCCTTAAAAGTTGCATTGCGTTTTTTGGTCCCTTGACCTTTTTTTTATTTTTGTATTTGTTTTAATACATTTGATAGCCAAACCTAACTCAGGAACCCAAGTATAAAAACATTGTGTCATGTAACAAAAACCGGCCTTTATTCCGCATGTATCCTTACACAAAATTGAAAAATGTACCGTCAATACAAAAACTAAATTTGGAGGGATTGGATAGCCTGGAATGATAATGTAAACACAAATATTCGCTTGGTTTTCTGAGATAAATGCAACTTAGACCTGTTTACAAACAGAAAATGTTTTCTAATCGTCGTTTACCAGACAAAACGTTTGGTTATTTCTGTAAATACTAGCAAAGTCTTGGGAGCCTAAAAGCCATCTTTTGAGGAAAAAGAAAAAGTATTTCTGAAGTTGTCTGTATATTTCGACTCATTTTGCTTCGAAAAAAAATATTTTGGACTTCCACTCATGGATGAGATTCTTCGCACACAGCAGTTTTCTCCGTGTGAAACGACCCACCCGTGCCTCGTATTATTGAGTCAAATTTGAAAGCGAAAAATAGACCCTTTTGTAAGATGAGGAGCCGAGAAAAAGAGATACGTTAGCGGTCTTTTTTCTGCTCTCGGAGCTCGTCTGCTGCCATTGGTGCACACTCAGTTTCAGAGCTGGCGTTGCCTACCTCGTGTGTTCCACCATGGATGAAAACTAAGAGCACAGTGGTTCCACCTTGTAGTGTCGAGTAGAGCAACATGGGGTAACGCCCTCGTTTTAGACACATAGTGAAAGGTGATAGGTAGAAAACAGGAGGTAGAGGAAGCAAGCCTTGCCACTTAAATCAAAACTTACCGTAGTGGGTTCAATCGACGATGAGAATGTGTCAAGCCTGTTGCACAGTGTGGTGCAGTCGAGACTCTGTGCGACCCATCTCATAAAACAGCTGTTAAATGTAGTATTAGTGGCTTTATTGCAATGTGCTGGGGGAGCAGATGTGGGTTCAAGATATTTGTCGCATCGTTCAGATGTTCAGTCGCGTGGTCTACCTCTAGCTCTTGTTTCTTTAGAAAGGAACCCATTTTCTTGGAGAGTTAAAAGCAAGAACATAGTAAAAACATCCTTACCATCGATCCAGAGAGATAGCTAATTTTGTCTTTCAGCGATTTAGTTAGTAGAGTATGCTTTAGGCACAACATCGTTTTATGACGAGATTTGACTGAATGAAGAGGATTCTACTCATATTTGGCTCCTCTATTTCTTGAAAACAAAAGAGCTACTTTGAACATACCTCTCCCGATGTCGTAGCCATTGGATTATGTTTTGTTAGCGATTCAATGAGTAAGTTGAACTATTTTGGAAATTTTAATGTATGGTTATGCCTTCTTTTTGTCTTTGTTCCCAACAGTTGGAAGTCATTTTGTAACATGATATTCATGAATATACAGATACATCTGTAAGTGGCAATGCGCTTGGCATCGTTCGCGCATCTTCGATGTTATTGCATTGGTGTTATTGTAACATTGCTGAGGTTTCCGAGAAGGGCCTAGCCGAGGTTATTGCCACTACTATACATCGAACCGCTGAATCTCAAAGTGATGTCTTTCTGGAACTTGCTTTTTTATGAAAGAAGAGTCTACAATAAAACCCCCGGAGTCGATTATACCGCTATAATCGAGTCTCAATCAAGCACCTTCGGAAGCTTTTATTAAGGTGGGAAATGTAATTCATTTCTGTTTAAGATGCAGCAATTTAATTTCGTTATAAGCTCTTTTTTTTCCAAACACTTTTTAGGAGTCATTGGTATCAATCTTACGATGCATTCAGTGGTTGAAGATTATGTTCCTCTCTCGGTAGCCTAATACTCAACATAAAAATAGGAGGCTCCTCTTTGTGCTAGCCTAATGCTCGCCAACGCTGAATTCAAACCAAATTTTAAATGAACATACATTTTTGAACGTATATCTTAATGAAAATATTGTTATTCAAAGTAAGTGTTGCTGTTCACGATAAAAAATCACCAAGAACAACAGTGCTCATTGCTTGCCAAACGAGATAACTTTCCTGGCTAAAATACTTTCAGTTAGAGTTTTTTTTCTTTATTTATTTTCCTTTCATTACTTTGGTCTGAACTTGACTGGCCTGCATTGCTGGAGCCATCATAAAATTGAAGAATGCATGTGTCAGTATGATGAAAATATTGCTTGACGTGCGGGAAAATACCAACCCCCAGTGCTTTTCCATTAAGCAAATACCAGGGAGTTGGCCGAAAAGGTCTCCACAGCATTTTATCAACTTGTCCCTCTGATCTTCTTTTCAACACCCTAAAAGAACTTGATCTTTCGTGAATGTTTCGCCACATTGACCACCGTGGAACACTCTTTTCAATCAAAACCATTAGGGGGGAAAATATCCAACATACTTTCTCACAACTTTTTTAATCCTATTATCGGGCAAAGTGTACAAATCACGGTCTTTTTATGTTACACCATCATTTTGAAAGGTTCCTCGCTTCGGATGAAATCTTTTCAGTTATTTAGATGAAATTGAGAGCGAAAAAAAAGGCACAGCTGAAGCTGTTTCTGCGGAAAATGGAGGTGGTTTACGAGCCAGACGTGGCGCGGGGACACGGTGCTCGACTTATGAACGTAAAATCTAGGCGGCAGTGGTTGCGCTGAACGAATCTAGTTTAAAAATCGCCTTTTTTCGCTCTTTCCTGCTACATCTAAATAATCCGTCCAGCGAGTACCGGTCTTGCTCTCGGATGAGTCATTCATACCTTATTAACCACCCAGGCAATGATATTTTTCTGTCTGCGACAAATGTCTATATTAATGTTTACATTAGCTTTCAAGTAAACAGATCCCACCTTTAAAAAAAGGAGTTGCAAAAAGTGCACTGGCACTTTTCGTTGACACTTCATTTCTGAAAAAAAACGCCATCATAATAATGTCGACAAATATTGAAAAATATTGATGGTTTAGAACACATATCAATGCGACAAAATTATTTTTTTAATAATCTACATCGATTTATGATGTAACTTTGCAGCTATTCTTTGCGTCTTCTCGTCAAAGATTTATATAAACTTGAAAATTATTTTTAGACGTTCCGAGTTCTTATAAATCGTCGAAAAAGCTGCAAGAAGCCTGGTTACTTATCATAGATATCACTGAATAACGAAAGTTCAATTGAAGTTTACATTGAACTCATGAACATTCATTTCCATGGCCCTTTTTAAACGTTCCAATTTCATTGTCATGTTTACTAAGTAATATCTTTTGAAAGTACGTTTGAAAGTCTGATTTTGTTTCGGAACTTTCAAGGCCCTCTTATAAAGTACGGACGTTTTATTGCTGGTAGTTTTAAGGTATGGCACTTTCAAGGTCTGGCGCTCTAAGGCTTAGCTCTCTTCAGGTCCATTCCTCTCAATTAGATTATAAAGGGCGGAATCGCAAGAAATTAATTTCGAATCTCCCTCGTTGAATGTATTGTTTCCGAGAGAGAAGGGTACACTCTAATAAAACGCGAATCTTAAACAGCTTTGCTCTGGTTTGATTTTTTATAATATAACGAGGAATAAAAACATATAACCGTGTCGATAATGTTAATCAAGGTTCGTCTCAATCTTAATTAAGTTTGGTTCACACTTCTGGTCTTTCGATTTACGTCTTTGCGTCGGCAAGTGAAACATCAGAGATGAGAAATTATGTCTCCCAAATCTGCAGAGTAGATGATTAAGGATGGAATCGCAAAAAGTAGATTTTCAATCTCATTTATTTTATGAACTAGTTCATGAGAGGGGTGGAGGTACGGGTGAGCGGACAGAGCAGCAAAAAGTTTCCCCGAAGAGTCTGAGATAATAATGGGCGTTGGAAACGTTTAATTCCCTAATGCAAAAGGTCTCACCTGCTCACCGGAACATTCCTATTGCTATCCCGACTCAACTGCCTCACTTTCTCTCTGGCAAAACGATCAGCGCTTTGGGAGAATACTGAAGATTCCGAGCCCCGCTGCTGAATTCCGCACCTGCGCTGCGCTGCGTTGCGTTTCGCCTCTTTTACTTCTATTGATTGAAAGAATCGTATTTTAGTGGGGACATGATGCACTTTCTTTGCTTCTCATTCCAAAGCGTTTCATATTAAGATGCTTTTTCGTCTCTAGAACATAAAGAGGACGCGTCTTGATCTAAGAGGATTTGCCCGACAAGAGTATTCGTCCTAAATCTTGACGTCGGAGGTCGTTTAAAGACTAGCTGAAAATTTTTAGATTAAATGCATTTTTTAGTGAAGTGCGATGGTACCTGCGACTTAGGCGCGAGCTCCCCTGTTGTATATTCCTTTCCGAGACAGTTTTGCGAGAATATGTTTTGCAGACACGGTTTTCTCTCTGTACCACTACTTATGAGAGGCTTCCAACTTTTCATGGGTTAGTTTTTTTTTGGGGAGTGTACTACGCTTTCAGTTACAATAATTAGTGTACATGGATGAAAAGGGCGTACAATAATGAGAGATTTCAGAGAGAAAAAATTGGAACATTGCGGCTGTGGAAGGTTTGTACTCACAACATGTGTATTCCAGAATGATTCAAGCAAGATTAACATGTACATCGTTCCCCACCTCGTGAGATGAGCTGAATTCTTAATTAGTGATGAGCAGAACTTGCTAAAACCGCTTGCACGTCGAGTAACCATCTAAATCTTTGCCTTAACCCTGCGACTTCGGGATGATTCATGGCAAAGGCGGAAGAAATTGTTCTTCTTCCTCTTTACTATCTAAGTTCCAGATAGCTAGAAAAGTGTTTATAAAAAGAGAAAAATGCAACCGTCCAAAATTACATAAATCATATACTGGGGAGAGTCCGGATTCGACATCACGTTACGTAGTATTTGGGTATTGTGTCTTCAACGCATGACAATATCCATTGGCGTTTGATTGTGTTGTTTCTATTCTTTGACATAGAAATATTCAACGCAGTGCAATGCGATTCATAATCTGTTTACCTGTAGACGATTATCTTGATACCTTTTGTCCTTGCCACGCTGCACAGCTCGCTTTTTTTAACATCTTCATTAACGCTCCCAAACACCTTGATATTCTTCCTTGCATCCACCAATTTGCTTTCTCTTTATCTTTCTTCATCCGCTCCTCCAATTCCTTGGGACCATGCACGGGCAACTTGTGAATAAGGTTCTCATGGGACTTTCTGGAAAACTTCCGCTGCCAGAGCACTGAATGAGTATCTGCGATGTTAGCTCAGAACTTGGCTGCTGCGGTGTGCTCACCTACCCTCGTAATAACATAGAAATATTACCTTGGCCCTTGTGAGATGTGTTTGGATTATCATACAAAGGCTATGCAACGCAAACTTCCTGTGAGGGCTTTAGGGCTTCAGCCACTCGTCATTTTCTAGACCTGTTTAAATTGTAGGCACTCCACCATGGCTTGCTCGACTTGTGGTTCACATTTTGCCTGTCAGCTCACCGCTTCCAGGAATACTGCATCTTCCTCGCCACTGGCATTTTCTTCCACCTCGCTTTCAAAGGCGCTACCCTTTCCTCATCATGCCGCTAGTAGCAGTGATGTGCTTCCAAAAAAGCTTAGCTTTTCCAACGCTTCCATTGCTACCACGTTACTCTTGCTAGAATCTTTGCCCAACCCAGTTTCAATAATGGTACTCATATTTAGTCGAATATGTCTAACATGTCCTCCTCTGTGCTTTTACCATTCTTCCATTTCCTCGTCACGTACCATTACATCTTCGCCCATTTTTCTTTGATGCTACCCTTCGACATCGTACTAGCCAAAAATGCTACACATTCCACGTCCCTGCGACTAGCATCTTCCCTTGCATTTTACTCCAATTGCCCTGTGCGATCTTGACTCATCGCTCGTCGCTCTTTGACTTTTACCATAGGATTAAAACTGAAAATAAGTGATACGAAGTCCAAATCCTCGCAAGTGTTATCCTTGGCCTTCTATTCTGTTTGCCCGACTTGTGTTATGAAGTCACACTTACCAAGTCGAACCAATTAGCTTAACGAACTGATAGTACGCCAGTGTTCCAGCCTTTATTTCAGTGTTTTTTCTTGTATTTTAATGTTTTCGTATTCGTGTGCGCGGTTCTCCTAAATCTTCACTGATTCATAAAAAAGTGTTAAAAAAGGTGTCTGTTTCATCATGCCGCTACAAAGAAGAAGGCCCACGGAAGACAGAAACGTATCAAAATTAATTCAAAAGCAAACACATCTGTCAGTATTAATCCGAAAGGCGAAACGGGACTTTGTCCTTTTGCGGTCGAGCCTCGCTTTTCCGGGGAAAAGTTGGCGCAAATTAGGTCGAGGAATTTATCTCTTTTGCAAAAAGTAATGTTATTCAACTTCTGTTTGTGGCTGAAACTTCCGCTTTTTTATTGGCTCAAGTCTCGGGTGAATCACCGTATAGCCACGTTTTTTTATTCCAGTCGGAAAACGCTTAACCTTACTCTCCTCTTAATCCATCTCTTTCTCCCCCATTCTAATTCGTTTCCTCCCGTTAAATATCATTTCTTTTAATGCTGTTCGCGCATACCTTTTCTCTATTTCTCTCAAGACCAGTTTTATCATCTCCTTTCATTCCCTATATAATAAGTCTTCTCTTCTATCTCCTCAATTGAATTTATGTAACTCTTGATTGAAATTATCGACAGGAACTGCTACCTGAAAGGTTTTTAACCGACATTGTCGTCTCAACTAAGCCCCCCTTTCAGCACCCTGTCACGAATAGTTTAATTTGTAATTAAAGTGCGCATTATTATGATTGTCTACCATGCACGCCTGTGGGTTAGAAGCTACCATGCGTACACAACGGTTGATGCTTGTCTTGTAGTGACAGTTTGCATGTCAACTAGCCCAGATGTGTAGTTCCCCTCGTTGCTCTTCGGGATGGAGGCTGCACGCCCGCTACGCGATCGGGCGCGGGAAAACTGTGGAATTCTTAAATCCGACCTTGTCGCCACCTAGCGGCAGTAGCCCGAAATGACGGCCCCACGGCATAGAGAGGGTCAGGAGTTGAGACTTGCTGCCGCTAGATGGTGCTAAAGTCAGAGTTTGGATTTACAAAAGGTTCCCACGCCTGTATTGAAGTCTTTTCAATTTTTAGAGCGGGCAGTTGATACTCTAACAGAGGTGCGAAACGAAGGCTCGGAGGACTTGAGAGAAAACGTCTTTCCAATGGCGGCAAAGTTTTGCATGAGTCAGGCTGTTCCCCTAAAATAACAATCGTTGGCATGGTTCGTCCTGTTCACGTTGCTTGTATCAACGTTTTTTGATTGGATTAATACTACTTATATAAAAAGTTCATCCCTCGAGACACCAGAACGTCATTTCTTCAAACGAACAAAAAGAGAACATACTATTAACTCGCTAAAATGCAGGTACCTTACCGTATAAAAACTTCTCAAGAGAAAGTATTTATTGCAATTATATTGGCACCAGACACAGGAAATGTCTCCACAGAATGTGGAGTCTCTTCAGAGGATCATGAACAGAAAATAAGTGTGTCACCTTTAATCTCGGAGAGGAAAAAAATCGGAAAACAAACTGAAAGAATCCGATATCACATTTTTTTTAAACGTTATTTATTAAGATTCAGTTCTACTTTTGATTTTTCACATGACCTCCGCTTTGCGCCAAGATGAAATCCTTTGCCACCACTATCTTGTTAAACAGGGTAATTTGGATGGTAATTTGCTATGTATATAGGGCCTCGACAAACGGTTAATTAAATGGCGAACAGTACGGAATTCTGGCTGCCTCTAGCTGCCACCTAAGACTTTGAATGAAAAATGGGCCAATTAGGTTCCAACAATCCATTTCTCATCTCACTTTCTACAACTAAGCCGTTTTCCGTGGATCGGTAGGACTGAAGCGGGCAGGGCCTAAATTCTTCAGGTAAGAACAAAAGGGATTCTCTAATAATAAAAAGTGCCTCCTTAGCAGAGATCTGCAGCGAGCGTAAATGAACGAGCGAAGTCACTCGTTGCACTAGCAAACGAGCGCTGAACGAGTGGACCAGCTTAAACGAGCGTTAAACGAGCGAGCGAGCTTGAACGATCGC
>Ga0058701_10000647_pt1 | contig 23408 bp, 16 predicted proteins | sample AgamicOrMae_FD_97039 | JGI IMG/M metagenome (GOLD analysis project Ga0058701, IMG submission 97039) | Agave microbial communities from Guanajuato, Mexico - Or.Ma.e | ecosystem: Host-associated > Plants > Phyllosphere > Phylloplane/Leaf | place: Guanajuato, Mexico | collected 2012-06-04 | reverse complement strand
ATATAGGTTGGGCTAGGTTGGATGCCTTTTGCCTCGTTCCGCTATCTCTCCGCTCGGCTTGACGACGGAGGGTAGCACCAAATTTAAACCAAAAGGTTGAAAATGCTACCTTAAAAAATTACACTGTACCATCGGGCGACATCGTTTTTTGTATTTTCAATGAAATTTTCTACTCTAGGAAACACTAGCGGATGTAACAGCCAGGGCAGAATAAAATGAAATGCATTTCCCGTGTTTCCGGTCCTAGCGATAGGAAGTTTTTCATTTTATTTTCGTCGTGACTGTAATGTGTTGTAGCTTGAGTGTAAAAAGAAATATATTTGTCACGTTTTTTCTTGTGAAGAAACAGAAATCTGTGTGTAGATATCGGGCTTCTCTTAGAGATTAGAGATGATCTGAAGTGTAAAAGTGATTTTTTCGAATTGTTTTTGTAAAGCGCGCAAAAGAATGCTGTGATTTAAGAAATTTGAGAAGAGCGTTGGAGGCGACTTGGCTCAGCTGGTTGGGTTGGCGTTATCTCCAACGTTCAGAGGTGTTGCAAAAGGGTTTCGTTGGCTTTTTTGACGAACGAGGAACGTATTTCCGATTTGTTTACTCAGTGAAATTCACGCGGAGGTTTTAACCTATTTTTAAACGGAAAGTAAGGAGCATTGTTTACACTGGCTAATTTTGTCTAGTTGAAAGTACAAATCTTGTGGAGTGCTGTATTTTTCTCAGCACTTATATTATGTACTATTTATATACTATGATTATTAATATTATTATTCATTATTGAGCACATGATAATGAAAAAACTGTTGTTTATTTTTGTTTTTGTTTTTTAAGAGTTGCATATTTGTAAGTAGTGTATATTTTGCGTGTTCATCAGTTTTTAGATCATGAGTTTCATTTGTGTACTTTTTGTGCCGGTTCGAATTAGATATCGCACGTTTTGACTGGTCTGTTGTTTTCTATTGTAAATTTGTTTCTTTTTTTACTTAGAGGTTATCATCCTATACTTACTAATACCTCTCCAGTCATGCACCACCATTCATCCATACCGCACCGTCCCGGTCAATCCCTTATCAGTCGTAGCTGTTTTTGTGATCTCAATGGTTCTATTAACTACTTTATTCGTATTGTAAAACATAAGCACATTGGTGTAACTAAGACCAGACGACAGGTCAGGGGCTCTGGAAACCAACTACTTGATACCGTATTTTTAGTACAGGCCACTAGCCTCTCCCCTCGGCTGTTGTAAGCCGTCAATTCAAACTCTTTTTCGAAATTTCGCGCAGCCAATCTCGACGGGATAGTTTATGTCTGGAAACTAAAGAGCTTCTAGGTAGAGAGTCGACAATGCCCACTTGATCGCATCGTCATCCAATCAGAGAGCCAGACGGTCGAGGCTAGAGACGTTGAATAATCGGGAATGAACTGTTGTGGACTCTCTTCCTCGCGGCTCTGCTTTGAAAACAGGTGTTGCCTTACTGTTAATCACAACTTTGCAGTCTCTATCTCCCAAATTTTAGTTTTTCTCGTAAGCACGATTTTTTTTTTCGCAGCCATCATACCTTCTACATATTGTACCTGAAACAAAAGAAACTGCTTTTGAAATTTCTTGGGCTATCGGCTGCAAAAGTAAAAGAACAGTCATTTTGCAGAGCGCTTACAGGCGCCACAGATGTTGCTAGTTGCTACCAACTTTCAGAACTCACGCTCTCCGGTTTAGAAATTATTCATGCATCAAAATTGCTGGACTTTTGTCTCGCGGATTGCTTTAGTGTATTAACGAACATATTTACGAAACTACAAATACCGACAAAAATATGTTTGTTGCGAAAATTATTGTCTCGCCAAATGTTTGTGGACTTTCATCCGAGGTGTAATGTTTTCTCTCGTTGAGGTTTTCTCGATCGAAAAGTGGCGCGCGTCTTTGAACGGCTGGAACGGATGGTTCTTTTACTTTTGCGGCCGAATGTACATCACAAGGCATTATTTTTTTGGAACTGACAAACATAAACTGTCGGCGTGGTGGGTTGAGCCACCGTACATAACCTCAGAATGCAATCGACAAAGTACAAATGATTTTACAGTTCTAGTTTCAAGTACTGAGTTACGCTTCGGCTTGAAGAAATGTTTGTTTTGGGGACAATACTTTCATGTCCTTTATTCGTAGTGACCGTGTATATATTGGTGTAAAATCACAGACACAGTACAATAATGATTGAATCTAAAAAAGTTGAGCCCGAACTAGCACCGAACCCTTGTAAAGAGAAACTACAAAAGCACAATTAACTTGTAAGCCTGAAACATTGTGGGTATGTGCCACTGTTAAAGTCGTTTTTGTATCAGTGAGAAAATTGCCTTAAATTGATTTGAATAATATGTAATTCGGTTGTATCCGATAAACTGCCAATAACTTGATCCGGCACCAGCCTACATATCGTTGATACGTTGGCTTTGGCAATTGTGCAAGTCATTTCGAAATGAGACACTTTTATAAGATTTTTCTGTGTTTAGGCTCTAAATTTTTGTCTTTGAGGCGCAACGGAGTTAAGAAACGCAAAGATTTCTGGAAAAGGGCGCATTTTTAATCGTTTTATCCAAAATATTTGCTCATGCCCAATTTTTTGATAAAAAGAATATCTTCGTCAAGTGCTGCGTGAATCGGATTAAAAATAATCGTCTTTTTTTAATAGGGACAACCCTATTTTTTTATAAAATCGTTTGAATAAACTTGTTAGACGTGTACATATGAGCCATTAAGTGTTAACCACAATGTGAGATTTAAAATATTTTCTATGTTAAGAAGAAACTTCTTTATTTATTTAATTTTTTCGTCTCCAGCTAGGCAAAGTTTTTTGTCGCTCTCTTTACCTTTTACAATTGGTAGCTGTAGATAGGATGCTATTTGTAACTATTTTGTGACATACCTGGAAAGCTTATAGATAGGATATTGTGTACAACCTCTCCAGAAAGTTTTGCTCGGCCCATTTTTCATGTGGGCCTTATTGTCTGTCATTCATAGACATTGCCTTTCATAATCTTGAGTGGAAAAAAATGGGCTCGCATTTTGTTTTTGGAATGATTGCACAAATTTCCGAACTTGTATTGTGAGACAACCTGGACTGCGCAAGGCTGACCCGTTCGAATCGAAATCCATGGATGGCAGGAGGGGGCAGGTTGGCCTCAAAGGTGCGCTGGCTATCGGAAGATCTTATGGATGTTGGACGCGTCTCTACCATTGAGGGCTCTAACCTCTCAGTTGTATTTTGATGTTTCTCTGTACTTTATACACCAAGAGGACGAACTTTTTTACTTTTAGTTGATTGCTTGTGCATAGTTTTCTTACAAGCCAGCCGCCGCTCTTAGTCACTGCCCTTCAGAAGTTAGCTCAAAGACGTTTAAAATGTGTATCGAGTCGCCAGGCCACGGAGATCTAACCCCCGTTTTTGTGTGTGTGTGTGTGTGTGTCCTCTCTCCGCTTTTCCGCATCTAGTCCATGGTAGAAATGGTAATGGAAAAAAATATTGCAACGAACCATAGTACTAGTAGTCCAAAAGGTATTGTAGTACCGGCACACTATGTAATATCCATAGGGCCGCGTCCTGTGACGGTTGAACGTACTACGTCACATTTTAGAATACCGGTACTTTTGTTTCTGTCATGGTTTCAAAGTCTTGCACCAGTTTTCATAAAAAAAATCGAACGAAGTGAAAACCTCCCCTTGATTTTCTCTTCAAAACTACCCTGATAAAATATTTCGCAACCGGGCAGTGAAATCCATGGGAAGGAAGAACCTTTTTTTTTTCTTCCATTATTCAACATTTAAATGATAACTTGATCGCCAATTCTTATTCCGTTTGTGCATGATGGTGCCGTTGCTCATCGAAATAAATCGACATGATTTCTGAATTTCCCACGGAGCAGAGTTTATAGGATTTCAAATGTCACAGTATGATATATCGCGGGGTCTTTTGATTTTTTCAATCTTTTTGAATTGAACCGGTGAGTAGGTTAAGCCGCGGTGAATAACTTTGGGTCCTAGGCTGTGATTCAACTTGTACAGCTCCAAAACTACGGAAAATGTGAAACCAGTGAATGACTTTTCTTATCGATTTGCTGTATGTGGAATACTTAAGGGTACAACCGATGCTTGCCGTCACTCTGATCAAGTACCATTAGGCTTATCAAATTGTTTAATATTTTCATGCCTGAAGATTGGCAACAATCACCGACTATCATTACCTCATGTGTACTTGTTGGAAAATAATATTTCCATTTTCAACTTAATGTTTTTGTGTGTACTTGCAGCGAAATGCGCAATGGAGTGTGGATCTGAGTCAGTGTGAAAAAAAGACGACGAATAACACTTTTATATTTTTCGTGAGACTGCTTTTTACAGTCTGGAACCGAGATGTGTTGATCCGCATGAAAAGGCTTGCAATTTGAAAATACCTGCCAAGAAGGAAGTGCTCAAAAACACTGGTGGTGAAACACTCCTATAATCTTGTTTATCGGAAATGTCCTAGAAGGTATTTCTGAGGCTGTAAGTAGATTGTCCAAATTATGGACCTCCATGACCTGGCGAATATTCTTCGTGGTGGATTTCGTGCTACAAGAAATGTGACTCTATGAGAAATTTTCGAAGCCAACCGTATGTGAATTCCTTAATCCTTATATGTGGTTTTCGCGTATGCCAAGAGAAACCACAACTTGAATTCTTCCTTCACGAAAACCATGTAATCCTCTCATTGTTACTTTTTCAAGCCTTGTAAAAATTTGTTTATTTCCTTGCGCGTTTTCGATGTGATGTATGTGCTGAGCACTCGTTTATCGAATTCTTGTTTCTGTTCATTTTCATCGCCCCTATCCTTAGCATTTTTCATTCAAATAAAATACATGTTTGTACAAAAAAGGGTTGAGATGAATTTCAAAGAGAAGAACTGTATTGAGCGACCCCTTTTAAAACTGAACTGCAGTTTACGCCTTTTTTTGTGAGTGGACTGCAAATGCTCTTACGTGTCAAAATAAAGTTATAAATAAAATAATTGAATTTTTTCTCAGAGGGAACATCCGACAACCAAGCCATTATGTGCGCTCTTGTAGCCACAATGTTTTAAAATGTAACCCTGCTGAAATGTTTTACTTCACCGTGGAAACTCAGCTCTCAACCAGCTGCCGACATAACTATTTAGAGAAACTCGCCTTTGACTCATCTATGCTTCATTTTGTGGGTGTAACGAGTGATGAGATAGTCCTCTAACGTGAATCTGATGTTACATCTCACTATGATAAGCAGGATTAGGATAACAAACTGATCTCCACGAGCTAAAAATTTCCCACGGGAGCTGATTCAATACCAACACAAAAGTATGCTGTAATCATTTAATTCATCAAAATAATCTCGTAAAATCAGCAAACATTAGATCGGTTACCTGCCCTGTTAGCCGCTAACAGAGCGTACTATTCACACTCCGCCCTCAGTTCATGACGTTTACAAAAATAATTACATCGAGAGAAGGAGACGGTTTTACAACACATTGTGCTTACTACTAACGGAAAACTTGTCACAAATGCTATCACGCATGTATAAAAGTGAGAGTTAGCATCATCTAACAACCTTGTCAGTAATGCATGAATCACTAATCATGCACAGTCCATGTAGAATAGCAAAATGCTGTTCCCTCAAATTCACACATTTAAACAATCCATTAATTAATAACAACTCTAGTTGATCATACAAAATGTTATGGCACTCGCAAGAAAATCTATAGTTACAATCACGATATAAACAATAATTAACTGTGATAACATACCTACTTAACAATTAAGCGATGTTAATAAATCATTAAAAACTGTACATGCCTTTATTAGGCTTTTTGTATGACATGGTAGAATCGACATGGTTACATCACATTAGTTGACTAACCCAAAACAGATCATTTGAGTACAGCTCTGGGTTGGTTAGGGGTTTTAACAGTAAATACCATAAGATTATGCCAGCCAGGTAAACAGCGGCGTAGCCACAGCGCTTTGGTTCGTTATACTTAAGAATCTCATGAAACTCAGGAATGCCCATTAAGTTACAAAATGAATGAACCACACATGGAGCGAGCAAATGACCAGTTCTGACAAATAAAAATGCTGAGTACACTCCAAAAGCGGTTGTAAAGCAGCACTGAAAAGCTGAAACAAGCAAAGAAAGGTGTTTCAATAAATATAAGTTGACAGTATGACATGGATTTAAATTGAAAGACAACTCACCTGTAAGAATAATCACATCAAGCAAGGGATATCCTTCCTGAAGTCTTTCATTAAAATGATGGATGTGAGCTGTAAAATAGGGTGACCGTATTCAATAACCGACTTTGCAGTCAATCAGTAGTTAACACAAAGTCTTCAAATTGAGATTTTGACTTTAAAATTGAAGTAATAACTGATGTCATGATACAGTCAGGTCCAGTGAGGGAGCTTTCACAGGACCTTCTGACTTACCTATGCCAAAGAAGAATGAGCTTATGAGAATGGCTGAAGAAGGAGCAAAGTACTGAAGAAGAACAGGAAGCATACAGGCACGGAAGACGATCTCCTCTGAAATAGGACCCACCACGTAATCACGCCACAATGCCAAGCTTTCAAAGTAATCTCTCCAGCAGGACGGAGCTGCACGAAATAAAGGATTTTTTTTAAAGGATTTTCCATGAATTAATTCCGCATATGGATTATCCGCTTATTTTCTTGCAGGAAAATCGCACCTACCGGTAAAAAACTCCCGCGCATCCGATGCACCATTGAATAGTAAAGGTCCCAAGTAAAACGTTGATGTCAGCAAGACTGGTATCACCAGAGCTTGAGGTAAGCCATTCGTTCGGATACCTAGCAAGGGCGCAAGTGACCTCTGGATAAAAAAGAGCAAATATTATGACAAAATAAATTACATTGATGGATTTAATTACTTTTAGCTTAAAAAGAAGGAAACAGGTTAATCTTCTTGCTGTTTGAAATTTGCTTTGATACAGTATACTACAGTCTTTTAACATCCCGGGTATACCAGTACGCAAAGACCATTTCGGTTCAAAAACTTGCGCTTTCAAGTGATGCCCACCAAAGGATATTTCAATATGAAGTTTTACCAACTTTTCGAACTGAATTCCGTGTGTGGATGCGATGCAACGCCATTCAATTTCTTTTAAAAATAATTTGGTACAAAGTTTTTGTTGAAAATCTTCGCTTGCGAAGGCGAGATACCTAAATTTAAATTGGCTTTAACAGTTGTTAAGTTGCCAGCTTGGTATGCGTCTGAAAGTCTCGTTTGTGTGGATAGCGCTTCTGACGTGCGCGTAACGGCTCGCTACTTGCATTGCAATACGATATAACTACGTGAAATTAAGTCACAGGGATGATTTGACGTTTAAAAACGAATAGAAGATTTTATTCCATCGCCTATTGATATATATCTTTTTGCTTAGTGTATTCTGTTCGATTTATGGTGCGGATAGCTACTCCGCATGCGCACACGCAAGAATCCTCCTATCCCACAGTAGCCGGCCAAGCCAAAGCCCTCGATTACCTCGATTATGACCATAACAAAGCGTGTGACATTCTTTTGAGAGAACAAAAGAGAGGAAAAATGCCTGACATTAAAAACGCACATCACACGTCTAATATTTAAAAATAAATTTATAGGGAAACAAACCTCTTCCAAGAGTTGTGCATCTATAGTTAGGTAAACAATGATCGGAGCGACAACGGAGCTGATTAAAACGCTGATAAATCGTTGTTTTATAGTGATCGGGTCATCTCTGTAAAAGAAAGAAATCACAAATAATTACTGAAATCTTCAAAACCGCATACAATTAAAAAAAAAAAAAACAACCGAAGGAAAACAAACACGGACGTAGGTTTCTAGGTTGTGATAAAAGACGTGAATTAGAGTTCATGTAAATGATCCGTAACAGCCTCGTTGACCTTGAATCTATGATACTTGCCTGCGTTTTCTCGATTGCCACATATATAAAGTTGCTACGAACGTTACTAGCAATAAAATACATGCTGCTATGGATTTTATGCAGGTTAAGTTTGGAGAAGTGAGTCGGCTGACTTCCATATTGACATTACTAAGTCACGTGACGTAATGAATGAAGATTCGTTTCCGTCCCGTCCTCCTCAGTTCAAGAAAATGGCCGCCAGTGTTTGGGGATGTACCGTCTTTGTGTAGATCTCCCTTGTATTTAAGCTTTAAATTTATCTATGATGCCGACTGCATCTTGTAATTCTTCACGCCCTTATGTACGAAGGTCTCGAAGGAGAGGAGCAAATAGAATACCTCTGCCCTCCCGAGCAAATCCGGGTGAGTAAAAGTGCTTCCAGCTTCATCGAGCTGATTTTACTCCCGTCCTCAAATTCTTGTTTTGTTTCACTCTTGGAATGGATATGCACTTTGCACAAAGCTATTTCGAAGGATGATTGTTGCACTATTAAACTTAAATTTGGGTTCGGCCTGTTTGTTAGAGCCGTTTCCTTTTCTATATTTACTTATAAACCGGAAGGTTATATTATGAAGCCTAGGCTCTGAAAAGACATCTGTCAAGGTTCCAGGTAGATCGCCGAAATATTAGGCTATTTGCTGCCTCTCTTTTATCCGTGCTCTGAACTTCTATATCGTTAGCAAAAACCATAAATATTCTTATTATTGTGCTCAACGTCTCTTCGCAAGCCGTACATTCTTACACGGTACCAAACTTTTGGTGGGGTTTTAAGGGCCGTTATATACCCATTTACCTAGTCTTTGTGAGTAAGCAAGGAGAACCCTAGCAATTATGAGTACCGATTATTTTTCCAATTTGCATTTCCTCCACAGCCACGCCCGATTACTTTTACAATTTTTCACCGTGAACCGTAGCCCAACGAAAGTATTTGTGAACGTTGTGCGGTTTTGTCCTATCATTATTCGGGGAAACTAACCTCACCAGCGCATTCCATTTCTTTCCTTTTTTTTATTTGAAACCCCAAGATGTCTCCATCATTTAATTTGTCACAGGTGTACCTAGACAAGCATGTCAAACCTTCATTATTTGGTTCAGGGATTATTGCTAAAATTGTGAAACATCTGATCCTGTCATTATTTTTTTATGATTGTAAGGAACATTGTTAATCTATGGTGCATAGCAAACCCAAACTTTTCTCATGCATTGGTTCTGCATGAAGTGGGACTCTCCTTTGATGCATTTAATGTCCTTTTTAATTTTAATTTATGTCACACCTAAAGAAATAAGGTGAGGCTTGACACAATGCCCAGTTTGCCTAAATGTCTGTAATCAGGCGGAAACACCATCTAAATTGTTGCATATCAAAATTATTTGGATTGAGTAAATGCGAAGTTTAACTGGTTAAGATATTGGGAAAGAACTGAATAATGTCTGAAATTGGCAACAATGCAGAGGGTAAACAAGAAATTCAGTTTTGAAGTATTATATGTTTTTAAAGAGCTCAAACTGAGAAGTTGGAGTTAATCTGTTACATGCTTTCCTTTTTTAGTGAAAATGCATTATAACTGCGGTGAATAGAACCCAAGTGTTTGTGTTACCTCTTCAGTTATCTAAGTGTAGGGTTGGGATTAAGTAACTTTTTGTGAACGCAAAGTGATATAACATTTGCAAGTCATACCAAAGTTTCTGCTAAAGTAATTTTACAATGGGAGGACTTGAGGAAAAATAGCTTATCTGTTCTTGTCCGCCTATATGTGTTAAATCAACCATTATATCAGTGTTAACTATTCTGTCAGTGTAAACATGATGTTCAGTGTTTTTTTTTTTTCTTAATGTTGAAAGTCTACTTGGAATACTGTCAATGCAGCATCATCAAGATAAAAAGAAAGGTTCATAAATAAATCATATGTTAATTTCTTTTTCCTAAGTTAAAATCATTGCAATGTTGTTATCAGATAATCATTTTGAAGGCATTAGTTCTCATAGTCATCTATTGTAAATTATTGGATATGCTAATCCTTCCCTACCCTGATAGTGCAAAATACAACTTTTTTCACTCCCTTCAATAGGAATAATTAAGAAAATATTTGAAAAATGCTTAGCTGCTGCAGGTAATAAAGTTGTCAAGATTTTGAGCAACAGTAACTAATAATCTGCAGCAGTGGCTAATTTATTAGCTACTAATGCTTACAGGTTAGCTACTGCTGCTACTAATTAGTCATTTTTGCCAAATCTCAGCCGCCATAATATGAATGAATTTCTTAGCTGCAGCTGCTAAGAATTCATATTTATTTATTTATCCATAAATAACCTTAGGCTAATACACATCAAAATAATCAAAATAATAATTATAATAATGATAATCTGTTTCTGTGAAAAAGGACTAAGAAAAACGCATAACCTCTGTCGAGCTACCCACCTAATTTTTGTCTTTAATGTTTGTGCAGAACCATGTGAGGTTCAGTTTCAAGCGGATAATCACGCAGCTGGGCCAGGTGGGGGCGGCGGGGCCGCCGTAGCTGCGCCTTCGGCAGCTGCGTTCTCAGCGCCATCTACCGGCCCCGCCCCCGCCGCCGCTACCCCCGGGCCGGGTAGCGGTTCTGGCACCAGTGCGGGTAGCAGCACCAGCAGCACGAGCAGTTGCCACCATTCGCCGTACGACCTACGCCGAAAATCACCGCCCCACCACGATGCGGGTCCCAGCTGCGGAACGCTCTCACACAATGTCTCATCTAGTTTTCCATCGTCCCTAGTGCCAGCCCGAAAGCGGCCCAGGCGAACACACTCTTCCAGTACTGACTGTGAGTACAAACAATTACTCTATATAAGACGCTCATCCGATTTGTGATACAGGGTTAACGTGCAAAATGTAGGTTTCACCTGAGAACTATTTCTGGGTTTGATCCTTCTCATTCTCTACCTTGGTTTGTGAATTAGACTGTTCTCCTGATGATCTTTAAAAGCGGTTTTTGGCTGTTCAAAGGCCTGATTGATAAAAGAAGAGTTCCCTTTAAAAATGGTTTTTGGCTGTTGGAAGGCCTGGTTCTCGAAAGACCTGTTCACTTTTAAAACGGTTTTAAAAGAACTGTTCCTTTTGAAGAAGTTTTCTGGCTGTTTGGAGGCCTCGTTTTCGAAAGTTCTGTTCCCTTAATGGACGACTTCTGCTGTCTTGTTTTCAAAAACTCAGTTCCCTTTTTCAAAGCGGTTTCTCCTCGTCCGAAGTGTTCTACACCGCGGGAAGGTGCAGTCAAAAGTCGTTCATGAGAAACAAGATGGTTACTACCTCGTTGCCCTGTCACGACAGGGTGTTCTTTAGAACTGTTATCGCAGCTTGTTCAAATCAAAGGGGTGTTCTCGACCCTTAAACAGAAATTCGTGTATTTAATAAAAACACGATTAAAACTTTCCCTCAAGCTTGAGGTGAATCAATTCCAAAACGCCGAATAATTGTTCGAAAACTTTTTCGTCATTCAGTGGGCACAGAGCGAATAATATGTTTGTGGTACTTATCTATCATTTGTGAGCTTCGTCGTTGTTAATCAATCGATTTTCGTTGTGTTCCAGCTTGTTGCAGCACTTCAGCTGCCCATTACCTTCAGTATGAACTACCCGACGAGGTTTTGCTCACCATGTTCAGCTACCTTCTGGAGCGTGATCTATGCCGTATCAGCCAAGTCTGCAAACGGTTCCAGAGTATAGCGAACGACACCGAGCTTTGGTAAGTAGATGCTTGCGAGACACGCTTCAAGATAGGGCGCGGGAAAACTGTGGAATCCCTAACGCCAACTTTGGCGCCATCTAGCGGCAGCAGCCCAAACTGCCGAATCTCTCCATGTTGGACTGCCAAAGTCAGGGTTTGGGATTCCATCGTTTTCCCACGCCCCATTGAAACGGACGAGAAACTAACAAGCTCATGTCGCCTATGTCACAGGAAAAGCCTATACCAAGGGTTATACGAGTACGACCTGCCATTGTTCAACCCGGAGCCCTGCAAGTTCGAATTCGAGAACGTCGCGGACGGCGAAAGGGCTAACCCGTGGAAAGAGAGCTTTCGCCAGCTGTACCGCGGAGTACACGTGAGGCAGGGCTACCAGGACCTGCGGTTCGAAGGGCGCTCCGTCCCTCACTTGAACACAATCCAAGCAGCGTTGGACTACGTCGACGAGAAGGGCAGTGCCCTGCACGGCGAAAACGGCGAGGGTCCGCTTATCTTTTTGCACGCGGGAACCTACTCTGGGGAATTCCTCGTTATCGACAGCGATGTCAGCCTTATTGGTGAGGAAACGCGGCGGAACCGCTATGATCTTCAGTCTCGGGGACAGTTGTTGCATATGAGCTGAACTGGGACAATTCACTTTATGTCTGGGAAAATTCAGGGAATATCTTGTTTTGGCTTTGGTGAAGTGGATAGGGGTTTGACAAACCTTGTTTAACTCTAGCTAGGTTTATGGCAAACTTTCTTAAATTCAAGCAACGAATAGTTCAAGACTGGGGTACCTTAAACTAAGCATATTGTATGTATAGGTTAATTTAAGGTAGGTCTTTGTAAATGGTGAGCTGAAGTAATCTTCAAGCCTGGGCTACCTTAAACTAAGTTTATAGCAAACATAGGTTAACTTGAGTCAGCTATTTACAAATGTTAAGCTGAAGTAATCTTCAAACCTGCGTTACCTTTAACTAAGTAAATGGCACAAGTAGGTTAATTTAAGTTAGGTTTTTGCAAACGGAAGTAATTGGAGATATCTCCCTAGTAGGAGGTAACCGTAATTTTCGTTTAAAAAAAAATATATAAATAAAACAGATTTTTAATATTTTTATGCGCAATACATGTGCAATTAGAAACTGATAGTGAATGTTATTGCTGATGAGAAACTGGCGCCTGTTGCAGGAGCTGCGCCAGGGAATGTGGCAGAGTCTGTGATATTGGATCGGGAAACCGAATCTACCATTATGTTTGTGGAGGGTGCGAAACAGGCGTACGCCGGGCACCTAACACTTAAGTTCTCCCCCGATGTAACATCCACTGTCCCTCATCATAAGCACTATAGTCTAGACATTAATGAGAATTGCAGCCCAACGATTGATCACTGCATCATACGCAGCAGCTCAATAGGTGAGTGAATCGCTACAAGGACACGTTGATACGCGAATCAGAATATGCGTAACGAATACGGTCTTGCTCTGTTCCAGTTGGGGCTGCAGTTTGTGTTAGCGGCACGGGTGCGAACCCCACTATCAAACACTGTGACATTAGCGACTGCGAAAACGTTGGTCTATACGTGACGGACTACGCACAGGGACTGTACGAAGACAATGAAATTAGTCGAAACGCCTTGGCCGGAATCTGGGTCAAGAACGGAGCGAACCCCATCATGAGGCGCAATCACATACACCACGGACGCGACGTCGGCGTCTTCACATTCGACGGCGGAATGGTAAGTAGTGGTGTTGATGGCATGCCGTGGACACCCCGAGACTAACGCTTGTTGTGGTTGTCGCGTCCGCAGGGCTACTTCGAGGCGAACGACATCCACAACAACCGCATCGCCGGCTTCGAAGTGAAGGCTGGAGCCAACCCGACGGTAGTTCACTGCGAAATCCATCACGGCCAGACGGGCGGCATCTACGTGCACGAGAACGGCTTGGGCCAATTCATAGACAACAAAATCCATTCGAATAACTTCGCCGGCGTGTGGATCACCTCCAACAGCAATCCGACCATCAGGCGGAACGAGATCTACAACGGGCAGCAGGGCGGAGTCTATATTTTCGGAGAGGGCCGTGGACTGATCGAGCACAACAACATTTATGGTGAGTTCAACTTCCGCTAACGGGAACTACTACGTGGATTTTGTTGTGGCTCTCTGGCGAGCTCAAAAGTTGTGACATGGATCAAGGAGGGAGTTTCTGTTGTGTTGTTATTCAGAGAATTTCTGGCTGACTGTTGAAAGCTTTTGGGTATTTTACGAACTTATGTTTCCGAAGAAATCTACGAAAACTTACGCTCGTTACTTTGCATTGCTTGGTTAACTTCGCCCGGCTTGTTTGCAAACCAAGGCTAACTTAAGCGAGCTATGTTACAAGCCTTTTCTACTTCCATGTTCAAAGAACTTGGAAGCATTTACTGAAATGTAGTCATATGCAAACCCAGGTCAGCTTTAGCTGAGCTAATTTTGGCGTTATTTCTAGGGGAAAAAAAGTTAATATATATCTTAGGGAAAAAAATCGTGGAAAAAGTTTGTTTTAGCGGGTAAAAAAGCAGTAGTTTTGCTTGGGGCGATTACCGATTATATCAACCCTGTAGTCGTCGCTCTCTCCTAATTGTAATTGCTGAAGGAAGGAAATGTTGTGTTGGCAGGCAACGCTCTCGCGGGCATCCAAATTCGCACATCGAGCGATCCGATCGTTAGGCATAACAAGATCCACCATGGGCAGCACGGCGGCATCTACGTCCACGAAAAGGGGCAAGGCCTTGTGGAGGAGAACGAGGTGTACGCCAACACGCTGGCGGGCGTGTGGATAACCACGGGCAGCACGCCGGTCCTTCGCCGGAACCGGATCCACTCCGGGAAGCAAGTTGGGGTTTACTTTTATGACAACGGTCACGGGAAGCTAGAGGACAACGATATATTCAATCACCTCTACTCGGGAGTCCAGATCAGGTTGGTCCTTCGCCGAAAAAAATCTCGTGCATTTATTATACAGTAGAGTCTCAGTTGTAAGTCTCTGAGCTGTAAGTCTTTCTCAATCGTAAGTCCAAATTGAATTGTCCCGACTACTATGTCTACAGCTAAATCGATTGTCACATCTAAGTCCGTCTCAGTTGTGAGTCCAAAGCCTTGAACACGGACTTGGACTTACAACTGAGACTCTACTGTATTGAAAGGTTGTATTTGAAAGACCTATTAAGTATAAGAATTCAGTTTACACTAGTCAAAGGATGCAGACTCTGGCAACCTCTGAACCCTTGGAAACCACGAAAAGCCTTGAATGAAGATTGCCCTTAAAGAACCCTGGAATTTGTTGAAATACCCTTTAAAAAATCCGACTGGCAACCCTTGAATCCTCGGAAACCTTGAAAAAGCCTTAAATGAGAATCTTCCTTGAAAAATCCTTGAATTGGCTGACGTACCCTCAACAAGCTAACTATTTTGTTTTCTGTTTCATTTACTAATAGATTTTTCCGCTTTCCAAAGTCGGTCAAAATTGCTTTTACAATAAGAAGGAAACGCCCTTGAAAAGTGCGAAAACCACCCTTGAAAACTCCTGAAGAAGCCGTGAATATCTACTTGAAAAATCGCGAGACACTATTTGGTTTGGTGATAGAAGTGGAGCCAAGGAATCAATAATTTTTTTTAAGTGCTCGCGGACCAAGCACCGATCCTTGAAATTCACCAAACTAGGGAGATATTATTATCGTTTTGTGAATGTTTGAAGCTGGTCAGTCATAATTCCTTTGGTGCAACAAGGATCTATCAGAGTTTGTCCATGTTTTCAAATAGGAAAAGTGATTTTGCGGTATATATGTTCAGGATAATTGGAAGTTTGATTATCTGGTTGCTTTCCTTGTACCCTTGGGTTGGTTTAAATTACTTAACCTTTTACCGCTCTACTGTGCCATTAAATTATCCAGAACAAGGCCTCAAATTTTTACATTTTTTTTTTTTTATTTACGATTTTTCTAAAAATTGCCCTTTGAATGGCACTCTAATTAAAAACTTTGCCATTTCTAAAAATTTGATTTTGTTCGTTTTTATGTTCAGAAAATACGGTACTTGGAAAACAACTTGCCGCCACAGTGTAGACACTTGTAGCTTTGTGTAGACTTTTGAAGGTTATTCTTTCCGAACAGGAAGAGTTACGCATTATCTTCTCTGAACGTTGTCTAACCTCTTTTTTTTCTTTTTTTCTTCAGGACGGGGAGCAACCCGATGATCCGCGGAAACAAGATTTGGGGCGGCCAAAACGGCGGCGTACTAGTTTACAACGGGGGGCTCGGCCTTCTCGAGCAGAATGAAATCTTCGACAACGCCATGGCGGGAGTGTGGATCAAAACGGAGTCCAACCCGACGCTTAAAAGAAACAAGATATTTGATGGCCGCGATGGTGGAATCTGCATCTTTAATGGAGGCAAAGGTGAGCTAGAGAGGAAAGCTTTTGCGCTGTCAAATTTCAAGGTTTTATTTTCTACCTCCCGTGCCCTACCTTGCGTCGTCAAGCAGCCAAGCTTAACCTGTCTTCGCGAAGCCTCTCGCCGCTTATGCGAATTAAATGTCGTGTGCATCGCTCCGCCTTAAGCGCTTACACGACGTGTTAGCGCTTACGCCGCTTTCTTGTTGTCCTGCCGCCGGAATGTTCGAAGTATCAGGCGGGGCGATAATTAGGTTAGGTCAAGTCGCCTCGTGGCGCGCTCCGTTTGGCTTGGCTGTGAAAGGTGTAACAGGTAGAAAATGCTACCTTAAAAATTAACCCATAACAGCCCAAAGTATTTGGAGTGAAATTTAGCTTAAGAGAAATTCGGAGGATTTTTGCCATTAAATTACGCAATTTTAAGCTTTGGAAAATGCCTAAATTATGAAATTTTAGGTTTTCAGAGAGGTGATATTTTTTTTAAATTTGACAGTACTGAGCTGAAAGATCCTCTAAATTAAAGTTTTCAGTTTCCGAATGGCATCGCTGGGCGGTAGTGGTTCAATAGAACGGGAATCGGAGTGTCGGGATTATGTTTTGTATTTATCGTGCAGGAGTGTTGGAGAGCAACGATATTTTCCGGAACGCACAAGCCGGTGTCCTCATCTCGACCCAATCGCATCCCATCTTGAGACGGAACCGCATCTTCGACGGTTTAGCAGCGGGAGTGGAAATCACCAATAATGCCACGGCTACCTTAGAGCACAATCAGATTTTCAACAACCGATTCGGGGGACTGTGTCTAGCCAGTGGAGTCCAACCTGTCCTCACAGGTATGTGTCCTTATTTCCTGGGTTGTTGCCTACCTGGAATTCTTGATAAAATTAAGGAGTTATCGTTGTCTAGGAAAGTCAGGAAATTTTCCTTTTACGTCGGGAAAAATGTTTCGATTTTTGTACAAACAACTTTGATGTTTGGAATACAGGTAATTTCAAGAAAGTTACCGGTATTGTGCAAACCAAGGTTTAACTACGCTGTATACTTTGCAAACCGAAGTTCACTTAAGCAAGGTATTTTTAAAACTGAGGCCGACTTGAGCTCAAGCAGTTTAAGCTTAGTCAGTAGAGGGGAATGTTTGGTATTCGTTATTTAATGAACAGTGTATTCTTGAAAAATGCATATATTTCACGTGGAAAATCAGGGATTCACCGTTCGGCTAATATCCTTTAATTGTGTGACTAATACTGATCTCAGTTCTATATACAAATAAGCAAGGAAAAAGCTAGATGTTATTGTTGAAGCGTGAAGTTGGCTAAACTTGATTGAGGAAACCAAGAGTTCATCGTATACCTACCGGAACTTTTTAGGAAACGAATGATTTTTTTTTACTCTCCTGTATTTGTATGCCTACCCTTCAGTTTTGTTGTCGTTTTAACTTTATTTAAACTGTGAGTTATTCCAACAAAATTTGTAGAAAAGAGGGGACCTTCGGATCACCAATTCAAAATTCGAGCTTCAGAATGTTGTTCGTCTTAATATTTTACCCCGAACAAAAATAAAAAAAGGTAACTAAAGAATTTGTTCAGAATCTCTCCGGGCCATAAATAATGACAATGTCGAATATGAAATCAGGTTTTGATGGGCTATCTTTTTGCTGCTGCGGTTTTTGTCCGGGGTCAGTCATCAATACCGGAATTTGGATGGATCCTCGCGCTTTTAAGTCCCAGCAGTCCAAAAAGTGCTTTAAGAATTTATGTTTATCATATATTGCTCGTAAGTTTCATAGATTTGTATTTACCTGTATTGTAATTCTTTTTTTTTTATGTTTCTCCAGAAAACAAAATCTTTGATAATCAAGATGCAGTGGAAAAGGCTGTCGGAAATGGCCAGTGCCTTTACAAGATCTCAAGTTACACATCATTTCCTATGCACGACTTCTTTCGTTGCCAGACTTGCAACACCACAGATCGCAATGCTATTTGCGTCAATTGCATAAAGGTGTGCCATGCTGGTCATGTTGTCGAGTTCATCAGGCATGACAGGTAACTATCCTCCAACTCTCCTTGCAGAATTGACGTCTCAAAACCTGCAAATCAAATTATTTAGGCTGTGTTATTTACATTTTTTAAAATCTGTTGTATGCTCTGCCGTAGATTTTAAACTTTACGTTTTCTGCCACTTGTGTCTTACCTTCGTTTCGTTACGCCAAGCAAAGCGACAATTAAGTCTGTCACGGGGCTTCAAACCAATCCTAACCTAAGTTAACCTAGCGGTTGCAAAGTCAGATGCTACTCACATTTCGGCGGCAGGCTCCTGCAGGATTTCTTTTCAGTTGTATCGATTCGTTTCGGACGGACGCTCAAAGTGACTTTCAATTGCGACCGAAAGTGTCCGTACCTTATCTCATGAAAAATTTTTGTGGCTAAAATGGTTTCCTCGTTTCAGGTTCTTTTGTGACTGCGGAGCGGGCACCCTGAGCAACCAGTGTCAACTGCAAGGGGAACCCACTCAAGACACCGACACACTCTACGATTCTGCAGCACCCATGGAGTCCCACACGCTTATGGTTAACTGAACCTCTAGTAAGTCCGGATCGTGCTTGTTCGTGTTTTGAAGGTGTATATGATTTCACCAGTTTGTATCTAAGTGTTGAAGTGCAGAGAAACCCAGCGATCCATAATAGCTCATCAGGTTCTCAAGGTGAATGCGAGAAACGTTCGCGTTGTAGGGTTTTTAGCGGTTTCTTCGAAGTCCCATCTGTGATTGCAAAAAGATTGACCCGTGTGTGCGTAATAGCTTGCCCCCTCCTCCCCGTTACGTCTATTCCTTTGTTTCCTTGTTTTTACTCTGTGACTATGACCTTCGTGTGTTGGTTAAGGTTGCACCGTAGGATCCACGACAAGGTTGCCCTAAACCTGCTACATCAACGCGTGAAATTTCCATCGAAACGGATTAGATCTCCTTGGCGATTATCTGTTATTTTCTTTGAACGGCTCTATATTTCAGACAAACTTTGTTGGAGGGTGATTGAACTGAAACCGCTGTTCTTCTCCTTTATGAAGCGCAACTCTTTCGGATGAGTTGTAGTTGAACATCAGTGGATTAGCTCTTCTAGTGGTAGCGGACTAGTACGCAGGAGTCTTCACGGCATGTAATTGTGTGGCAGTTCAAGGGTAAACGCTGACTTTTTTATTTTTCTATGAGTTGTAACTAGTTTTGTGCGGTGAAAAAGTAAAAATTATTATCTTGCTTGTAAAGCACGACTCACTTCTCTTGTTTTATTTTTATCATGTTTCGTCTATCGTAACAGTATTAGCTTTTGTTGTTTGGTAAGAATGCGTCAGTGCTACTCTAGCCTGTGACTCAGTAAAAGTCCTTTACTACTTAGATTTGCTCATGTAGTGTGCTGCTTATTTCTGCTTCTAACTGGCATTGAATAATAGTCGAAATTGCGTTTCTCATCAACCCCAACATCGCCGACTTGCCTTTACTTTAAAACTTCATGCTTATTTCAAGTTTTAGTTAATATTTATGGGGAGAAAAAAAATATGTATTCTCTGAAACTTTCCGTCATTGTTTAATCAGGTTTTAAGGTCCTTACCTTTTTTCGTACTGGATTTACTGCTATAGTATCTTAGTCTAAGGAGATAGCTCGAATTCTTGGAGAGGTTCTGAAATTGAAACTGATTTCTTTTCCCGTCCACGAATCGGCGTGCCGACGAAATTTTACCGAGTCACGGTTACTTTTCTATTTTTTCAATATTGTTGAAGTACTCTTCCCCTCCATTTTTTTTTCTTTATCTCTTTCTTCCTTTTACTCTTCTTTTTGTCCGGCCTGTACATTAAAATATCTGAGAGGACAAGTTCTTCCTCAAAGCAAGACTAGGTTCCTGAAACTCTGTCGTAATTAAAGCCCTCGTACGATTTTTGTCTTGCCAAACAGCAAACACCCTAAAAAGCTTTCTACCTGAAATGATATTTCGCACAACCTTTTTCTTTTTTGCATTTTCTTGTCAGTTTGAAATAATTTCTCAAGTACTTTAAAAGACTTCGTTTCTCAAATGAAAAGTTTCGGTGAATATTTCAGTCTTGATGACCTCTAGAGAAATGTAGTGATGATTTGTGCGAAATTGGTTTATCTTGGGATTTCCGTATTAGGAACAGGAATGCGGGGAAGCACTCTCATTTTCTTGTTTAATTTTGTTGGAGGATGGCGATGCGTGCGTGATGCGCTGGGAGGTCAAGGTACTGTTAAAAAGTGGATTCTAAACGTTTGGCCTTTCTCACAAGGATGCGTTAAGCATCTGTGTATTGTTATTTTTGATGCCGTCACAACGCGGTCTTTTGAATTTTATTATGAACTCGTGTTTTCTTTTCCTTCTTTTTTTTGTTGGTAATTAAATAATTTACTGTGTTACTGTCGTGGAAAGTATATGATGATTGTGCACATTCCACAATTTTTCTTCCTGTTGAAACCTATCAACTGCCAATTTATGTTGAAGTGACAGTACTATTACGGTACCTAGTTGTCATGTGTGTATAAAGCTCTCGAGGAGATGATTGTAAGGCCTTTGGTTGCAAGGCATTGACTAGAGTGCTGTGGCCTGGATAGACCTTGGTCGGCTGAGTCTGTGACAGACTCGTGCATACGGCGATTTGTGACAAAAGGCCAGTGCTGCGCGCGCACGGACGAAAGCAAGCCATGCCTGAATTTGCAATTGAAGGATGTGCTCTCAATCTTCCTTGCCAGCCGGCTCGGTCGGTGTGTTCCCCGGAGAAGAGAAGAGCTGTGTCGGCCGAGCTGAAGTGTTTCGGCTCCCTGGGAGTGATTCAAAGTGGATTGGTGTATCAAAGTGAATAAGTGATTGAACTTGTGCTAGCGGTGCATTCTAGTGAAGACGGTGTGAAAAACGTGAGTGGCTGGTTAGTGTTGTGTTCGTTCCTATGGAGAGGCCTATTTTGTTAGGACGAGCAGAGATGGACTTGATATTCAAGAATCTCTGTCATATGTGTAAATATTATTTGAAGTACATACTATTTGTACCTTGTGTTTGTATTTTCACCCATTGTTTTTTCTCGCGCGCGAATATCTTTCCCCTCCCTCTCTTTATTCCGTTTTGCAAAGAAATGGAGAGCGGATTCCGAATTGAAAGATCAAGTAGGTTTGTTTTCACACATGTTTGGCCGTCTGTTCCGGTGATGTTAAATGTGCCAACGTGAATGGCTCTACTGGCGCCATGGATGGCTAATGCTATGGATGGCGGATGCCATGTTGAGTGTACTGTTCGGGAGGACTATGTTAGTCATCCATACTATTTCTGTATTTATTGTCACAAAATTACACAACTGTAAAATACAGCTTGTACTCCATGGAGTTTTGTAATGGTTTTATTTGGTTTTCACAATTTTACTTCTTTTATTTAGTGTAAATATACATTATATTATATATATATGAAGATATCATATAGTATGTGTTGATAATTATTCAGTAGGATACAAATTCCCTTGTTTTAAAAAATATTTAAATAAAAAGCGGATGGTTTGAGTTTGTGCCAAACCAGCATCTCAAAGAAGAAACAAATAGGCCTATCTTGACCAGTCCAGTCAAGTGAAGGTAGTTGAATTAAGATTCTCATGTTTCCAATCCACAATAATACATGTAATATTGAAACCATTTGTAGCAAGTTTTTACCACATCTGCCGACATGGCACCTTCACTATGATCCCTTCCTTCTTTTTGTTAGAAATTTCAACATATCTATGAACCTGATTCGTGATTTTTTTTTGATCAAAGATATGAGTTTTAGAGTGGTCTTTTGAGAGCATGTGCAACCTAATCCATGTAAAAAATAAAGAAAGGACAAATAATGCTGATGTGAATTATTAATGTTTTATTTATACTTACAATTTTATCAATCCAATAAACCTAATAAAATTTGTCAATAATTCAGTTCAACAACTTCTCTCTGTTTAGATGGCCAAATACATTGCAAGGCATTGTATTTTAAAACACTGCTACAATGTATGTACAGAAATCTGCGGGTTTAAATAAACAATATGTACAATAATTGTTTTATGTGTTCAGACTAGTACAAACATTACTCCATGATATCTTAAAACTCATCATCACTCAACATTACAATTTAATAAGGTTAACAACAAGATCTATGCTAAGATTAATCTAATTTTACTGAAAATGATGCACCACATGAACAGCCCTGCTCGGCATGTGGGTTGTTGATAATGCGAAACGCAGATCGAATAAGCTCTGTATGATAATCTAGAGTGGATCCCCTAACAAGATCCAGAGACGTAGTATCAATCACAACACGGGCCCCATCCTTTAAGAAGATCCTGTTCCGACACAAAACAGCATGAGAAATGGTCTAGAAGTAATGCAGGCCACACTGTTGAGCATCTACTCACCTGTCATCAGAGCTGACCTTAGTATCTAATTCAAATTTGTATTGAAAACCTGAGCACCCTCCTCCTTCAACCAGAACTCGCAAGAAGGTTTTGTCATCTGTTATGCTTAGAATTCTCTTTGCACAACTGTCACTGATTTTAAACTCTTCTTGTTCACTGGAGACTAAAGGTTTGGAGGAAACAGCACGACTGCTTAATCCCCGCAACCTGACAACAAGAAAGGTGATGTAAACAGCAGGGCAATGTACATCAGCTAGGACGTCCCATCGTCGGTGGGCAAGGTTAAAATGTAACAACCACCATTTCATCAGAGCACCAACAACTCACACGTAAGCATTTTTAATGTTATTTTTATTATTTAAAGACGCGCAACCCAAGATCACGGCTCGAACTACTTATTTTGCTCGTCCTACTGAACGCAGAGGTTAGGTCTACAACAACTCAGGCATATTACCGCTGAGAGCAAGGTTAATAGGACTTGATATCTTCTTTTTCATGAAAATCGTTCAATTCTGTGGAATAGGAACAACTTGTAAGTCTCACCATAAATTGTTCGTTAATGCACGAACAGCACAAACAGAAAAGGCTGCCATTTTTACTATTATTATTTTGTTATTGTTTACTGTAGTTTACTGCACTAGCCCGTGGAGACTCCACGACTAGCCATCGGGTCGCCCGCGCCACCGAGCTAGTCAATGCGGCAGCAGTGCGGAACAGGTGCGGAAGTGCGGCAACAAATCAGAAGGCACGGTTCTGTCACGGTGCAGATAGCAAGCACGGTGGCTCCACTTGCCGTAAGCATTGAAGCACTGAATGACGGCACGAGATAGTTCGCCAAACCGCCGCTAGAGCGCGCGACAGGTCAAGAACGGGCCGACT